>Ga0207657_10000831_pt1 | contig 32650 bp, 26 predicted proteins | sample KBSC33metaG_FD_184316 | JGI IMG/M metagenome (GOLD analysis project Ga0207657, IMG submission 184316) | Corn rhizosphere microbial communities from Kellogg Biological Station, Michigan, USA - KBS C3-3 metaG (SPAdes) (version 2) | ecosystem: Host-associated > Plants > Roots > Rhizosphere > Soil ...
CCGTTCGATTGATTTCATATGCTTTACCAAGAGACGTGGCGTCGACTTCCAGTTCACTCTAGAAGTCCGCTTCGGCCAGAGCGGGGTTTTTAACGAGGCGCTGATAGGAATTGTAAGACGCACTACAGCGGAAATGCACTGGCACGGGTGTGCTACAGGCTACGTGCGATTGGCTGGTGAGATAAGGAAGTGAATACACAAGGGTCGCGGAACGATATCCCGACGACCCTCAGATCAATCGAGCAGTGGTTCAAGGTGGTCTATGCGGGGTGCAGTGCAATCTCAGGCTGCATTCTCATTTCGTTTTCGGTCAGGTCGTTGAATCTCCGCTTGGGATAAACTCTCGATGAGGGTCTTTAGATCTTCGGCGTGTTCTTCTTCCTTCGCCAAAATCTCTTCCATGACTCGTCGGCTGGTCGGGTCCTTGTCTCCGAGATAACGAATGATCTCGGAGTAAGTCTCAATGGCGATTCGCTCGGCAACCAGGTCCTCGCGAATCATGTCCATAATGTCGGTGCCTTCCACATATTGAGAATGGCTGCGGTCCACGAGTCCTTCCGGACTGAAATTCGGCTCTCCGTCTAGTTGCGTGATCCTCTCGGCAATCTGATCCGCGTGCTGCTGCTCCTCATTCGAGTGTTCGAGGAATTCCTCGCGTACAGCCTGCGCATGAATACCGGCTGCCATGTAGTAGTGGCGTTTGTAGCGCAGGACGCACACAAGTTCGGTCGCTAATGCCTCGTTCAACACGCGCAGCACCGTGTCACGATCTGCCTTGTAGTTTTCTGTTACAGCGCCCCTTTCGATGTGTTGCCGCGCTCGTCGTCGGATTGCCTCGACATCGGAGACAAAGTCCCCCGTCTTCTTCAGTTCTGTCACGTTTAATTCTCCTTCTCAGATCGCCCAGTGCTTCACCTGGTGGCGGGTTTGCCTCGCTCCTGCAGTGCTGCTGAGGCTAATGGCAGAGATTATGATGATCAGAGACGTCCCATCAAAAGCAAAATGATGAGGATCAGAACTATCAGTCCTAACCCTCCGCTTGGGTAATATCCCCAGCCGGTGCTGTAAGGCCACGTCGGCAGGGCGCCAATCAACAGCAAGATCAAAATGATGAGCAAAATGGTGTACATGTGCCCCCTTCAAACCAGCTGCTGTACGGAAGTTCTGAGTAGCAACTTACGATAGACGCTGAACAGGGTGGATAGGGTTGAACCTGTACTCGATTAGAAATGTTGCTGTAAGACATTGGCTGGCTAGCCAGTTCCCCGGTTTCGACTTATGCTCCGAGAAACGCCGAGGCACTATTCGCCATACGAAGTTGCAGCTCTCGTTTCCTGAATGGCTGCGAATACTTGGCGCCAAGGTTGCGCATCCTACGATCGGATAACCAACTAAAACAACAAGGTTCTTAGCGGCCATTTTGGCAAGAGAGGGAGCGATGACTGGAGCAGAAGTGTTGGTGGAGCGGCTGATCGACTGGGGAGTGGAGGTGGTGTTCGGTCTACCCGGTGATGGCATCAATGGCATCATGGAGGCGCTGCGCAAGCGGCAGAAGGAGATTCGCTTCATCCAGGTTCGACACGAAGAATCTGCGGCATTTATGGCGTGTGGCTACGCCAAGTATACGGGGAGACTCGGAGTGTGTCTGGCGACATCCGGGCCGGGGGGAATCCATCTCCTGAATGGTTTGTACGATGCGAAGCTCGACAAGCAGCCCGTACTGGCTATCACCGGCCTGCAATTCCACGATCTTATTGGAACTCACACGCAGCAAGACGTGGCTCTAGACAAGCTGTTCATGGATGTCTGCGTTTACGACGAGCGAATCATGGGACCAAATCACGTGGAAAACGTGACTGACTTGGCTTGTCGTACCGCCCTTGCATACAAAGGCGTGTCGCATATCACGATGCCGGTCGACTTTCAGGAGCAGGAGGTCAAGAGCCTGCGACGCTCCAAGCGCAACGTTCCTCATCACACCTCGAATACCTACACGCGCATGCCGCAGCTTCCACCAAGCCCCGATCTGGAGAGAGCTGCTGACCTCCTGAATCGAGGAAAGAAAGTAACGATCTTGGCTGGCCGGGGAGCAATTGGTGCACGCGAGGAACTTGAGCAAATCGCCGAAATGTTGGGCGCCCCGATTGTTAAAGCTCTTCTCGGGCGATGTGCCGTACCGGACGACAGCCCCTACACAACCGGCACCATCGGACTGCTGGGCACGAAGCCGTCACAGGAAGCAATGGAAGACTGCGACACGCTTCTCATCGTTGGCAGTGCGTTCCCTTATATCGAATTCCTGCCCAAGCCTGATCAGGCAAAAGGAGTTCAAATCGATTTCGATCCCAAGCAGATCGGTTTGCGTTTCCCCGTGGAAGTCGGCTTAGTTGGCGATAGCCGCCAAACATTGCAGGCGCTCGTTCCACTTCTGAAGCCAAAATCGGATAAGCGCTTTTTGCAGCAGGCGCAAGCAGGCATGAAGGATTGGTGGCAGTTGATGGAGAAACGTGCCACTCGGCGCGACAAACCCATGAAGCCGCAAGTTGTTGCTTGGGAATTAGGCAAACGCTTACGCAACGATGCCATCGTGTCCTGCGATAGCGGCACGATTGCGACCTGGTGGGCCCGGCAGATTCGCGTAAAAGAAGGTCAAATGCATTCGCTGTCAGGGAATTTGGCGACAATGGCACCCGGCCTGCCCTATACGATAGCGGCGCAGATTGCATTTCCCGAGCGGCAGTGCATAGCCTTCGTTGGAGACGGTGGTTTTTCCATGCTGATGGCTGACTTTGTCACTGCCGTCAAGTACCAGCTGCCAATCAAAGTTGTGATCATTAAGAACAACGATTTGGGACAGATCAAATGGGAGCAAATGGTGTTTCTGGGTAATCCTGAATACGGCATCGACCTTCACCCGATCGATTTTGCCGCGTTCGCTCACGCATGCGGTGGCGTTGGATTCTCCGTTGACGATCCCGCCAATTGCGGAACTGCAATTGAGGAGTTCCTGAATGCGCCCGGTCCCGCAGTTCTGCAAGCTGTCGTCGACCCACTCGAGCCGCCTTTACCTCCGAAGGTAACCGCGGAGCAGGCATTGCACTTCGCTGAATCACTGGCGAGAGGCGAGCCGGATGGCGGCAAGATCATGCGAAATGCAATTGGAGATCGAGTACGCGAGATGATCTAGCGAGCGCTTTGCGCACCTAAATCTCGAAGACTTTATACGCGGCTGACGGCTGCTGCGCCTGTAAGAGGGTAATTGCCACGTTGTGCACCGGTATGCCGCCCGTCGTTTTGCCGATGGGAGCTCCGTGATGAGCGTGCCCATGCACGATCAGATCGGCGCCATGCCGATCGACGACTTCTGCCAGGCGCGAGGTCCCCATATACGGGAAGATCTCAGGCGCCTCCCCCTGCACGGTTGCGGCAATGGGTGCATAGTGCAAGACGACGACTCGTTTCTCTGTCCGAAGTTGTGACATCGCTCGCTCCAGCTTCATCGCCTCATCAATCGATGCTTTCACAAAGGTCTTGATCTCTGGTTCCCCGAAAGAAGTGAGCACTCCCCGTCCAAATCCGCCAATGAAGCCCTTTGTGCCGGCAAATCCGACTCCATCGCGTTCATAGCCTGTGCCATCCAGCACCTTAATTCCTTCCGAACTCATCATGTGCATGAGTTCCGCTTGCTGGCCGCTCTCGTAGTCATGGTTTCCGAGAACCGCAACAATGGGCACTCTCAGCCGTACTAGTACGTTGACCAGAGGCGCCATTTCGGATGGCTGCCCGAAGTTGGTCAGATCACCGGCGACGATCAGCAGGTCAGCGTTATCCCGGACTGGTGCCAACTGCTCCTTAAGGGTTTCGGAGCGCTGGGCTGCGTAATGCAGGTCCGCGGTTGCAGCAATTCTCATATTTCAGTTTCGTCCGTCGGCATAGGATTTACGGGGCAGTCGCTATTAATCTGGGGTACTCGCGCGCGATATTCCGACTGAATGTCGTCCATTTCCCATTCATGAATATCTATGGCGTACATCTTGTCATCCACTAGGCTCCCGCGAAAACGGGCCTTGCCGTCCGGGTTGGTTGCCTCGCGGATAAAGCGCGAGCTTAGATCATTCCAGACAGAACTGGGCACATAGTGAGTGTGAGCCGGATAGACATACGCATAGAGCACCAGGGCCCAATAGAGCATGTGCCAGTGCTCTCCGATCAGCGCGTATAAACGATCCCACTCCAAGTCCCCTTGGGCGCCATAGATGATATGGGTAATGTCAGCGCCATCGAATCGCTCTCGTCTCGTAACAAACAGCTTCGAAGCGATTACCTCTTCCGGAGCGAGAACTCGGGTCGGCACGCCGACCACCACGGCGGGTCGTGCTCGCGCGATCCATGAATCTTCGACCGAAACCGCGGCATTGCTCATGCCCGTGATCAGGTCGACAAAGAAGTCTTCCCGGTGAGCTTTGGCCAGCCATACTGGGTCGCAAATCTCGCAGCGAAAGCCTTCGCTCCGAAGAACCGAAAGAGCTGAGTGCACGGCCGTGGTTGTCAGGAACAGGTCCAGATCCTTGGTGACGCGCCATATTCCAGTGTGTTGTTGAAGCGCGAACGCGCCAGAAACGGCGTAGGGAATCTGCCGTTCATTCAAAAGCGTCAGGACTTCGCGGTATAGGCTTTCCTGGACAAGATCGAACTCCGGTTCTATCGAGGTGCTGACAGGCAACGGGATGTCCTGATCCCCCGGCATGAGGCACTTTGATGGGACATCTACCAGAGCGGTTGCCGTCAAAATCGGGCAAGTATCTGGGCAAGAGTGAATTACGCCCATTCCCGCCCGTTTAGTTTCGAAAACTCTTCCCCGACAACTCGGTCCTTGCGGTTTCGCATCCTTACGACCGCTAAGCAGAATGACCTTGGCACACGGCGCGAGATGCTGAAACCGAGATTGCGGTTGCACCCCGCCCAGCATTTTAGAGCAGAAGCCGAAAGGAGAGAGGGTCAAGAATGGATCAGATCGATCGGGAGATAGTGCAGCAAGTAAGTGAAGCCGGAATCCTGGATATTAGCTGGGTGATGGACCGGATAGCTGTTGGCGGCTGGATCGAAACTGAGGAGAAGATGCGAGCGGTTGTGCGCGCCGGTATAACCCATGTGATCGACATGGCATGGGAACACGACGACACGCCCCTCGAGCAGTTCGGAATAAAAGTCTTGCTGAATTTTACTGACGATGATTTTCAACAAAAGCCCGCGGAACTGCTGGAAAAAGGCGTTGATTTTGCTCTTGATGCGCTCCACGAACCTGGCTCCAAGTTGCTGATCCACTGCGTCGCTGGACGACACCGGGGTCCCATGATGACACTTGCTGTACTGGGCGCGTTGGGTTGGTCGCTGGAAGATGCCATGCAGATTATTGCCGACCGCCGCCCCGTCGTGGATTGGGCCCCCGTTTACGTCGAAAGTGTCAGCACCTTCCTGAAATCTTACGTCGCCAAGCTTTCCGGCGCCGAAAGAAACAACATGATTAGCCAATTCGCGCAACTAAGCGAGTAAGCCGGAACAGGTCCAAGTTGATCGAGAGCCGGGAAGGAGCAGCTTCGGAATGCACTCCACGTCTCATGATGTCCAATCTTCACTGCAGCTGCCCAACGTGGCTGAGATGCAGACCCTGAGCCAGCGTATCGCCGAACTGGGAGAGTGGTTCCACAACCTCGATCTCAAGGGAGTCAAGACTGCCCCCAACCACTTTCTCGGCGATTTCCCAAATGTCAAGTTTCAGCAAATCAATTCAGCGCTGCCGGCTAGCCTAGAAGGCGCAACCGTTTTGGACATTGGCTGCAACGCGGGCTTTTATTCGATTGAGATGAAACGTCGCGGCGCCCGTCGGGTCTTAGGAATAGATGTCGATGACCGATATCTGAATCAGGCGCGTTTCGCCGCTGAAACTTTGGACTTGGACATTGAATTTGAAAAACGTTCTGTGTACAAGGTCGACGAGATCCCAGGCCAGTTTGACTATGTCTTCTTTATGGGCGTCTTCTATCACCTCAGATATCCGCTGTTCACGCTGGATAAGGTCGTGAAGAAAGTTCGTGGTCAACTTGTGTTCCAGACAATGATCCGAGGGTCGGAGTCCGTGAGGCACTGGAAAGATGATTATCCATTCTGGACCAAGGACATCTTTAAGGACCCCGACTTCCCAGCCATGTATTTCATCGAGAAAAGCTACTCCAATGATCCCACCAACTGGTGGATCCCTAACTGCGCCGCGGTGGAAGGAATGCTTCGTAGTTCCGGTCTGGAGATCCTGGCGCACCCCGAAACAGAGACATGGATTTGTGCTCCGCGAAGTGTTACCCGCGAAGGGCGCTACATAGTGGATATGGAGTTGGACGGCACACTCTAAAGGGGTGTGGTCCAGGGAGAGCAGCGAATGGTCGAAGCGGTCATGCTGTGGAACGAGCCTAATAATCTTTCCCACTGGGACTTCAAAATCGATCCCGATTGGAAGATCTTCGCCGAGATGGCAATGGCTGCCGCGCACACGATTCGCAGCATAAATCCGGGACTGAAGATTGTCTTGGGTGGGATTTCTCCCATCGATGCGAACTTTATTCGTTTGCTGGGCACTTACGGTCTTTTGGACGCAATTGACGTGGTTGCGGTTCATGGCTTCCCGCTCGATTGGAATCACTGGAACATCTACCAATGGCCGGAGAAGATCGACGAAATCCGGCGTGTCACGGACAAACCAGTATGGGTCTCCGAGGCTGGAGTATCTTCATTCGGAGCGGAAGAGGTTCAGTTATTCGGACTGCAGAAAACGGCCGAGTTGCTGTTGCCCACCGTGGAACGCGTCCACTGGTATAGCCTCTTTGACCTTCCGGCTACCTGGACGGCGACCACTCGCCATAAAGAAGCAGAGGGAAGCGCGTATTACCGGCACTACTATATGGGATTGTTGCGCGAGGACGGAACTCCTAAACTGGCCAGCCGCCACTTTCCCCAGGGACTTGGAATTTGCCAATGGTTCCACTTCGAAGACCACCGTTTGGACTCAGGCGTCGACTGGCTGCGGTCCTTGGGGGTGAAGTATCTGCGCACCGGCATCAGTTGGGCGGATTCGTTTCGACCCAATGCAGCTGATTGGTTCGATCGTCAGATGCAAGCTTTGGACGAATTCACAACCACGGTTACGCTGTGTTTCACGCCAGAACACCTGGGCCAAGTGCCGCATTACACGAGTCCTCCCAAGAAGTTGCAAGACTTTGCCGACTTCACTTCGTGGGCTGTGCAGCGCTACTGTGCTCCCAGCACCGTAGAGTGGCCTGAGGCTGCAACCCGCGATCCTGAGTTGACCAGAATTCATAAACAGCAGTTGGAGGTCGGATAACGGTTTTTTAGTAACATAGTTGTATTTCCTTAGCACGGCACTTCTATTCTGGTCACAGCAGGCTCGTCGAGAATTGCTGGAACTTCTAGGCGGGCCTTTTGCCTTCTCAGGCATCTTCCTCGTACTTTCCTTTCATCCAAGTTTTGCTAACTCGATAATCATTAGAAGGCTTGTAATACGACCAACATAAGCATGAAAGGAGCAACCACAAAGTGACAGGGAAAAGAGTCCTGATCACTGGAGGAGCCGGTTTCGTTGGTTCTCACACTGCCGACGCGCTTGTTAAGCAAGGGCACGACGTTCGGATTTTCGACAGCCTGAGTCAGCAAGTCCATTCTGGTGGATTCCCCAGTTACTTATCGCGTGACGTAGAGTTCATTCGCGGCGATATGCGCGATGTCGCCCATCTGCGCCGGGTCGTGCGCGATACAGATGTCATCTTTCATTTCGCGGCGGCCGTTGGTGTCGGCCAATCGATGTATCAGATTTCTGACTACATCGGTGCTAACACTCTGGGAACTGCAAACCTTTTACAAGCGATTCTTGACACAAAGGTCAGCCTGGAAAAACTGGTGGTCGCCTCCTCCATGTCGATTTATGGAGAAGGCGAATACATGTGTCAGGAATGCGGCGAGATCGCGCCGGGCATGCGTTCGACCGGGCAGTTACAAGCTAAACAATGGGAAGCGCTGTGTCCTAAGTGCGACCGGGCTCTTACGCCCATACCAACTCGCGAAACCAAGCCGCTCTATTGTGGTTCGATCTACGCCCTCTCGAAGAAAGATCAAGAGGAATTAGTGTTGTTATTTGGGCGTACATACCAGGTGCCGGTTGTGGCTTTGCGGTATTTCAACATATTCGGCACGCGGCAGTCGCTTTCGAATCCGTACACGGGCGTGGTTGCTATTTTTGCCTCTCGACTGATGAATCAGAATGCGCCCTTGGTGTTCGAGGACGGCGCTCAGATTCGAGATTTCGTTAACGTGCACGACATCGTGCAGGCAAACCTGCTGGCCATGCAGAAGCCAGAAGCGAATGGCATGGCGCTGAACATCGGCTCGGGTCAACCGATCTCAATTCAGCAAATCGCCACAGAGCTAGCGCAAACTCTGGGTGTTAGCGTGCCATTCGAAATTACGGGAAAATATCGCGCGGGGGATATCCGCCACTGCTTTGCTGATATTTCGGCTGCGTCTCGCGTCCTAGGCTACAAGCCAAAAGTGCGATTTGCAGACGGTCTAAAGGAACTTGTGCAGTGGTTGGGTACACAGGAGGCAGAAGACCGCGTAGACGATGCTTTTCAGCGGCTCCAAACTCACGGATTGGTAGCGTAGAGGGCCGTCCGAAGCACCTCAGCCGTAGCGGTCGAAGAGATGGAAGGAAGAGTGATGAAAGACAAAGTTGTACCTATTCGTTCTGTATTGATATTTGGTGGCGCTGGATTCATTGGTTCCAACTGGGCCTATCGTCTCCTGAAGACTACGGATGCAAAGGTCCACATCTTCGACAATCTTTCGCGACGGGGCGTGCACCACAATGTCAAGTGGCTGCAGAAAGCCGCTCAAGGGTCGGACAGGCTTCAAATCACGATCGGTGATATCCGGGATGGTGCCCTCGTCCAACGCGCAGTGCAAAAAGCGACAGAAATTTATCACTTCGCGGCGCAGGTTGCGGTGACCACGTCCGTTACCGATCCGCGGTTTGATTTCGATGTGAACGTCGGCGGCACGTTCAACATCTTGGAAGCAGCGCGCCAGAGCGGTCGCCATCCTTTCGTTCTCTTCACCTCGACCAACAAGGTCTACGGAAACATGTGCTTGCAGTCGCTGATTCCAACACAGCGAAGATATTACTGTGATACTCGGCATGCCATTAGCGAGTCACAGCCCCTCGATTTCCATTCGCCCTATGGATGTTCCAAGGGTGCAGCGGACCAGTATGTGCACGACTATGCCCGCATCTTTGACTTGCCTACCGTGGTCTTCCGAATGTCATGTATCGCCGGTCCGCGGCAGTTTGGCAACGAAGACCAGGGCTGGGTGGCTCACTTTCTTTATTCCGCCATCGATGACCGACCTATCACAATCTACGGCGACGGCCGCCAGGTTCGAGATGTGCTGGCAGTAGAAGACCTCATGCGTGCTTTTGAAGGCGTGCGCGCCAACCTAAATAAGACAGCAGGCCAGATCTACAACGTTGGCGGAGGCCTGGCGAACACTACCTCTCTTCTAGAACTCATCGACCAGATCCAGGTCTTCACCGGCCATCGAGTGCGTTACTCGATGGAAGCAGTCCGGCCGGGGGACCAACCCGTCTATGTCACCGACTATTCGAAACTGCGCCACCATATCGGGTGGGAACCAGGAATGAGCGTCAACGACATCCTGAGAAATATTCATGAGTGGAGGCGGCAGAATTCAGATTTCTTCCAAATGCCATCGCTCGCCACGCCATTTTCGGTTCCTCAATTCGCCGGCGTGCCAGAGGCGGCGTCATGAAGTTTGCTTTAGTTAATCCGGACTGGAACTTTGAAGGCTCCATCTATTTCGGGTGCCAGGAGCCGCACTACCCGCTCGAGCTGCTCTTCGCGTTCGACAAAATCAAAGAGGCTGGGCATGAGCCATTGCTTATTGATGCTCAAGTGGATAAGTTGAGCATCCGAGACGCGAAGGCCCGACTCGATCGCTTCAACCCCGATTATCTGGTGATCCCAACTGCACCCTCGTACTTGTTCTGGCGTTGTCCTCCGCCTGAACTGCGAGTTCCACAGCAATGGTTTGCGGCACTTGAAGGCCGGGCAGTCAAAGTGGCCATAGGTCCTCACGCGTCAGCCACTCCCGGACCCACTCTGCGAAAGCTGAATTGCGACGTGGTGTTCCGTGGCGAACCCGATGAAGTCATACCGCTTTTGCCGAGCCGCCCATGGGCTCAGATTGATGGCTGCTGCTGGCGCGACGAGACGGGCGAACACCTCAGCGCGTCTTTGGCAGTCACTGACATGCGCAAATTGGGCTCGCTCCAGTTCGACAATTACAACGTCGAGGCTCACCAGCATCGTCATCACGTATTCTCGGGAACGGGCCACGGTGCCGAGTTGGAATTCGCGCGTGGCTGTCCCTGGGCCTGCAGCTTCTGCAATAAGACACTGTTTCGCAACAAATTTCGCGAACGTAATGTCGATGCTGTCATCGAAGAAGTCGATCGCTTAATCGCACGCGGTGTGGATTACATTTACTGGATTGACGAGATCTTCGGCGTCGGCAAAAACGTCCTGCGGTTATTGGAAGAGTTATCGCATCGGCCCATCAGCATTGGGTTGCAGACTCGTGTTGATCTCTGGGATGAAGAGACACTCGACCTGCTGGGGCGAGCACGCTGCATCTCAATGGAGTGTGGAATCGAATCCATCACGGAGCAGGGGCGCGACGAACTCAATAAAAATTGCCGGATGACAACGGAGCGGCTCTCCGACCTCCTCATTTATGCTCGCAAACGTATTCCATGGGTTCAGGCCAATCTGATCTTGACGGAGCACGACGAGCGCCAGGACATCCTTTCCTTTCAAGAGCGGCTTAAAGCCGAGGGCGTATGGGTCAGCGAACCAGTACCGATGTTTCCTTATCCTGGCACTCCGATGTATCAGCAGATCTTCGGCCCTATTGACGATCAGGCTTGGGAGCGCGCCCATCACTACTATACGAATACCTTCCGCGAGAAGGGCTACAGCGACATCCAGGCGCAGGCTCCAGTTGCACTTGAGGATCTGGAATGCACATTTTAATGACCGCAGACACAGTTGGGGGTGTTTGGACCTACACTCACGAACTGGTTACAGGCTTACTGCGCCGCGGTCATCGTGTGACTCTGGTCAGCTTCGGCGGTCACCCAACTCCAGAACAAATGCAATGGATGAAGGGCCTCGAGAGCCTCGCCTACTTTCCAACCGCGTATCGCTTGGAATGGATGCAGGAGTCGGTCAATGACATTGAACAGTCTTTTGAGTGGCTTGACCGACTGATCCAGCAAGTCGAGCCGGACCTCCTGCATTTCAACCAATACGCCTACGGAGCGCTTCCCACTCATATCCCCAAAATCGTCGTCGCACATAGTGATGTAGTGAGCTGGTGGGTCAATACCCGAGAGGAAGACCCCCCTGAGACCTCATGGCTGCGCTGGTATCGCGGTTTGGTCAGCAACGGCCTGTCCGGCGCCAATGCAGTTGTCGCCCCGTCTGAGTGGATGTTGAACGCTTTGAAGACGTACTACATCTCGCCTGCCGAAAGCCACGTTATTCATAACGGGCGAGACGCCGCGCTATTCGACCACAGCGTGCCCAAGGAAAAGTGTGTTGTTACCGTGGGACGACTCTGGGATGAGGCGAAGCAAGTGTCGCTAGTCGTCGAGCACAACCATTCAGTTCCTGTTTATGTCGCCGGATCTGTAGAACATCCCGAGAGTCTCGGCGCCGCAACTGCAAAGTCTTACGACCAGGGTAGCGTCACCTGGCTAGGTTCGCAGTCTTGCCAACAACTCCGCGATGTCTACGCGAAGGCAGCTGTTTATGCGGGAACCTCGCGCTATGAGCCATTTGGGCTTGCCCCCGTCGAGGCGGCCCTGTCCGGCTGCGCCTTGCTGTTGAACGATATTCCGAGTTTTCACGAACTCTGGGGCGATGCTGCCTGCTACTTTGACCGCAACAACTCCGAGAGCCTTGCTGCAAAGATCCGAATGCTGATTGACAACCCGGAAGAGCGACAGCAATTCGCCGCCCGTGCCATGGAGCGCGCCAGCACTGCCTTCTCCACCGATCGCATGCTCGACAGCTACGAGCGCGCATATAGCAGCCTCGTGAAGCAGGAGGCGTACGCTTGATCCACCGGCTCAAATTCCGCATCTTCGCGCATTCCTGGACTTCGGATTGGAATCACGGAAACGCGCACTTCTTGCGAGGGCTCGCTTCTGAGTTGGTGCGCATGGGCCACGAGGTTCGCTGTTACGAGGAAGAGAATTCATGGTCCAGGACCAATCTGCTTTTGGAACAATCAGAAATCGCAAAAAATGCGCTGAAGCAGTTTCACGACAGCTTTCCTGAGTTAGACGTCAGGTTCTATCGCCGGGACGATAGCCTCCCCACATTCCTTGACCACGAGCTGAGCGATGCGGAAGTAGTGCTCATTCATGAATGGAATCCTCCCACTCTGGTCAATGCCATCTTGCAACTAAAGGGCAAATACCGTTTCCTGGCACTCTTTCACGACACGCACCACCGCGCCTATACGAATCCCAAAGAAATCCTGCAGATGAATCTTGCCTCCTTTGATGGTGTGCTTGCATTCGGCGAAGCCATCCGCAAGATCTACGAACAAGGTTTTGGCGTTCAACGCGCATGGACCTTTCACGAAGCCGCCGATACGGCGCACTTTCACCGCATAGCAAAAGACAAGAAGACCGATGTCATCTGGGTAGGGAATTGGGGTGACGAAGAACGAACCCGCGAGCTCCAGGAGTATCTGATCGATCCGCTCTCGAACTTGAGTGTGACGGCAGCAGTGCACGGGGTGCGCTATCCACCGTCCGCAAAGGATCGCCTGTCCCGCGCTGGCATTGAATTCCGTGGGTACCTTCCTAACCTGCACGCGCCGCAAGTTTATGGTGAGACCCTGCTAACGCTCCACGTGCCACGGCGCTTCTACGCCAATGGATTGAGCGGGGTTCCAACCATTCGCGTATTCGAAGCGCTCGCATGCGGAATTCCATTGCTTTGCGCTCCCTGGACAGATACGGAGGGCCTGTTTACGGCGAATGAAGACTATCTTCTTGTTCCTGACGGAGCAGCTATGACTGCCGAGATCCGTCGGCTCATCGCCGATGCCGCTGCACGTTCGCAAATAGCGGAACGGGGAATGTGCACCATCCTGAGCCGGCATACGTGCGCGCACCGTGCGCAGCAATTGCTGAACATATGCGAGGAACTCGCCAAATGAACTTGTTTGTCTTCGGCTCCAGCATCACATCGTCCTATTGGAATGGTGCCGCAACTTACTATCGCGGAATCTACCGAAACCTGCACGACAGGGGTTTTCGCATCACCTTCGCTGAGCCGGACATTTACAAACGCCAGCAGAACCGCGATTTGACCGACGTGCCGTATGCAGACGTGGTGGTCTATAGAACTCCCGATGACATCCCGCGTCTTCTCCTCGAGGCATGCCGGGCAGATTTAGTGATCAAACACAGTGGCGTTGGCTCCGACGACGACCTGCTGGAAAAGGAAGTCCTCCGTTGCGTCTCCGAACGCACGCGCGTAGCCTTCTGGGATGTGGATGCGCCGGCGACTTTGGCCCGGGTGGAAGCCAATCCCGCTGATTACTTCCGGCCTTTGATTTCGGATTATGACTTCATCTTCACCTACGGTGGTGGACCGCCGGTCGTAGATCACTACAGGAAGCTTGGAGCAAAGAACTGCTTTCCCATTTACAACGGCCTCGATCCGGTGACCCATCACCCCGTCGTAAAGGATGCATCGATAGAATGCGATCTCGCGTTCGTGGGCAATCGTCTCCCCGATCGGGAGCGCCGGGTGGAAGAGTTCTTTATTAAAGCGGCGGAGCAGGCGCCGGAGATGAAATTCCTGCTCGGAGGGGAAGGCTGGGGAAGCCGGTCTCTTCCCGCTAACGTGAGGTGGATAGGCCATGTCGGAACCTCGGACCACAATCGAATAAATTGCTCAGCCAAGATGGTGCTCAACATCAACCGTGAATCGATGGCCAGTGTTGGTTTTTCGCCTCCCACCCGGGTATTCGAAGCTGCGGGTGCGGGTTCATGCCTGATTACTGACCTGTGGACAGGTGTTGAGACGTTCTTTGTCCCGGGCAGCGAGATTCTCACAGCCGCCAATGCCCACGATGTTGTTCAGTGCCTGCGCAATACTTCGGCCCAGGAGGCAAGAGCCATTGGTTCAGCAATGCGGCAGCGCGCCTTACGCGATCACACCTATAGCCTGCGCGCGCAGGAATTCGAGAAAATAGTCTCCTGCTCGGGTACCCCGGCCCAGGCAGCTGAACGTGACCTTCCCAGCATGGAAGAAGCGCGATTCGGGGGAGCAGCTTAATGAAGATCGTTATCTTCGGTCTTTCGATCACATCCGCATGGGGCAATGGCCATGCCACGACCTTCCGCGCATTGGTTCGCGCTCTTCGCAAGCGTGGACACGATATTGTTTTCTTTGAGCGTGATCAGGAGTGGTACGCATCCAATCGCGACCTCCCTAGCCCAGACTTTTGCGATGTGCGCGTCTATACGGCTTGGAGCGAAATCTTGCATTCAGTCCGTGAGGAACTGCGCACGGCAGATGTCGCATTGCTGGGATCCTATTTTCCAGACGGCATCGAGGCTGCTCGCGAGATCTTCGAGAGCCGCGCCGTGAAAGCTTTTTACGATATCGATACTCCGATTACGTTGGCAAAGCTGCGCGAGGGAGGAGCAGAATATCTTCGCCGAGAAGATGTTTCCGGCTTCGATGTCTATTTCAGCTTTACAGGCGGCCCGGCGCTGGGTGAACTCGAATCCAGGTTCGGCGTTCAGCTAGCGGTTCCCCTCTACTGCTCTTTTGACCCCGACCAGTACTACTTCGCGCCCCTCCAAGAGTATGCTTGCGACTTCAGTTACATGGGGACCTACGCGGCGGACAGGCAGCAAAAAATCGAAACGATGTTTTGCGAACCGGCCCGGCGATTGCTATCTAAGAACTTTATATTGGCGGGTCCGCAATATCCAGAACACATTCGCTGGCCGAAAAACGTGCGCCGCATCATCCATCTGAATCCGCGCTGGCACGCTTCTTTCTACTCATCATCTTTATTCACGCTGAATGTGACCAGAGAAGAAATGGTGGCAGCCGGGTATTCCCCCTCTGTACGCCTCTTTGAAGCAGCGGCCTGCGGTACTGCGATAATCTCGGACAATTGGCCGGGGTTGGACACTTTTCTGCAGCCTGGTCTTGAGATTCTGCTGCCTCAGTCCACCGAGGATGTGGTGACCTATCTGAAAGATATGGATGAGCGTGAAATTCGCAGAATTGGCAGGAATGCCCAGGATCGCGTCTTGGCGGAACACACTTCCCAGGTTCGCGCCCGTGAATTCGAGACCTGCGTTAGCAACAAGTTCACTGGAGCAGCAACCCGCGTACATGCGGGACTCTCGCTCGCGTCCAACTAGCGGGGACTAAGTGGACTGGTCTGACCGTCAGCCGCCACGATCGGCTGATCAATCCCATAGTTGCCGGACTTTGATACGGGCTGGAGCGAAGCCCCGGTTAATTTTGTACGCGGCGATTGTGCATACCGCTGCACGGCTGAGAGGAAGCTCTGTGTGCCCTGCGGAGGAGTAACTTTCCCGGCGAGAATGGAACGGAAAGGGATCATTTTGCCGTAGAGGGTGCGAGTCTCCTCGTCGTCCTGCTTAATCACTGCTCCATTTAGTTCAATACCAGTGAACAACCCCCGCGCTCGGGAATACGTGAGTACTTCAGAACGGGTATTCCAATCCGTTGCCGGATCAGCCTGTCTCCCCACCGGACCTGCTGCAACCGAACCTTCCCCTAGCTTCAAATTGTTCGCCTGGAGCGCGCGCATCCCTTTCTCATTCATGACCAAAAAGACCAGATCAACGGCTTCACCGCCAAATTGCAAACCCCAGCTGCCAGCTCCAATAGTGAACGGAGCAGGTGCACTCCACCCTTTCGCAGTGCGACAGGTAGCCACACCCTTCCCAGATTTCTCCGCGATCAGGAACCCGCCCTTCATCATAGAGGGCACAACGGCCACGCACTTTGCGGCCCCGAGAAGTTCTTCGGGAATCCCCTTATCGGGAGTCTCCATCACGACCTCCAAAACACGGGCGGCCGCGTCCACCCGTTTGATCTCATCGGAGGTACGTTGATCGGCGGAGGTTTGCCCGGCCCATACGGTAAACAGGGCGCAAGCTAGCCACCCTACGACTGCGCTCTTTCCAAAGCGGTTCATGAGACTCCTTGTGGGGAATGGCAGGTCGTACTCACCTCGATATTGCGGGCTAGTTCTGCAACACTCCATCCAGTGAAGACTGTAGTAGGACTGCGGAACTCTACGGATGAGCAGTGACGGGCCTGACGCTCGTCGCAGGCGTCGCACTGGGCTGCAAAGTGGCCACGACCACAAGACGCTTCGGAGCAGGACCGATGTAGTAAGTCGGGTAGCATGTGACCAGGGTCAGACGCGTGTCATTCGAGGGCCGGACTACCGAAAGTTCATTCGGACTAACAATCATAGTCTTGCTCACGGAATAACGGAACTGATGACCTGCGCGCCGGACCAGAACTTCATCTCCCTTGTGCAACTCATGGAGTCGCCGGAAAAACGTGTCGCGGTGACCCGCTACTACGGCATTGCCGGAATTACCTGGCCATACGGTCTGCTCCAGATGTCCTGGGGCTAAGAGCAGTGACTTGCGGTCGGTGCCTTCAAGAATTGCTGCCTGCAGATTGATCTTGGGAATGTCCAGCAAGGTCACAGCATTGTGTACATCCGCCGTATCGGCGGGGCTGGCTGCCGACGCAGCGAAACGCGTCTCCAGCCTGTGCTGCTCTACGGACATCCACGCGTACGAGCAAAGAGCGAACAGCAGCAGTATTAAGCCGCTGGCTAAGAGAGCGGTGGAAGAAAGCCGCCGGGGGGAACGGCGGCCAGGTGCGGTGAACCGCCCTTGTAGCATTGCGTGCAGGCCGCCATAAATGTGCGCAGCCTGCCCTTTCACTCCCGATATGGTCTGCGGTATCACCATGCGATCCATGTCATTCACGAAGTGACGCGCAATGCTGGTAGCAAACTACTTTCGCAAGTAAATGCCGGCCATCATGGACGCAAAACCCAACAAGCCGATCAGCGGGAGCTCGGAGCCGGTAGCCGGCAGAGAGTTACCACTGTTGGATGAACTGGCCGACGTGTTCTGACCCGCTGCAGCAGCGTTCTGATCAGACGACTGTCCTGCGGCCGATTGGCTGGAGGTCGTGGTCTGGTCGGGCTGGCTGCTCGGAGCGGAAGAGCTGGCGGCAGTCTGGTCGCTGGGAGCGCTGGTCGTGCTCGCTGAGCTGGAACCAGTCGCGGGTTGTGCATACGCCGGAGTGCTGGCTTGCGATCCGCTGCCCGAAGCAGAGGGCGTGCTCGCCGTCGCCGAGGAACTCGTGTTGTTGTTGCTCTGGCTCTGTGCGCTCGAGGTGGACTGATCCGCAGGCGCCGGAGGCTGTTCGCCCACTGAAGCATTCGTGTTCGGAGCGTTTGGATCGGTCGTAGCTGCACCGCTATTCGACGCGGAGGACGAAGAACTTTGCGTCGAGTTCATCGTGCTCGAAGTCGAAGGCGAAGAAGCCGCACTCGAAGTCTGCGCACCATTGTTGTTCATATCGCTGGAATTCGCAGAGCTGGAAGAAGGAGTCGTGGCCGCCGTGTTAGACGATCCCGCGTTGCTAGCCGATGTGTCCGTGCTGGTCGCGCCAGAGGTAGCGCCGGCACCTGCCGCTGCACCCATGTTGCTGGCAGATGGGCCCGAGCTGCTGCTTCCCGCGCCGCAGTGATCGGATACCATGGTTACATTGCTCACTTGAAAAGCGTTGGCCGCGGCGCTTCCCGAAGTCGTGCTGCTGGGAGAGGCAGTCGAACCACTCGCCGTGCTCGGATTGCTGGCAGCCGAGCTGCTGTTATTCGCATTCGTGCCCGAAGCGCCGGAAGCTGTGCTCGGCTGACCCGTGATTTGCACCTGGTGTCCAACGTGGGCCGCCAGATTATCGGTATTTCCACTCAACGAATAAACGGTTCCAGAGGCGCTATCGGTCAGAGTGTAGCTGCCCGCAGATCCGCTCAAGCAACCAGTGATCGAATTTCCGGAACTACTTGTGGAGGTGCTGCTGGTGCTGCTCTGGCTCTGGCCCGAGCTTTGGTCGCCGGGGTTGGATTGAGTAGATTGGCTCCCCATGCTGCTGGGAGACGAACTTTGCGCCCCCGCGCTGCTGGGACTTGTACTGCTGGGAGTACTGGCGCCGGACTGCCCGGCTGCGCCACTCGATGATGTGTCTTGGGCAAACGACAAGCTGCCCGCCAAACACACCGTGGCCAAAAAAACTAAGCTTTTCTTCATATGGATACAAGCCTCCGATGTTCTCAGTGTCTGCATCACTTTAGAGAGGACTCCTGGAGAGAGGTATCCGGTATTGTCTTTAACTTAGGACGGGCCTTCAGGTACCACAGCAGCACTGGGTATTATTTCGCCGATCGGGCTAACGGTAGGAAAAACTTACGGTTGCGGAAGTAAAATTTCTACGTCTCCGCGCGTCTTTGTGACCTCAACATGAACTTTTTCGGCGCGTCGCCAGAAAGCCAAATTCACGCTAGCTACTCCAATCTTGAGGTCTTTCACCTCAACAAAGGGAAGCACCTCTGGTAACCACGGCTTATCGAACGCAACCTGCTGCTGCTTGGCATTGATCGAAATCCCGAGACAGGCCTCCAACATCATGTAAATTGCACCTGCAGCCCATGCCTGAGGCGCACAAGCTACCGGATAACCCGTAGGCCCTTCGCCAGCCCTCCGCTCCAAGCCGCAGAACAGCTCAGGAAGTCGATGGAGATCCACAAAGATGCTGACGTCGAGGAATGAAGCCAGAAGTCGTGCCGCCAAGTCCCGCCTGCCATAGCGCGCAATTCCCGCGGCAATGATGGCATTGTCGTGAGGCCACACCGATCCGTTGTGGTAAGAGACTGGGTTATATCGAGCCTCTTCGCTGCCAACCGTGCGAACTCCCCAGCCGTTGAAACATTGCGCGCTTAGCAGAGTCTCAGTGACCAGGGCAGCGCGTTCGGCTGTGACGATCTTCGAATAGAGGCAATGCCCTGGATTGGACGCTCGCACGCGGCAGGGCTTCTTGTCTCCATCCAAAGCGAGTGCATAGGTGTGCAGGTCATCGCACCAGAACGCCTCTTCAAAGCGTGTCTTCAGATCTCGAGCCTGTGCCTCCAGCGAATCGGCGCGGTCAAATTTCTCCAGAGCTGCCGCTAAGCGCGCCGCCGCTCTTTTCGCAGCGTAGACGTAACCTTGCACCTCGCAGAGAGCGATAGGCGGATCGGCCAGGCTGCCGTCGGCATGAAAGACGGAATCGTTAGAGTCTTTCCATCCCTGCTGAACTAAGCCATGAGAAGAATAGCGCGAGTACTCAACAAAGCCATCGCCATCGCGGTCGCCATATCTATCAATCCAATTCAGAGCAAGATCGATATTAGGCCAGAGTGTTTGCACCATTTCCAGATCTGCGGTGCGCTCGTAGTATGCCCCTGCCAACATAATGAATAGCGGTGTGGAGTCAACGCTCCCGTAGTAGCGCCCAAATGGAACCTCACCCAAGGTTGCCATTTCTCCCCGCCGCGTCTCATGCAGGATCTTGCCGGGTTCCGCATCGGATTCGGGAATGACCGCCCGCGCCTGGGTTTCCGCAAGATATCGCAGCACTCCTTGTGCGATCCATGGCGTAGCCCACAAGCACTGCAGCGCAGTGATGATGCCATCCCGTCCGAAAACAGTGCTGAACCATGGCACGCCAGCGTATGGATAACCCACCTCTGGATTCCCCACGGTCATCATCTGGATGTCAGAAAGCGACCGCCGCATCCAGTCATTAAACTGTTCGTTGGAGCTGTGAACTGAGCAGGCACGATTGCTGGTTGTTTGCAGTTCTTCCCGGGCGAGTCCAAGCGCTTTGTCATAGCTGCGAAGCCCGTTCGAAGAACTCTGATGCAAGCACGACACCGTTACGTAGTAGGTGATTACCTGCTTCGGTTGTAGTGCCACCTCAAAACGGAAGTCCTTGGCTGTGACTCTCTTGGGCTCTGGGGAACACTCAATCCTGGTAAGCCGTGTCCGGCCATCTAGGCCGCGATAAGACAAAGTTACTTGATGGCTCGAGGTTTGAGGCTCCAACATCTGCCCATGGTGTTTGCGTTTCGTACCACGAACCTCAAAAATATCGGCGAAATCAGCGTTGAACTTCAGGCCTAAGGAAATCGTGATCGGCCGCAGTCCAAAGTTGGAAATCCGCAACTCCTCATAACACACATGTTGATAAAGAAACTTCGAACGCGTGACGAGCAGCGTACCGCGAGGAATGTCTACATGATCGTGCTGTGTGATGTCGAGGTTTGTGAGGTCAGCGGTAAATACTGAATTGTCTTCACGAACCGTGGAACTGAGTAGCAGGGGACGAGAGTTGCCGATAAATAGAGCGAGTTCGGAAAGAAACCGGGTACCCTCGAAGAAAACACCTTCTTCACCCAGCCCGAGATGTTCCACGTCACCGTAGCGGTCGAAGACAGCAAACATCTGGCCGTATTTGAGAACCCGGGTACGGTCGTCGGGAGGAGCCGATTTGGTTGCAATGTAGTACTGCTGGGTGCTTACCTCATCCAACTGAAACTCCGTCACTGAGGGCGAGCGGCTCAGGCTCTCCTCCGATCAGCCTCTCATATATGGTGACGTAATCTCGTGCCATGCGCCGTGCGCTGAAGCGCTCTTCGAAAGCCATCCGACATCCTAAGCGATTGATTTCTGCAACGTGCTTGATGGCGTCGCAAGCCTCCTCGATCCCACCCACTAGAAAGCCAGACACGCCATGTTCCACAATCTCAGACACCGAGCCGGAGGGATATGCAATCACCGGAGTGCCAGATGCCATCGCCTCTATCATAACCAGTCCAAACGGCTCGGGCCAGTCGATGGGAAAAATCAGGGCTGCCGCATTACCCAGGAACTCGCACTTATCCGGGTAGCCGATCTCGCCTATAAACTCGACTAATTCGGTGTTCAACAGCGGCTTGATCACAGTTTCAAAGTACTCTCTGTCCGCTTTGTCCACTTTCGCGGCGATGCGCAGCTTCATGCCAGCTTTCTTGGCAATAGCAATTGCCTGATCTAGGCCCTTCTCCGGAGATACTCGGCCCAGAAATGCCAAATACTCTCCATTCTTTTCATAGAAGGGGAAGCGCTCTTCCGGCAGCCCGTGATAAACCGTGCCTTGCCAGTTCACCCAGCGTAGCGGCGCTCGCTGTGCATTTGAGATCGAGACTACAGGCATTTCGCTGAAAGTGCGGTACAGAGGTTGTAAATCAGATATGTCTAACCGGCCGTGCAGCGTGGTTACATTTGCCTCGCCATAGCATCGGCTCATGGGAAAGTGCAGATAATCAATATGGAAATGAATGATGTCGAAACGATCGCGCTCTTGGAACACGTGTTCGAGCATTAAAACATGATGGGACAGTTGGTCGATGCAGCTTTTATCGAGGCGAAGTGACTCCGGGCAGATCGCAACCAGGCGAGCATTAGTGACGGAATCTCCACTGGCAAAGAGAGTTACATCATGCCCCTCACGGACCAGTTCTTCCGTCAGAAATGAAACCACGCGCTCAGTCCCACCGTAGAGCTTGGGGGGAACACTCTCATACAGCGGCGCAACCTGAGCAATTCTCATAGGCTTAGATACACGTCCACGTCTCCTTGGACATCAGCAGGGTTAAACAAAAGTACGCCCGAGATCGCGGAGCGGTATCTGTTCTCGGCGTGCAACTTGCGAACGGCACACACGCGGCTGCGAGCCACGTCTCAATCGGCGTTGAATTTTCGCAGCCTCTACGTTCTAACTTTAGCCCGTTTTGCGAAGCGCTGATATCGGGAACATTCTGTAGCTTCTTTCACACCACCAAGCGCTGCAAGAGCAAAGAGCGGACCAGCAAATAAATTCGCGCCGTTTGGTTACCAGATGCCTTTATCCGACCCCGTGAGTTTGTATCCGATAAATGCCGCGGTGGCTAACGCCGGCAGCAGGCCAAGGCGAAACATCGCCCGGAAGTTGCGGCTGGCGCCAATACCAACCATCTGATGCGTATAAAGTTCAGCAGCTTCAGGCATGATCGGGATACGTACGAATTTATGGCTGACGTACGTCTTGCTTGCGGAAAAACGAGATGACGCTATCACATGCTGGGGCAGAGCAATATCTTCTCCGCCGTAGTGTTTCACGTAATCGACCACGATGGTGAGGAGCGTTGCCACCCCCGGCCAAATGGCCCCACTGTCGGCAGTCGTCTTCAGCTCGGCGAAATCCACCGAGTTTTCACGTAGTAGCTTCGCAATGTTGGCGACATCGCAGAGTCGAAAATAAAAGTGTCGGTACATTCGTTGGAGCGTCGACACGACAATGCGTTCTTCCGGCGCTGGTACGGGGAAGACGTAGTCTTCGATGTTCCTTTGTATCCGGCGCTGTTCGACCCGCCGTGCCAGCGCAACCTGCTCGCCCGTTTGTCCGAGCCACCGCACGTGGCACTCGACCAGCTCGGGTAAGCCAGGGATGCGAAAGTTCCATTTGTTCGCCAAACGGTCGCCCCAGCTCTGCGCTTCCAATTCCGCCTTGAAGCCCTTGCGAAAGAGTTCGATGATTTGGTCCTTGTCACCACTGCTATAAAGATCGATATCTCCGCCCACATCGGGCCAGTGGTCTAGACTTTTAATTACGGTCAGAGGAATGCCCGCTGCTTCGAACGACCGGCAAATGGCATTCGCATAATACAAAGCATTTGCAATTCGCTTGCGCTCTAAGGTAAGCAGAGGATCGAGCCGCTGCCGCAAATTCCCCCCGCTCTGGCCAGCCTGCTGAAGAGTTTGTATAACCCGCACTGTGACATGATGTGAGTCAGCAAGATCAAATAATTCCCTTAGATCCTCTTCGCGCAGCTTATCGACAAACGTAAGCGCGTCCGAATACTCGGCCGAGGGCTGCTTGCCCGACCCCGTACGGTCGAACAGGAGGGTCGCGAGAACGCTCAAGTAACGTGATTCCTTGCTGGAACCATTCGCCGTGTCTGCTGCTTTTGCCATTGTTCGCCTTCTCAAAAAGCTGAAGATCTTACGATCCTGCTTCAGTCTTGTTCCTGCCGCCGCAGCTGGCAAGACCTTGCTCAATCGCCGTCCCTTCCTCGTAGTCGTTCCAGGTTGCAATCATCAGGAAGGGCAAAGGATGCGAATCGTCATAGTAGCGGCGGTACATCTTAAGCGTGTCCTCGAAAGTCTTACCGCAACGCGCATCCATGTGACGGTTGAGGCTCCACGAAGCCTTGCTGTCGTTGAACCCGGGCCAGGCCGTCCCTACCGCAATTTTGTCCGGATACTTGGTTTTCATCTTCAGATAGAAGTTTTCTAGATATTTCTGTCCCCAATCGCTCCCATCCGAAGCCCAGCCTTTGTCGGGATGAACCCATGCATATTGACCATCGAAATCCTTCGCATACTTGGCCGGGGGATCGTCCTTGTAGATGAGCCAGGGCGGTGTGTCCCACGCGTTTACCGCTTGCCGAACTTGGTCCCAATCCGTGTTCCCGCGCTTGGGAAAAACGAAAATCACGGGCCGCCCTTGATACAGCAGATAAGCATTGCGGGCCGGAGCCGTGGGACCGATATAGCTCTTGTACGCCTTATCGAATGCCTGCAGCGCATCTTCTGTGGCGTGGCCGTTATCTTCTTCCGTTTCGTCGTACATCAGAGCTACCTTGAACTGCGTCTGACTCGCGATCTGCTGCATGATGGCGTAACTGCGATCTAGGAAGGGATGCCGGTCGCCGTACCAATCGACGACGAAAGCGTGAATGCCCATATTCTTTGCCTGCTCGATTTGCTTCCTGATCGTTGCGGGATCCTGGCTGTTATATCCGATGTCGATATGTGCCGGGTCTCCAAACCACGGCTGATAATCCGCGATGATCTTCGGCGCACCATCGGCCTCAGGAACGTGTTTTTGCATCACTTGCCGGACGTTGGCGCGGTTACATCCGCTTGGGATGAAGCTGGCCAACACAATCAAAGCAAGGAGCGGAACGCGAAAACCCTTCATGGCAAAGTCACTACTCAATCTACGATGAAGCTCTGACAACAAAAGTTATCTCCTGACAAGGTTGGGCTCGAGGCGCTGTTTCGGAAGAATGCCGCTCGGAGACTCACGGAGCGGCGGAGTCTGGAACCAACTCCAGGGAGCGTATAAACCAGCGATCAGCGCCGGGCGTCATTAACACCAGGTATTGCCGGGTTGTGTTTTCCTGCTGAATGACCTGATCGCCATCCAATACCTGCTGCTCAATTTTCGCCTTATCCAGCAACTGCATCTCGCCACCATCCGGTGCGTAGAAGAACGCCCTTACTTGGTGGCCGTGATCGATGTAGCGAACCCGAATGCCGGTCTTCTTCTGATCGGAGATCAGCTTAGAGAAATTATCTTTCGCGAAACCCGTGAAATAGGCATTGAGCAGGTCAGGTTTGTTGTTAGCAAGCGCTTCAGACAAGTCTCGCCAGGCGTTGGCATAGTCACGGGTCACGTTGCGGCCGGTCAACTCCTCAATGGGGCGTGGCGCAATTCCATCAGCGTTGATTTGAACCTGGGGCAGGGAATCAGCATGTACGCTGCGAAGCACGAGAGTGCTAGCCGCCACAGTTACGACGAATAAGGCCAGCGTCAGCCCGACTCGGAAAGTGTTCCAGCGGCCTGCTTTCACGAACGTCCTCCCACTGTGATCTCATTCCCAATCACTACTCCGGAAGCAACCGAAATCCTGGCGTTGCCCGAGAGCGGCAATTCCGTACGCGCGATGCCCTTCTTGATGGGAGCATCTACAGTGGTTTTGCCTTTGCTGTCGACCGCGGTGAACGAAACGATCGTACCGTCCGGAACTGCGTTACCGCTGCAGTCGCGCACCGGGTCGGTTTCGACCAGCACCCCCTTTGCAGTTCGGCTCGCTTTAATCCGGAGATTGCAGGCATCGGACGCGACCTGCTGAATGATTCTCGGCTCCGCCGCCGATCCGATGGTTGCCGTTACTTTCACCGGACCCTCTTTGGGTGTCGAGCTCATCTTCATCCACGCAACTCCACGCTCCGCCTTTACAGTTTTCGTGAACGGAGCCCCATTCTTTGGCGTGACATGAAAGTCGACTGTCACTGGTTTAAGAACCAGATTCTTGAAGTTGTCGAATACGAATGCGGTGGCATTAATCGCGCCGCCGGCCGAAACCGGCACTCGTGAAGGGTGTAGCAGGAAGCTCAAGCGATCCGGATTCCCCGCCACCACGTAGAACGATGCGCTATCGCAGGAATGGCCCGTACACGCAATTGCCAGATACTTGCCCGACGTCTGTACGTCGTCGCCATCCACCGCGATCGCCTGTCCGAGATTTACTTCCCGCTTAAGCACGTGGCTCGGCCCCAGGAGGTAGAAAGTTGCCTTGCCTCCGCCGTTGCTGGGGATGGAAAAAGAACTACCCGCAACCACCTGCGCCGGCGGATGAAGGTCCGCCGCGCTGGCCGCCACACCGGGCAGCAGCAAAATGAGCAGGACTGGAAACCTCGCAGTGAGTCGCATGCTATGAACTCTTGTTGTTGCTGTAGTGGTTGACTAGCACGCGATAGTTCTGCACACGTGAAGCGACGTCATCGGGTACATCCACCGCAAACGGTACCGCAACCTGCGGCAACAGGGCATCGTCGATGTACCCATCCGAAACCCAGATGACCTTTCCATTCGAGTCGTAGTACGCCGCCAGCACTTGGGCGATGTTTACCGTTTGGCCGCTCTGGTTAACCAAGGCCCCACGCAGCACATTCTTGCCGAGCGCGTCCCTGTCCATCTTTTGGTCCGTTACAGCAATAACTGGGTCTGCGCTGGCCGAGATGAGCAGAGCCTTCGAATCCATGCGCACGCTCTTGACCTGCTTCAAGTGGAATCCCGGAAAGTCGATGCGGTAAGGAGAGACTTGTTTGGGCAGCAGCGTATGCGAAATCATGTCAAAGCTGCCTTCCTGATCCAGTGCCGTTCCGTCCTCCTTTAGGAGCGTGGCGTTGATGGCGACATACGCTGGAACCGTGTCTTCGTTTACGATCTCGCCTACAATCACTACCCGGTCCGGCCGTTCAACTGCATTCATCGACGTAATACGCACGTTGGGAGTGTCCACATTTTGCACGCCCCAATCGTCAGAGGCCGTACGTCCGATCACATCCCACCGTAAGTAGTTCACCGGAATCACCTGCGGTGGAACCTTGGGCATATTTGGTTTTGGCCACGCTACGCGCCATGCATTTTCAGTGTGCTCCACGTTTAGGTCGCGGACCTCGTCCAGCTGTCCCACCGCGCTCGACCAGGTCAGCCGCGCGCGAATGACTGCTTTGTCTGCCGTTGCGTGTACAGGCCAGATGCTGAAACTTTGCAGATTCGAATACGTGCGCAGGCTTCCGTCGCCGCCGTTGAGTTCACGCACGAGCGCTGCTTTGTCTACTTCATTTTTGTTGGCCAACTGAGAATAGACCCCGTCCCAGTTGCGCGCCTGAATGTCCGAAAGTAGCGACTCGACCGCTTCCTGCGGCGTTCCGGCCGACCGCATTTCTCGCCGGGCAAGTCCGCCCGACTGCACCCAGGCAATCCCCACCAGCGCGACAGTTACCAGCAAGATCATGATGGGCAGAGAGGTTTTCATTAGTGTGCCTCCCTTGCGTAGATGCGCTCTTCCCGCGAAGGCGCCGGGATGGGAACCAACTTCTCGTAAGCGCGTGCCCGGTCTGGAATCATTAGCAGAAGCAGGATTGCAAGAATGCTGCTGCCGATCGGTAGTATTCCCCAAAGCAATCCTTGCCAGGCCGGCGGCACCGCGTCCGAGAGAATCTTGTGCGCAGGTGGTACATCGTCCTTAGACCAGGCCGTGATCTGGCCAGAGTTGTAGGTTTCAATCTGGCGCCAACCTGCAAACACGAGTAGAGGGTTGTAATAGGGGTCGTAAACAAAGATGAATTTCAACCCATAGTGATTGGCGTGCTGGAGCATCTCGCGCAGCGACCGCATACCCGCAGTCCCGTAGAACTTCGCGCTCGTGAATTGCGCCGCTCCGTACTTCGTCATTTCCGGCAGAAGTCGAGCAGAGTTGTACTCTCCATCTACGCTGCCGGCGTTGGCATACGTAGAGAGCTTGGGGAGAACATTGCCGAAGCCCAATGTCATATACCGGTATTGGTCATGGCCATCTCGGTTGAGAAACTCAACCACGGGGCTAACGTTGATTCCGGTGGTTGGACGGAAAGGACTCCACGTAATCCAGCCGAGAACGATAGCCACCGTAGCCGTGCAAGCTACCGCGAACGCACTCGCTGCTTTCCAACTGAATCGATCGATCAAATCGGCTGCCCATACTCCCAGGATAGGTAGTGCGAGCAGAGTCGCCCACAAGGTAAACCGCTCGTAAGTGAGAATTTCAAAAGCCCGGCCGAATATCCACTTGGGAAACGGAGTTGTCCCGCCGAGTCCAATGATGAAGGTCACCCAGAATGCCAGCAGGAGCGGGCGAAGACGAGGAACTGCGGCTCCCTTGATCACGATGAAGGGCAAGGCCAGGATCAATGCTCCGTAGGGAGCGATAAAGTAGTTCATGAAATGTGTAGCATTCATGATCAGGTTCGAGCGACTGGCGTGTGGAATCGGAATTTGCTCGATGGGGTGCTGAATGATCGCGATCCAGTACGGCAGCAGTACAATGCCCACCCCTACGGCAGCCAATGCGGCAAAGATTCCAGCTCGAGCCAGCACCGCCGCTTGACTTCCCTCGGTCTCACGCTTGTCGCGGAAGGCCAGCCAAAGCACTGGCGCGGCAAAAATGACGGACCCGAAGATCAGCGTCACGTGGTGTGCCGATGCGGCGGCCAACGTCATGGCCACGCCTTTGAACAACCCACGCCAATCTGCCGTCAACGACCATCGATAGAAGTAGGGTAAAGCCAACAGATACAACGGAAACGACAACGTAGTCGGTAACTGGCCAGCGGAATAGACAAGGAATGCGACTGACCCAGCGAAAACGCTAAACAGGGCGGCGTAGGAGGCCGCGCGCTCGTCCACCCAGAGTCTCGCGAACCGGAAAGTAGCGATGGGGATCAACAGCACCGCAATTAATTGCACAATCATGAAAGCTTCGGTCAGTCCTACTACCCGCGAAAGCAGCGCGATCCATTGGTGCACGAGAGGTGGATAGGTGGTCTGCGAGAAACCGGCAAACCATTTCTCGTTCCACGGATCAAACCAGTGCTGTGCGTAATGGGACGCGAAGAACATGTGGAAATTCGCGTCGTAGGAAGTGCTGGCGGGCAACTGCATGATCAGCAGCGGGCCGTGAATGGCCAAGGCCAGCAAAACAATTGCCGGCAGTGGTATCGGTCTCCGAAAGAAACTCGTTTCCGAGATCAACGGCGTAATCCTCCCTTGTGAGCGCAGGTTTTGATTCAGCTCAGCCGGATAAGGTTTACTCTGCGCTACTCCGATCATCGACCCGGCTGTAAAGAAAAGCTTCCGCTTTGCCACCACTTACGAGCCATCTTCTACTCTCATGTCCAACCGTTCCAAGCTCATAGGCATCAGAGCGGGATTGGGAACGGGTGCCCGAAACTTCGTCACAAGGGATTGGGATGTCACGTAGAATTTTCTGGCAATTTAGCTGTTGTGTGTTGCTGGCCAGCATTGCCCTCGGACAAACCTTCGAGATCAATGGTCAGAGTACGACTACCCCCAACACTCCCAAGAAATCTCGTACGCAAAAAAAAGGAACTGCCGCCCCCGCCAACTCGGACACCGGTATGGGTTGGGGCAACAGCATCGAGGTGGCACGACAGGCTCGGGCCGCTCAGCAGGCACTCGATAAAGGTAACTATCGCGCCGCGGCGGATTTCGCCGAGCGCGCCGCCAAAGCTGCGCCGCAGAATCCCGATTTTTGGTTCCTCTTAGGCTATTCAGCCCGTCTTGCCGGCAGATACCCAACCTCGCTGGACGCTTACAACCGTGGCTTGCAGCTGCGCCCCTCTTCGATTCAAGGATTGTCGGGCCTGGCACAGACCTACGCCCGCATGGGTCAGAACGACAAGGCCAAAGAAGTAGTTCAGAAAGTGCTGGCCGCCAACCCGAAGAGTGGCGACGACCTTCGTTTAGCCGGCGAGCTGTTCTTATTCTCAGATCCCAAGCAAGCGTTGGTGTATTTCCAGCGGGCTGAAACGATTCAACCTACTGCTCGTAATGAATTGCTTGCCGCTCGCGCTTATCAGCGCATGGGCGATCAGAATCAGGCCCGTCAGTGGTTGGAACGGGCGCGCAGCAAGGCCCCTAAAGACCCACAAATTCTGCGGGCCGTCGCCGGCTTCTACCGGGAAACCGGGCAATATGATCAGGCCATCGCCATCTTGAAGTCCGTGCCGACGCGCGACGCAAATGCCCTGGCTGAGTTGGGCTACACCTATCAGTTGGCGGGAAAGCGCAAGGAAGCCGCCGATGCCTATGTTCGTGCTGCCGATGCCGCCAAGGGCAATATTGATATCCAGTTGAACGCGTCCCAGGCGCTGGTGAATGCCGCCGAGTTTCCGCAAGCCGAGGACATGCTGAAGCGCGCGGCCGCCATTGACTCGAATCACTACCGTCTGCACGCCGTCAGAGGGCAACTTGATAGCCTGACGAACCGCAACGATGAAGCCATTCGTGAGTATCAGACCGCCATCCGCAATTTGCCCGAGTCGGTTCCCGAGGGCCCGCTGTATCCGGTTTCCCTGCATATTGATCTCTACCAGCTTTATCGCGACAGCGGCGACACTGCCGCGGCCCAACGCGAGGCGCTGGCAGCCCGTTCTATCCTTCAGCCGCTTGATATTCAGGATGCAACACGGCCCGAATTCCTGCGCTTGCGGTCAGCTGTCGAGGTAGCTTTCAATGATCCCGCCTCAGCTGAACGCGACTTGAAGGAAGCGCTCTCGTTGGCTCCAAACAGCACGAACATTGTCCTCAACTATGCCAACCTGCTGTGGCGTACTAATCGCAAGCCCGAAGCGGCCAATATGTACAAGCATGCGCTGGAGCTTGAGCCTACGAACGCCGCGGCTCTCAGCTCTCTCGGGTACTTGTCCCGCGAGATGGGCGACCCTAAAGCGGCGGAAGCTTACTTCAACAAGCTCCTGGCGTTACACCCAGACGATTACGTGCCCTATCTGGCTTTGGGTGACATGTACACGGACCGGCGCGAATTCAAGCGGGCTCAGGCGAGCTATGAACAGGGTCATAAGCTGGCCCCGAAGAATGGACTGATTATTGCCGGGGCAATCAACTCAGCGCTGGAGGCGCACGACTTACCAGTCGCCAAGAACTGGATCGATCGTGCCACAGGCCCCCTCGCCGAAAATCCCCAAATTATGCGTGAACACGAGCGCTATCTCACGTTCACCAAGCAATACCAGGCTTCTGCGGACTTGGGTTACAAAGTCATCCAAAAGCTGCCGCGTGATCCGGAAGCGCCCGTTTACCTGGCCTACGATCTGCTTTTTCTCAATCGCTACAACGATGCCATGGATATTGTGCGTCGCTTCGAGCCAATCCTGCCAAAGGATAAAGATCTTCCTCTCGTCGCCGGCTACGTGCATGCCCATAACGGCGAGTATCAGGAAGCGGTGAACGATTTTACCCGCGCGCTGGAGCGGGATCCCAACATGGCAACCGGGTACATGAACCGTGGTTATGTTTTGAACGACCTCCGAATGGCATCACGCGCCGAGAAAGATTTTCAGAAGGCCATTCAACTTCGCCCGGATTACGGAGAGGCTCACCTCGGCTTGGCGTATTCGTATTTACAACTCCGGCGTGCAAAGCCCGCGCTCCAAGAGGCGGAAGCAGCCGGGAAGATTCTTGGAGACTCTCGGCCGTTGCACCTCGCAAAAGCCGAAGCCTATCGCCAGCAGGTGATGCTTGCTAAGGCGGTGACCGAGTACCAGTCAGCCTTGAAGTACCAGGCTGACGACATGCCGACCTACCTGGCTATGGCAGACGCTCAGTATCGACTGCACGAGTACGAAGCTTCGGTGGAAACGCTAAACACGGCAGTCAAGCAATCCGGTCAGGATCCTATGGCTTACGCACAGATGGCTCGCGGTTACGCGCGCCTCCATCGTGATCAGGACGCGATGACCGCGATCCAGTCCGCCGAACGTGCAGGGGGAAACAACAGCAAGGTTCTGCTTGCGACCGCGGAAGCCCTCCTGGTCATGGGCAATAACGATCAGGCCATGGCGCGCTACGGGCAAGCTCTGGAACTTTCCGAGGCAGATCGCCTGGAGACCCGATTGGCGCTTGCCCGGCTATTCTCGCAGGAAGGGAAGTACGCCGACGCCCGCGACCAGATTGCGCTGGGTTTTGCCGAGGCGCGCGTCTCCGACGCGACGGTCATTACCGCCGAAGATTACCTGAATGCCGCCGACGTGCTCATGTCAATGAACGACTTCAAGCTGGCACAACAGTTCTTCTCCCGAGCGCAAAACGCGGGCGCGGATGAGATGGCGGTGGCCATTGGCATGGCCAATGCCCATCTTGCCTTGGGAGAAACTCAGAACGCCGAAGCTTTGTTGAATAGTGCAGGCGATCCGGTAGATCGTCAGACCAACTATGACTACCTCATTTCTATGGGCAACGTCTACCGCCAACGGCAGGATACGCAGCGTGCCCTCTCCACCTTCGCACGCGCTAATTCCTTGCAGCCGGACAATGATTCTTCGCAACGCGCTGAAATGGAACTCGCCGACCAGGAGGGCCGCCAGATAACCGACAAGTTGAATCTCGCCTCGCAGCTTACCGTGGATCCGGTCTTTGAGGACGAAAACATCTACCAGATGGATGCTCGGCTGCGCGGACTGGAAGGCTCATCCACACTTCTGCCCCCTCCTCGACACTCCTTGGAAACCATCGCGGATGCGAGATACCGTCTGCATCTGGGAAATTCGCTTCCTACTGTCAGTGGTTTCGTTGCCGAGAGGAACGCACGCGGTACAATTTCGTTCCCCAACCAGTTGCTCATCCAGAAGCGGAACACCTACGACACTATCTTCAATGGTGCCGTCTCTCCGGTGTTGCACGCTGGTAATGTCACCTTGACCTTCATGCCCGGCCTGCAGTTCACCATTCGGCGCGACAGCATTTCTCCCACGCAGATGAATCAAAATCTGTTCCGTCAATTCGTTTACCTGAGCACCAGTTCCATCGGAAACATGCTGTCCATCTCCGGCGATGTCATTCGCGAGATCGCTCCGATCATCGGAGGCAAAGGCGGCGGTAAAGCCGACATGGCCGAGGGCGGCGGC
>Ga0207657_10000833_pt1 | contig 32543 bp, 28 predicted proteins | sample KBSC33metaG_FD_184316 | JGI IMG/M metagenome (GOLD analysis project Ga0207657, IMG submission 184316) | Corn rhizosphere microbial communities from Kellogg Biological Station, Michigan, USA - KBS C3-3 metaG (SPAdes) (version 2) | ecosystem: Host-associated > Plants > Roots > Rhizosphere > Soil ...
GCGGCGATCAGATTGCGGCTCGCTTCCGGCGTGCGGAATGCGGAATGCGCCGAGAGCGTGACGTTCGGAAGCGTCGTCAGCGCATGGCCTGGCGGCAGCGGCTCGACGTCGTACACATCGAGGCCCGCATGCCTCAAATGGCCATCGCGCAATGCATCGATCATCGCCGCCTCGTCGACGAGCGCGCCGCGCGCGGTATTCACGAGAATTGCGCCCGGTCGCATCAGGGCAATGCGTGCGCGCGAGAGAATTCCGCGCGTCTCGTCGCTGAGCAGAAGATGCATCGATACGACGTCGCTCTCGGCGAGGAGGCGTTCGAGCGAAACGAACGCGACGCCGGCATGCGTCTTCGCGCTGCGGTTCCACGCGATGACGCGCATGCCGCCTCCCAGCGCGATTCGTGCGACCTCTGTCGCAATCGAGCCGAATCCGACGAGTCCCAACGTTCGGCCGGTAAGCTCGATACCTTCGGTGCGAAGCCACGTTCCCCCGCGCATCTCGCGATCCATTCGCGCGATGCCGCGCGCCGCCGCCCACATCAATGCGATCGCGCATTCGGCCACCGCGGTATCGCCGTAGCCCTTGATCACGTGCACGTGGATGCCGAGCGCGGCAAGCTCCTCGACGCTCATGTAGCTGCGCGCACCGGTACCGAGGAAGATCACATGGCGCAAGTCGACGCATTGCTTCGCAATCGCTGTCGGCACCGGCGTGTGATCGACGATCGCTACGACGGCACCCGCAAGCAGCGCGGGCAACGCGTCCGGGCGCACGTCGGGATCGCGATTGATGCGAAACGCGATGCCGTCGACGCGAAGCAGCTCGTGGGCGAACGAAGCGAGCGCCGGCGTGGCATCGACGAAGACGGCATTCATATGGCGGTGTGATTGTACGTGCGCGGGTTCGTCCCCGTCGCTTCTTTCGCCCCGGCAATCCAGGGCGGAGATCGCCAAACTCGCCGTCGCGCGCTCTGCCCTCACAAAACCCTCACCAAACCGCTCTGGCGCACAGGTCGGGAGCGGTCATACAGTGGCGCCGGGATACGAGCGTAGTGACGGCAACCGCATCACCGCGCCCGTGCCCCGCTTCCCCACCCTTTAGGGAGAAATGATGAACAGGCTCGCGGGATATCTCGTGGTTTTGGCGCTGGCGGTTTTCGCCAATGTGGCGGTGGCGGCAACGGAATGTAATACAGGACCTCCGGGTAATCCACCGCTTTCCGGCACCATTGTCGGCGGGGTGGTCGTCAACGCCGGCGATTTTTGCATTCTTGGCGGAGCAAACGTATCGGGCGGCGTGCGGGTCAACGAGGGCGGCATATTGATCGTGTGCGCCTCCGTCATCAACGGTGGCTTCATGGCGAACGGAGCCGCGGGACTGATTTTTGGCGCCGAAGAAATAGACTGTGCAGGTGACGTCATCAATGGCGCAATCAACATAATCAACACCGGCCCAGGTGCTTTTCCGGCGCCCGCGCCGTCCATTGCGCTCGAGCGTAGCGTCATCAACGGCTCGGTGCATCTCACTGGCAACACTGGCCCGATCGCCGTCGCGAGCGACACGATCGCCGGTGGATTGTTTTGCAGCAATAACGCGTTCGATCTGGACAACGAGGGCTTGTCGAATGTCGTCACCGGGGCAATACGATGCAACTTTGGTGACTAGCCATCAGCAGTTCGAGCGGCGGTACCACAGTGGTCCGAGCCGCTGTTGGCCAATGCGTATCGGCGTCCCGACGCGACGCACGCGGCGGGACGCCGAAGTTTCAGGCGTAGGGAGGTTTCATGGCTATCACATCGCATCGGCAACGTATTGTCCATCTGCGCATTGCGATTGCCTGCGTTGCATCGTTGATGGCCGCGTCCAGCGCGCGGGCGGAACAGGACCTCGACGGACAGGTGAAAGCCGCGCTGCAAAACGCGGGGTTCACCGGTACGATCCAGTTTCAACTGGTGCCGGCGCTCGGTCGGCCCCTCGACGCGCGACTTGCCGATCTCGGCAGGCTCCTGTGGTTCGACAAGTCGGGCGGCCTGCACGACGACAATTCGTGTGGCGGGTGTCATTCGCCAAGCCGCGCGTTCGGCGACACGCAATCGATCGCCATCGGCATCCAGAACAACAACGTCGTGGGGCCCGACCGCAAGGGTCCTCGCAACCAGCGTCGCACGCCGTTCGCGTCGAACACGCCGTTCTATCCGAACCTGATGTGGAACGGGCGCTTCGCGGTGATCTCCGGTGATCCGTTCGATAACTCGCTCGGATTCTCGTTTCCGTTTCCCGAGGGAACCACCCGGTTCCCGCCGAACGATCCGATCGTGACGCACTTGTCGATCGCGCAGGCGCACATGCCGCCGACCGAGATGACCGAGGTCGCGGGATTCACCTGCACTGCCGGGACCATCGCACCGGAATTCGATCAGTTCGACGACGGCAAGGGAGCCTGCCTCCCTCCGGCCGACGCAACCGGAACGCGAAACGACCCGATCCGCGGGGTCGTCCTGCAGCGGCTCAACGCAACGCCTGCGTACCGGCAGCGCTTCGGCGCGATCTTTCCGTCGGTCGCCGCTGGCGGCCCGATCGACTTCTCGATGTTCGCGCGCGCGATCGCGGAGTTCGAATTCACGCTGATCTTCGCCGATGCGCCGGTCGATCGATTCGCACGCGGCGATCGACACGCCATGAACGAGGCGCAGAAACGCGGCGCGCTGATCTTCTTCGGCAAGGGACGGTGCAGTCAATGTCATTCCGTCGGCGGCGAGTCGAACGAGATGTTCAGCGACTTCAGGATGCACGTGATCGGCGTGCCGCAGATCGCACCCGAATTCGGTATCGGCAAGGGCAACGTGCTGTTCGATGGTCCCGGCCAGGACGAGGACTACGGCCTCGAGCAGGTCACCGGAAATCCTGCCGATCGCTACAAGTTCCGCAGCTCGCCGCTGCGCAACGCCGCATTGCAGGCGGCGTTCTTCCACAACGGGGCGATGACGCGCATCGAGGATGCGATCCGCCATCACCTGGATGTGTTCGATTCGGCGCGCAACTACGACCCGAAACGTGCCGGCGTGGACAAGGATCTTCGCTATCGCCTCGGGCCGATCGAACCCGTGCTCGCCCGCCTCGACCCGCTGCTTCGAACGCCGATCCGGCTTTCCGGTGGAGAATTCGAAACGCTCGTCGCGTTCGTGCGCGATGCGCTCCTCGATGAGCGGGCAACGAAGCGGAACCTGTGTCCGTTGATCCCCGCCAGCGTACCGAGTGGCTACTCGACCATGATCTTCGAGGAGTGTCCTTAGCGAACGGGACCGACGGGGGAAACGACATGGCGCGCACTTCGCCGCTGACGCAGGCATTACGAACGCGATTGCGTGGCATGGTCGTCGGTGCCGACACCGATGAATTCGAGCAACTGCGGCGCGTGTGGAACGGTGCGATCGATCGCAGACCCTGTGCGATCGCTCGCTGCGCGGACGCCTGCGACGTCCAGCTCGCGCTGCAGCTTGCGCACGAGCACCGCGTCGAGGTAACGGTCCGCGGCGGTGGCCACAATGTGGCGGGCCTCGCGGTGCGCGACGGCGCGCTCCTGCTGGACCTCGCTGCGATGCGCGCCGTGGCGGTCAACGCTGACCTGCGGGCAGCCACGGTGGAAGGCGGAGCCCTGTGGCGCGACGTCGATGCCGCCACGGCACAAGCGGGCCTTGCAACGACCGGCGGCCTCATCTCGACGACCGGCGTCGGCGGTTTCATATTGGGCGGGGGTGCCGGCTGGCTCATGCGGCGCTACGGCCTGGCCTGCGATAACGTGATGGCAGCGCACGTCGTGCTGGCCGACGGACGCAGTGTGCGAGTGACTGCGACCGAGTACCCCGACCTCTTCTGGGCGCTGCGTGGAGGCGCCGGCGGCCTCGGTGTCGTGACGCATTTCGAGATGCGGCTTTATCCGTTGGCGCAGGTCTATGCGGGCCTCGTCGTGTTTCCCGGCGACCAGTCCGGAACGGTACTACGGCGCTTTCGCGATTTCGCGCTGGACGCGCCGGACGAATTTTGCGGCCTGGCGGTGATGACGAGCGCGCCGCCGTTGCCATTCCTCGATGCAGCGTGGCACGGGCGTACGGTATGCATTCTCGCGCTGTGCTGGTCCGGTACGCCGATCACGGGAGAACGCATCCTCGAACCCCTCCGCAATGCGGGCACCGCGCTTGCCGATATCGTGGGACCGATGCCTTATGCGCAATGGCAGCAAATGCTCGATCCCGGCGCACCTGCGGGACGCTGTTATTACTGGAAGACGGCGAACTTCACGAGGCTCGGCGACGACACGATCGATCGACTTTGCGCCGCAGCGGAAGCACGTCCGTCACCGTTCACCGAGCTGCACGTCCAGCACATGGGCGGCGCAGTGGCGCGCGTGCCGCGCTCCGACAGTGCGTTCGCCCATCGCGACGCGCAATTCTTCGTCAACCTGATCGGCGCAACGCCGGAAAAAACGCATCTCGAATCGATTCGCGCATGGATTCGCGATCTGTCCGTGCAACTGTCGGTGCACGCACTGCCCGGCAAGATGCCCAACTTCACCGACCGCGACGACCAGGACGTTATCGCGCGCTTTGGCAACGACCATGCGCGCCGTCTCGCCGAGTTGCGCCGGCGTTACGACCCTGACCGGTTATTTTCGGGAACGGGTCACGCCGACGAGGCCAGTGCCAGGTCGTGACCCTCGGCGACGGCGCGCAGGAATTCGCGCGCTTCGTCGATGACGAGCACGTCGCGTGCCGACGCTCCCGCAGCATGGAACGTGGCGAATTGCGGCTCTCCCAGTACGCGCCGTGCAGCATTCGTCGCTTCCTGATCACGGACGAGCCAGAAGCTGAACAGCGGAATACGCGTTCGTTCACGGATATCGGCCGCCTTGCCGAGCAGGCGCGCACAGAAGTCCGCTCGGCTATTGCGTATCGCAAGGAAGGCGGCGACCTCGATCGCTGCCGACGTCCCGCGCAGATTGTGCGTTCGCAGTGTGACCTGAAGGAAGTCGAGGGAGAACGCCGCCGCCTCGCGCCAATGGCCGAGACCGAAATGGCACAGTCCCAGATAGACGTCGATCAGCTCGTGCTGGTGCAGGTCGAAGCCGACGTGTCGCAATGGCTGCAGCGTGTCGACAGCCTCGTCGTACTGACCTCCGCGTATCGCGATCCAGCTCTTCGCCAGGCCGGCCAGCGAACGCAGCCAGTCGTCCTTCTCGGTGCTCGCAATCTCGGCGGCAACGCTTGCGCGTGCCTTTGCCTGCTCGACACTCCCCTGATGCGCATCCCACAACGCTAGATGGGCACTGGCACAGCCCTGCGTCCACCGATCGCCCAGCCGGCCCGCCAGCGCAACCGCATCGGTGAGACGCAGCTCGATGGCCGGATCCTGCACATAGAGCTTGAACACTCCGCTGCATAGCAGCGCTCGCGCATACGTGTGCGACATCTGCGGCGCAACCGCGTCCATTGCACGCTCGGCCCAATCATCCAGCAGCCGGAAGACACCGTTGCTCTTTCCATAAAGCATCAGCGAACCTGCCAGGCGCAGCGCGGCTTCGTCGTCACGGCCGCTCGATTTTGCCCAAGTGAGGGCACTGTCGATGTTCGCGTGCTCGTGGCCGAGGCGTGCCACCCATTCATCGACGCGTCCGGCCAGGATCTCGCGATGCGAGCACTCGGCGAGCTGCACGAAATAACGCAGGTGCGTCCGCCTTGCATCCGCCTCCTCTTCGCGGGAACGAAGGCGCTGCAATGCAAAGTCGCGAACGGTCTCCAGCAGCCGGTATCGCGGCGGCGAAAGCGTCGGATCCACCACCACCAGCGACTTGAGAACCAGGCCGGAATGCAGCTCGAGCAGTGCGGCGTCATCGACGTTCAGTGCCCCGCCCAACGCTTCCGCGGCGTCGATCGTCCAGCCTTGCAGGAATACTCCGAGCCAGCAGAGCAGCCGCTGCTCATCCACGGACAGCAGCGCGTAACTCCACTCGACCAGCGCTTCCATCGTCCGGTGCCGTGGCGCTCGGCCCGCGCTGTCGCTCGCGAGCAAGCGCAGGCGCTGCGACAGGCGCTCCCGGATCGCGGCAGGCGACAGCATCGCGAAATGGGCCGCCGCGAGCTCCAGTGCAAGCGGCATTCCGTCCAGTTGGCGACAGATCTCGACGATGTCGGCGGCGTTGTCGCGCCCGAGTGAAATCACGGGCTGCACCGCACGGGCCCGCGTCAACAACAGCGTCACGGCCGGCGTGGCCGCGATCTCGTCGAGCGATATGCGCTCGCCGTCGGAGGCGGCCGGCGGCAATGCAAGCGGAGGCAGCCACATCAGCTGCTCGCCCATGAACGCCAGCCGCTGCTGCGACGTCGCAAGAACCTTGAGATCGGGGCAGCCGAGCAGCAGCTCGTGCACGACGGCGCCGATCTCGCTTGCCAGCCTGTCGCAGTTGTCGATCAGCAGCAGGGCTTTTCGTCCCGAGAGCGCCGCCGTGACACGCGGCAGCAGCGTCGGCGTGCCGGCGGTCGGCACCGAAAATATGCCGGCTACAGCCCTCACCCAGTCCTGGGTCCGCTCGAAGGGCGAAAGATCGAAGAACCAGACGCCGTCCGGAAAGTCAGCCTGGCATTGCCGGCCCACTTCGAGCGCGCACTGCGTCTTGCCCATGCCCCCTGGGCCGATGACCGTCAGCGCGCGATGCTCGGACAGCATCGTCAGCAATTGCGCGAGTTCACGCTCGCGCCCGATCAGCGGCTCGAGCCTGGCCGGCAGCTGCGCGTTCGGCGGGGGTCCGGACTGCGTGCGGATCCGGTCGCGGGGCACCGCGACGCGTTTGACTGCGCCGACGAAACGGTACCCCGCGCGATGGACGGTTTCGATGAATCGAGGGTGATCCGGATCGTCGTCAAACGCGCGCCGGAGCAGCACCATCACGCGATTCAGCGTCGCCGGTGTGACGTGCCGATGACCCCAGACCGCATCGAGCAACTGATCGCGCGTGACGAGCTCACCGGCTCGCGCGAGCAGCACGAGCAACGCGGCAAAGGCTTTCGGTTCGAGCGCCACCTCGACCGCCGCACGGGTCATTCGCCGGTTCGCCGGATCGACCCGCACGTCGCCGCACCCGTAAACGACGTCGTCCACACCCTGCTCCCCGCATTGCCCCCTCGACGGTCATTTTGCACCATCGCGCAGAAGACGATGGCCGCGGGTACTCAGGCGGGCGGTCGGATCGGACGCATGATTTCGAGGGCCGGAAAGAACGGAGCCATTGCGGTCCCTTGGCACGATCACCTCGGAACGCAATCCGTTGCGTCGGGGATCATTACACTTTGTCTGTCCATGACAAACAATCGCTCATCTATTCAAATTGTTGTAGTGGACGCACGCGTCTTGCTCTAGCGGCACGTTCATCACCCCGCTTTGCCCACCGTGGGGATTTCGATGGCCGCCAGGCTTTAACCGGGAACCCGGGACGGCTACAGCGACGCGCCGTGGGTCGAGCCTCGCACCCCGGCCGACGGCACGTCGCAAGGCGGTGTACGCCCAGTGAGCGACCTGCCGCATGTCTTCGCTCTGAAACCGCAAGCGAGCGTGCGGTCGTTCTTTCAAGGAGACGCACAAATGACAACCAGGTTCAAGCTGCTTGCAACCGTCGCATGCCTCGGTGTTTCAATCGCGGCCGGTCCCGGAATGGCTGCGCCAAAAAGCAAGAACGCGGTGACGTTCGATATGGTCGTCTCCGCGGGAGCAAGGACGTGTCTTGGCGCCGCGACTGCGTCAGTCAGGATCACACCGATAAACGGCGTCGAAATCATGGACGTCGATGTGGATGGATTGCCTCCCGACACGGCGTTCGATCTGTTCGTATTGCAAGTCCCGAAGGCGCCCTTCGGTGTGTCCTGGTATCAGGGCGACATCGAGACGGACACGAAGGGTCGGGGGCACCAGCGCGTGGTGGGCGTCTTCAGCATCGAAACCTTCGCGGTCGCACCGGGTAGCGCGCCCGCCCCGGTGGTATTCAATGGACCGTTCCCCGACGCCAGCTTGAATCCGTCGTTCAACCCGATCCAGATGTACCACGTCGGAATCTGGTTTGATTCTCCGGCCGATGCTGAATCAGCCGGCTGTCCCGCCACCGTCACGCCTTTCAATGGCGAACACAACGCGGGGATTCAGGTTTTCAATACCAGCAACTTCGCAGACGATCAGGGACCGCTCAGGAGCGTGAACCCGTAACCTTGGCGCAGTTCTACCGGCAATGGATGCAGACGGTCTGCGTCCGCGCGAAACGCGCGTTCGACTTTGTCGAATCGCGCTTTCGCGCGCGACGTGATGGCGTCGATATCCGAATCGGCTGCGGCGACCGTTAGAGATACCGCTGCAACGCCAGCCGGCTCGCTCGCAGTAGACGCTCTCGAACCGCTGCTCAGCCACGCCTTCGGTATGAGCTACGGCGTCTTCGGCGTCTTGTATTCGACTTCCTTCTGAAACGGTTTCCAGACGGTTTCGTAACCGACGAACCCTTTTTCGCTGGGCGCCTTCTGACGTGTCGTATAGAAGCGCGTATGGCCGTCAGGAACCTTGGTGATTGGTTTTTGCTCGCTCATGGGATCACCCCTTGTTTCGTGAAGTCGGGATTGCAAGTCCAGGCAGCAACGCGCCGCCCCTACGATGCCATTCGCCGCCGCAGCTCAGATCGGTCTCATCATCGACGGGTCGATCTTTGGTGCCATGCCGATCGCTCCGCCGGCTTTCATCTCTTCGTCGCTCGCGTCGCGGACGGTCACCACCTCGAGCCTGAAGACGACCTCTCTGCCGCAAAGCGGATTGTTGCCGTCGACGGTCAGTGTTTCGTCATCGATGCGCGTCACGATGAAACTGCGGGTATCGCCGTTGTCGTTCTCCATCAGGATGGAGGTGCCGATCTGCCGATACTCCTCGGGCACGTTGTCGAGATGATCGGTAAACACGAGCGACTCGTCCCTCGGGCCGAAGATGCGATTGCCGTCGATCGGCACTTCGATGACATCCCCGGCGGACTTGCCCTCCAGCTGCTCGTGGACGGTAGGAGCCAGGATTTCATTGTGTCCGTGGACGTACCCCAACGGGAATTCGACGCAGGTGAGGACGTGCCCCGATGTCGCGTCGATGACCTTGTAGGTGAGTTCCACGAACTTGCCGTCGCGGATGACTTCGCTCATCTCGAATCGGGGCCCGTGCTCAAAAGATGGACGCGGCAAAAATCCGGACGTCGCCGTCTTCGTAGCCGAGGACCAGCCTGCCGAGCCATTCGCCCGGCTTCCTGGTGCTCCGTTGCCGGTAAAGCACGGTCACATGTTCGCCACGGCGGATGATGCCGAGATAGTCCGCATCTTCGGAAAGGTTCCTGGCCAGGTCGCTGTTGGCGAACTGGTGATTCACCACGACTTGATTCATCGCGAGTGCCAGCGATTTCGCAAACCTCTTGACGAACTCCCCGTACTTTCCTTCGTTGGAGTACTTGAGAAGATCACGCCACAGCGGATCGGCGATGGCGCGTATCTCGTCGTCGGTTTTTTCGATGATGTTCAAGCGGAAAGCTTCTGCGCCGGCGTCTGGCTGCTTGTCGTCACCTCGTCGTCGGCAACCAGGTGGTAGCAGGGCGCCTTCTCCATCGTGTATTCGCCGGTTTCCGGGTCGCGACGCGAAACGGTCAACACGTGCCAGTTCTCGTCGTCCACCTTCATGACATCGCCTCGGTAGTAGTAGCCCGGCCAGCGCGTCTCCTTGCGGAACAGCGTGTGTTGCGTGACGCACTCGGCGGCCCGGTGACGGTGCATCAGTTCCCATGCGCGCAGCAACTCGTGAAGGTCCTTCGCGGCCACGCTCTGGAGGTCTTCCTCCATCAGCTTCAGCTTCTTGAGGCAGATGTTCAGCAGCTTCTCGTTGGTCATGTAACCGACGGTATAGCCGCCGCAATATTCGTCCATGAGCTTCTGCAGGCGATCGAGTCCCTGCTGCGGATTGATGTAGTGCGGGTTGACGGTGCCTGCGACGACCGCATTGCGGTAGATCCTGTAATGCTCCAGCGGCTTGTAGATCTCTTTGCGGCGGCGCTCGATCTGCGCATCGGATACGACGATGCCTTCGGCCTTCGCGTCGTCGATGTATTTGCAGGCGGCCTTGGCGGCGAGTCGGCCTTCCGTGAACGAGCCGGATGAGAATGCGTGCGGCGTGCCGCCGACCGCGTCACCCGCGCCGAACAGGCCTTCGATCGTCGTCATGCGGTTGTAGCCCCAGAAATACTCGGGCGGGGACACGTCCTCGGGACCCGAGCACCAGGCGCCGGAGCACGTCGCATGCGAGCCCATCACGTACGGCTCGGACGTGGTCAGCTCGGGATTCTCGTTCTTCGGATCCACGTCGGTGGCGGCCCACAGGACCGCCTGGCCCACCGTCATGCCGAGGAAGTTTTCCCAGCCGACCTCTTCCAGATGAGGATCCTGGAAGGCCTTCATCGTCACCATGTGGATCGGACCGCGGCCGGCATTGACCTCGCTGATGATGCAGTGGTTGCGCAAGCAGGTCGGGATGGGCCGATGGGTGAGGTGCGACGCTTCCGGATCGAGATACTCCTTGCCGACCATCTTCTGCAACGCGGGGAACCACTTGGACTCGTATTCTTCGCCCAGAGCGTTTTGCGTATAGGTCTTGAGGTGCAGGAAGTACGCGCCGACCGGTCCATAGCCGTCCTTGAAACGCGCCAGCACGATCCGGTTTTCCATCTGCGTCATCTTGGCGCCGGCGTTGATCATCAGCCCGTAGGCGGACGCGGACGACCACGGCGCATACCAGGTGCGGCCCGCGCCTTCGCCCGTCGAGCGCGGCTTGAAGATGTTGGACGCGCCGCCCGCGCCGCAGATCACGGTCTTCGACTTGAAGACGTGGTAATTGCCGGTGCGCACGTTGAAGCCGACGGCACCTGCAACGCGGTTCGGCCTGCTTTCATCCATCAGCAGGTGCGTGACGCAGATGCGATTGAAGACCTTGTCGGCCGATTTCTTGGCGGCCTCGGCCACGATGGGCTTGTAGGACTCGCCGTGGATCATGATCTGCCATCGCCCTTCACGCATGTAGTGCCCGGTTTTCGGGTCCTTCATGATGGGCAGGCCCCACTCTTCGAACTGGTGCACGGTGGAGTCCACGTGACGCGCCATGTCGAACAGCAGGTCTTCGCGCACCAGCCCCATCAGGTCGATGCGTGCGTAGCGGACATGGTCCTCGGGATTGTTCTCGCCCCAGCGGGTGCCCATGTAGCAGTTGATCGCGTACAGGCCCTGCGCGACCGCGCCGGAGCGATCGATGTTGGCCTTCTCGGCGATCACGATCTTCTTGTCCTGGCCCCAGAATCTCGCTTCCCAAGCGGCACCCGTGCCGCCAAGACCCGCGCCGACGACGAGGATATCGATGTTGTCTTCGACGATCGTTTGGTAGGCCATCAGTAGTACACGCCTTGCTTCAGCGTCAGGCCGGCATCCTTGAGCGTGCGCAGGCCGCCCTCATCCATCCGGATCCATTTCGGCTCGTTGTACAACAACTGGCTGTTGCGTATCTCTTCACTCGGCGCGGGAACCTCCGCGAGCTTGGGGATCGCCGTCCCCCAGGGCTTCGTCGTGATGGGCGAGAGGAAGTTCTTCTCCGTGCCGTCGCGGAACTTGATCCTCCACGCGATCGTGCCCTTGCGCTCGTCGCGATCGACGCGGACGCTGTGACCGAGCGGCGCGAAATCGGCATACCCGCGCACGTCGATCGCATGCTGGGGACAAGCCTTCACGCAGGAGTAGCACTCCCAGCACATGTTCGGCTCGATGTTGTAGGCCCGGCGATAGGTCGGGTCGATGTGCATGATGTCCGAGGGACAGATGTCGACGCAGTGTCCGCATCCGTCGCATCTCGTCATGTAGACGAAGGTAGGCATTGAGTCGGCTCCTTGAGCTGTTCCTGTTGAACTTGCTGTTCGTCTTCTAATAGTGCCGGGGCGCCTCGCGCTTGATGCCGAGTCCCATGTCCATCGGAGCGTCCCGCAGCAGTTCCATCGAGTGACGCTTTTGTTGCTCGGGATCGTCACGGGTCTGTGTCGGCAGGTTCTCCGCCGTGCCATTCGCCCTGGAAACGCGCTTCTCGAAGGCGGCCGCCGGCTTGAAGAACATGTGCGCGAACTTCGACCACGGCACCCCGCCGAAGAGCACGATCGTTGCGATGATGTAGAGCCAGAAGAGCACGCCCACTCCGCCACCGCTGGCGGCCCATGCGACGGCGAGCGTCACGCTCGCAACCAGCGACAGGACGAAAAGATCGGCCTTCGCCAGGCGGAAGGGCGAGTTGCCTTCCGCGGCGACGTCCACGCGGATGAAGAACCAGAACCAGTAGCCGCCCACCAGCACCATCACGGCGCCGATCCACCACAGCAGCGGCCATATCGCCGGCGTGGGCGTGGCATCGGTCGGGTAGCCGAACACCATGACTGCCGTCGCCACCACGTAGACGATGAACCCGTACATGCCGAGCAGGTGCGCCACCCGGCGTTTCTGGTTACAGAACTCGCCGGAGGCGAGAACGTCGACGACGGCGGTCTGCATGGCGATCGAGACCCGCTCGCCGGCTCCCAATGCCCGGCCCTTGTCCTTCGACTTGCGCATGTTGGCGAAGAAATACCTCGCGCTGCCCTTGTGCACGATGTCGAAGAGCGTTCCAGCCACCACGGCCAGGACCATCAGCACGAGAAACGCTTGCAGAAAACCGGCAGGCAGCGACGCGCCTGCGACGGCGAACGGATTGACGCTCAGCATGGATTTTTCCTCCTCCTGCATTTTATGGGGGCGTCTGGGCGGCCAATGCAAAATCTTGCTATGCGGTCATACAGCGCTTGAATGGCGTGCTGAAGTGACTTCCTGAATCTCGGGACACGATTCCATTGACCCGTCCGAGCAAGCTGGAATAGCATTCCAGTTTGGCGGGCAGGTCTCCGAATCGTGCTGTCGCACAGGAGCGAAGGTCGGCGTGCGGATTCCAACGTCGCCGTCCACCCGTCGCGGCCGGGCACGCCGCCCGGCCGACGATCGGAGGAGCGATGGCAAACCACGCATTGCGCGATGCGTCCCCCGGTATCCAGCCCGACTGGCAGACGACATTGCCATCGGCACCGACCGCGGGCGCGCGCTCGTCACGAAGGCGTCGCCTGCGCAATGTCGCGTGGAGCCTGTTGCCTCCGCTCACGTTCGTCGCGATGGTCGGTGTGTGGGCCGCGGCCGTGTCCGCGTTCAGGATTCCCGCCTACCTGTTGCCCGGCCCCGGCAGCATCTTCTCGCGCATCATCTCCGATGCACCCATGCTGTGGTCGCATTCGGTCACCACGCTGACCGAGATCCTGCTCGGCTTCGGTCTGACCGTCGTCACCGCCATTCCGCTCGGCCTTCTCATCGCGCTGTCACGCACGGCCAAGCAGGTCGTCTACCCGCCGGTGATGCTGATGCAGCTCGTGCCCAAGATCGCGGTCGCGCCACTGTTCCTCGTCTGGCTCGGTTTCGGCATGGAATCGAAGGTGCTGCTCACGGTGCTGATGACGTTCTTTCCGTTGCTCATGGCCAGCATCAGCGGCTTCCAGATTCTCGACGAGCGGCTGCTCTACCTGACGCAATCGATGGGCGCGAGCCGCTGGCAGACGTTCCGCTACCTGCGTTTCCCGGCTGCGCTGCCGGTCATCTTCTCGGGCATCAAGACGTCGGCGACGATCGCTGCAACGGCCGCCATCGTCGCCGAGTTCGTCGGCGCCAACCGCGGGCTCGGCTACGTGCTGCTCAAGGGCACCGGCACGATGGACATCGAGCTCGTCTTCGCGGTGCTCGTCGTGCTCACCGCGATCGGCATTGCGATCAACTACGCGGTGGAATTGAGCGAATGGGCGATGACGCCCTGGCAGCGATCGAAGAACACCTGACCGCGCAACGGCGAACGTCGTTGCGCGTCCGGCCAGCACCATGACCAGCGCCACCCAAAGGAGGAGTTCCATGCAAGAGTGCGTGAAGCGGTTGCTCGTCGGCGGACTCGCCGTTGCCGGGCTTGCAACGATGTTCGACGCCGGCGCCGCAACGCCCGTCACGTTCCAGCTCAACTGGTACGCCGGCGGGCCCAATGCCGGATTCGCCGCCGCCGTTGCCGAGGGCTACTACAAGGACGCCGGACTCGACGTCACGCTCGTGCAGGGCAACGGCTCGGGGAATACCGCGCAGCTCGTCGCGAGCGGTCGTGCTCAACTCGCGTATGCGGACGCGGTGGCGGTGAGCCAGCTGATCGCCAAGGGCGCGCCGATGAAGATCGTGTCCACGATCTATCAGTCGAATCCCAACGAGGTCTCGGCGCTCAAGAAGACCGGCATCAAGTCGATCGCGGACCTGAAAGGGAAGAAGGTCGGCGTGCCGTCGGGATCGTCGCAGACAACGATGCTGCCGCTGTTCCTCAAGGCCAACCATCTGACCGAAACCGACGTCAACCTGATCAACATGCCGATGACGTCGATGGTGCCATCGTTGCTGCAGGGCCAGGTCGACGCGATCCTGGGCTCGATGGATGCGTACCAGATCCAGCTCGAGGCGCAGGGCGCGGCGCTCGACAATTACCGCTTTGCCGACTATGGCGTGCCCACGGTCAGCACGTCGATCTTCGCCAACACGCAGTACATGAAGGACAACCCTGACGTCATCCGCAACTTCATCGCGGCGAGCCTCAAGGGCTGGAGCTTCGCGCTCGACCATCCGGACAAGGCAATCAAGGACCTGAAACAGGTCTTCCCGGAGATGAACGAGAAGGTGGCGACCGCCGAGCTCGCGGCGATCACGCCGCTCTTCTGCAGCGGCGGCGCGAAGTACATCGGCAAGGCCGAGGATGCGCTGTGGGTGAAAACGCAGGAGCTCTTGTCGGAAGTGAAGCTGCTGCCGGCAGGCCAGGACCCGAAGTCGTACTACACCGACGAGTTCCTGCCTCCGGCATCCGCGATGCGCGCATGCAAGCAATGATGCGGCGTTTACGCGTCGCCTCGCCGACAAGCTTCACGCGGTGAGCGCGAAGGTCCGCACCAGCCTGCGCTACGCCGACCTCCACGTGGGGTTGGCGTTCCGCAGCCCGGGGCGCACGATCACCGATGCGGATCTCGTCGCGTTCGCCGGGCTCACCGGCGACTATTCGGAGCTGCATACGAGCGATGTCTACGCGAAGGCCAGCGAGTTCGGCCGGCGCGTCGCGCATGGGATGCTGGGCCTCGCCTACGCGCACGGCCTCATGTGGGCGCGCACCGGAGAGCTGCGCGAAGTGGCGATCGCCTTTCTCGGGATCAGCGACTGGCGCTTCGTGGGACCGATCTTCGTCGGCGACACGATCTTCGTCGACTACGCGATCGCAGAGCTGCGCGACAGCCGCTCGCGCCCCACGCAGGCCATAGCCACATTCGATGTTACGGTGAAGAACCAAAACGGCGCGCTCGTACAGCAGGGACGCAAGGCCCTGCTCGTGTCGAAGGTGCCGCTCGCGGCGTTGTCGGCCTCGACCTCCGGCGCGGCATGAGCGCCGCGAGCGAATCCGTGCGCTCGGGCGTGCCGATCGAGCTTCGCGGCGTGTCGAAGACGTTCGGCGACGACAGCGACGAGCCGTTCCGTGCTCTCGGTGACATCAGCATGTCGATCGAGGCGGGCGAGTTCGTCTCCGTCGTCGGTCCGTCAGGCTGCGGCAAAAGCACGCTGATGCTGATGGTCGCCGGCCTGCTGGCACGCAGCCAGGGCGACATCGCCGTCGGTGGCAAGTCCGTGATACGCCCGCTGACCGAGGTCGGCATCGCGTTCCAGGATCACCTGCTCCTCGACTTCCGCACGGCGATCGACAACGTGATGCTGCAGGCCGACATCCGCCGCCTGCCGCGCAAGCCCATCGAGGCGCGCGCAAAGGAGCTCTTCGAGCAGCTTCGTCTCACGCCGGCCATGAAGAAGTACCCGCGACAGCTGTCGGGCGGGATGCGCCAGCGCGTGTCGCTCGTGCGCGCGCTGGTGCACGACCCGCCGGTCATCATGATGGACGAGCCGTTCGGCGCGCTCGATGCGCTGACACGCCTTCAGGTGCGGATGGACCTCGAGGCGCTATGGCTGCGGCGCCGGCCGACGGTGCTCTTCATCACGCACAGCGTCGAGGAAGCCGTGGGACTGTCGGACCGCATCTTCGTGATGACCCCGAGCCCCGGCGAAATCGTCGACGAGATTCGCGTCGGGCTCCCGCGCCCGCGACCGGTCGTGCTGGGCGATGCGCCGCAGTTCGGCGCGTATGTCGACCGCATCTACCGCCAATTCGAGCGCATGGGTGTGTTGCACGGCGCCGGCGCCGCACCCGCGACGCCATGACGATCGATGACGCCACCATCCGGCATGCGGATCCGCCCCTCGTCCGACTGGCGCGCGACGGTGCGCGAGCGGAAATCGTATTGACGGCCGGACCGCTGAACCTCGTCACGCGCCCTCTTCTGCGCTCGCTCAATGCCGCGCTGGCGACCCTCGAGGCTGCAGATGACGTGCGCTGCGTGATCGTGCATGGGGAGAACGCGCGTGCGTTCTGCGCGGGCAGCGACATGCGGGAATTCGCGCAGCTGCACGCGAATGCCAGTGAAGAGAAGATTCTTTTCGAGGACATGGTGCTGCGCCGCCTCGCACGCCTCCCGATGCCGACGATTGCGGCCATCGACGCTCCCGCGCTCGGCGGCGGCCTCGAGCTTGCGCTGGCCTGCGATCTTCGCGTGGCGCGCCGGGGCGTGATGCTCGGTCTGACCGAATCGCGTCTCGCCGGTCTTGCCGGCAACGGTTCGCTGCGCCTTGCCCGACTCGTGGGGCCCGCGCGCGCGAAGGAATTGCTCTTCGCCGGCGAAACGATCACCGCCGAGATCGCCTTGGCCTGGGGCCTCGTCAACCGCGTCAGTGACGCATCGGCGCTCGAGGCGGCGCGGGAACTGGCCACGACGATCGCGTCGCGCGGCCCATTGTCGAACCGGCTTGCGAAGGAGCTCGTCGATGCCGCCCACGACGGACCTCTCGACGCGGCGTTGACGCGTTCGACGGTGGCGCAACAGCGCATCTTCGACAGCGACGACCTGCACGAAGGCGTTGCCGCATTCTTCGAGAAGCGCGATCCGGCCTTCAAGGGCCGATGAGCCGTTCGATGCCTTCGTCCCCTGCCTCCGCCGCGCACGCGATCCGCTCCGTGGATGACGCGGGTTCGACATCCGCGCTGCTCGGTGAAGCAGCGGTGCTGATCTGGAACGACGTTGCCGCCGAAGGCCGCATGCAGTTCTACCAGTGGCACGACAAGCAGCACATTCCCGAGCGCCTCGCCATTCCCGGATTCCGGCGTGGTCGCCGCTACGCGCGGCCAGGTCATTCGCCGGAGTGGCTGACGCTGTACGAGGCGCGCGACATCGATGTGCTGACTTCGCCCGATTATCTTGCGCGGCTCAACACACCGACCTCGCTCACGCGCGCCACGCTTCCCTATTTTCGCCGGACATCACGCGCCGTGTGCCGCGTGGTTTGCACGCAAGGCTCGAGCAGTGGCGGCCATGCGCTCGCACTGCGCCTCGATGGTGACGCGGCTGCCGAGGAAGGCTTCGTCAACCACGTGTCCACCGAGGCTTTTCCGCGCGCGCTCGGGCAAATCGGCATCGTCGCCTGCCATCTTTTTGCGAGCGACCGCCGAGGCAGCTTCATCGACACCGCAGAATCGCGTACCCGGCAGTTCGACGTTCCCGCGTGGGTGATCCTCGTCGAGGCCACGACCGCCGCGGCCGCGGAAGCGGCGCGCCAACAGCTCGACCTGGTTTCGCTGCGCGAACGTGCCGTTCGACTGCGCGATGACGCAGCGGTGTACACACTCGAGATCTGTCGGCTCGGGAACCCGAACGGTTGACGACGATGACCAGGGGCGCGCACGTGCGATTGAAAGTCGTCGTCACCGATTCCACGCCGGCCGCTGCGGCGTGTTTCACCCTTCTTGTGCGGCCGCCTGCCCGCCTCTGACACATCATGGAAAAGATCTCGGCGGACGACGCCGCACACCTCATCCAGGACGGCGACGCCATCCTCATCAGCGGCTCGGGTGGCGGCCACGCCGTGCCGGAAGCGCTGCTCGCCGCGGTCGAGCGCCGCTTCCTCGCGGAGGGCGCGCCGCGCGGCCTCACGTCCGTCAGCGTCGTCGGCGTCGGCGATCGGGCGGCGCTCGGCGCGAGTCACCTCGCACACGAGGGCCTGCTGGCGCGCGCGATCACGAGCGCACTCGTCGATTCACCGGGGCTGGTGCGCCTCGCGGCGGAGGACAAGATCGAGGCTTATACGCTGCCGCAGGGTGTGTTGTCGCAGCTGATGCGCGACATGGCGGCGGGGCGCCCCGGGCTCATCACCAAGACCGGACTCGGCAGCTTCGTCGATCCGCGTCGCCAAGGGGCGCGCCAGAGTCCGTGCACGCCACCCGATTTCGTCGAGGTCGTGACGCTCCTGGGCGAAGAATGGTTGCTGTTCAAGCCGGTGCCGGTGAGCGTCGCGTTCCTGCGCGGCACGACCGCCGACGAGGACGGCAACGTCACGATGGAAGAAGAGGCCGTGCTGGGCGAAATGCTCGCGATGGCGCAGGCGACGCGACGCGCGGGAGGCATCGTCGTCGTGCAGGTGAAGCGGATGGCCCGGCGCAATACGCTGAACGCGAAGAGCGTGCGCATTCCCGGCATCCTGGTGGATTTCGTCGTCGTCGAACCCGACCAGCGCCAGACTTATCTCACCTACTACGATCCCAGCTACTCGGGCGAGTTGCGCATCCCGACGGGCGACATCAAGCCGCTGCCATTCGGCCCGCGCAAGGTGATCGTGCGCCGTGCGGCGATGGAGCTCTTTCCCGGCGCGATCTGCAATCTCGGGGCCGGCGTTTCGACCGGGCTTTCGACGATCGCCGCCGAGGAAGGGCTCCTCGACGCCGTGACGCTCACCAACGAGCAGGGCATCATCGGCGGTGCCCCGATCACCGGCCGCGATTCCGGCGGCGGGCAGAACTTCGCAGCGATGGTCGAGCAACCTGCGCAGTTCGATTTCTACGATGGCGGTGGTCTCGACCTCGCTTTCCTGTCGTTCGCCGAAGTCGACCCGGCCGGCAATGTCAACGTCAGCCGCTTTGGCGAGCGCATCATCGGCGTCGGAGGGTTCATCAACATCAGCCAGAACGCGCGCACGGTCGTGTTCGGGGGAACGATGACCGCGGGCGATCTCGACATCGACTGGGAACAGGGGCGAACGGTGATCCGCCGCGAAGGCCGTCACCGCAAGTTCGTGCCGAAGCTCGAGCAAGTCTGCTACAGCGCGGCGATCGGCCGCCAGCGCGGCCAGACGACGCTGTTCGTGACCGAGCGTGCCGTGTTCCGGATCGGTGCCGACGGCCTGGAACTCATCGAAATTGCGCCGGGTGTGGACGCCGAACGCGACGTCATCGCGCAAATGGGTTTCCGGCCGCGCATCGCGGCGAACCTGGCGACGATGGACGCGCGGATCTTCGCCCCCGGTCTGATGGGACTGGGCGCGCTCGTCAACGCACGACCGCGGCAACACCGTTCGGCACGCGTGGCGCAATGGCATGCGGCGCGCGAGGCCGCTTCGCGATGAGCGACGCGGTGAAAATCGGCGGCGCCACGCGCCTGTTCGCGATCATCGGCGACCCTATCGCGCAGGTTCGCTCGCCCGCCGTCTACAGTGAGCGCTTCGCGCGGGAGGGCATCGACGCGGTGATGATTCCCGTGCACGTGCCCGCCGCAAAATTCGACGCGATCGTGCCGGCACTCCTCGGCATCGCCAATCTCGACGGCGTCATCGTCACGGTGCCGTTCAAGGCGCGCATGCTGCCGTTCGCCGACAGGCTTGGCGCGACGGCCGCGTGCATCGGCGCGGTCAACGCACTGCGACGGGAGGCCGATGGCACCTGGAGTGGCGACATGTTCGACGGCGAAGGCTTCGTGCAGGCCGGGCGGCGCAAGCGGCTGCGTCTCGAGGGGCGGCGCGTTGCGCTGTTCGGTGCGGGCGGCGCGGGCAGCGCGATCGCGTGCGCGCTCGCTCGCACCGGCGTTGCATCGATCGCGCTCATCGACCCCGATGAACAGCGCGCCCGGATGCTGATCGCACGCCTCGTGGCGGCGTTTCCATCGGTGACCTTTGCATGCGTTGACGAGATGCCCCGAGGCAGCGACATGATCGTCAACGCCACGCCGGTCGGGATGAACGACGCCGACGGCCTGCCGGGCACCATCGCGGAACTCGGCCCCGATGCCGTGATCGGCGACGTCGTGATTCGCGAAGCGCCCACACCGATCATCCGGCATGCGCAGCGCGAGCGCGTGCCGTACGTCACCGGCCTCGACATGCACGCGGGTCAGGCCGACGCGCTGATGGCGTTCCTCGCGCCGTCGCACGCGCCTCGCTGACGGTACGCGCGCTCCACGCCATGGCCCACGTACCCGCCGAGCGCTGCCTCGCGATCATCGAGCTCCTCGCCGAGGATTCGAGCGCGCGTCCGCTGGGAGAGATCGCCGAGGCGCTCGGCCTGCCCAAGAGCGCCGCGCATCGGCTTCTGACGACGCTGTGCGAACTCGGCTGGGCCGAGCAGGACAGCGAGACGAGCTTCTACCGGCTCACGATGCGTCTCGCCACGCTCGGACAGAAGTTCTATGCGGCAACGGGCATCCCCGACGTCTGCCAGCCGCTGCTCGACCGCCTCGCACGTGAATCGCGCGAGTTCGCGCGGCTCGCCGTCGTCGACGGGCATTCGCTGGTATGGGTCGCCCACGCGCAAGGCGCGACGAGCGGGCTCGTCTACCAGCCGTCCCTCACGAGCAACACGGTGCCGCTGTCGGTGACGGCGAGCGGCAAGGCGTGGCTCGCCACGTTGGGACTCGAACGTGCCATCGAATGCGTCGAGGCCAACGGCGGTTTCGTGCAGGCCGATCGCTATGGGCCCAGGGCGACGCGTTCGCTCGACGCGTTTTTGCGCGAGCTCAAGGCGACGATGCGACGCGGCTACGGACTGGCGATGAGCGAGGCCGAGCCCGGCGTCACGGCGATCGCCGCAGCCATCCGCGCGGGGCCGCACGGCAGCGCGCTCGGCACGGTGAGCGTCGCGGGCCCGAGCGTGCGCATGACGGACGAGCGCGTGGCGGCGCTCGCACCGCTTGTCGTGCGCTGCGCGTCCGAGCTCTCGGAGCTCTGGCACCTGCGCCGCATCGGTCGGCCGTCGACGCCCGCGGGCGGCGTCGCGGTCGCTGCGTAGCGATGGCGGCGTCCGCCGCGAAGCTGCCGCACCGGGGCGACGCCGGCAACGCCGCTGGCGCGACTGGCCTTCTGCTCGGTGCGATTGCCGACGACTTTACCGGCGCGACGGACCTCGCCAACAACCTTGTCCGCCACGGCATGCGCACGATGCAGACGATCGGCGTCCCCGAAGGGCCGCCCCCCGAGGGCGTCGACGCGATCGTCGTCGCGTTGAAGTCACGTACGGCACCGGTCGACGACGCCGTCGCCGCCGCGCGCAATGCGTTCGCGTGGCTCGATATGCACGGCGCGCGCCAGATCTACTTCAAGTACTGCTCGACGTTCGACAGCACGCCGAACGGCAACATCGGCCCCGTGATCGACGCGCTGATGGACGCGCTCGCCGGACGCGCCGGCGCCGCGCTCACCGTCGCCACGCCGGCGTTTCCGGACAACGGCCGCACGATCTACAACGGCCATCTGTTCGTCGGCCACGCGTTGCTGAACGAAAGCGGCATGCAGGACCATCCTCTGACGCCGATGCGCGATGCCAACCTGGTGCGCGTGCTGCAGGCGCAATTGCGGCGGCGCGTCGGTCTCGTCGACCATCGCGTCGTGCGCGAAGGCCCCGACGCGATCCGCGCAGGGCTGGCGGCGCTCGAGCGCGACGGCATCGGCGTGGCGATCGTCGATGCGATCGAGAACGACGACCTTTTTCGTCTTGCCGCGGCGGTTGCCGGGCGGCCGCTCGTCACGGCCGGTTCGGGACTTGCAATCGGGCTTCCCGCGAACTTCGGCTTGGTCGCATCGGACCGTGCAAGTGCACTGCCGCCCGCGCACGGCCGGCGCGCGATCGTCGCCGGCAGTTGCTCGATGGCGACGCAGCGCCAGGTGCGTGCATTCGTCGAGCGTGGGGGACGCGCCTTCGCCATCGACCCGCTGCGCCTCGCCAACGATGACGTTGTCCGCGAAGCGCTCGCGTGGTCGTCGCGCCAACGCACCGACGAGACGCTGCTCGTGTCGTCGACCGCAGACGCGGACGCGGTCGCTGCCGTGCAGTCGCGTCTCGGTGTCGAACGCGCCGGTGCGCTCGTCGAGCGTACGCTCGCTGCGATCGCGCGCGGGCTCGTCGAGCAGGGTGTCGGCCAGCTGATCGTTGCGGGCGGCGAGACGTCGGGCGCCTGCGTCGACGCACTGGGTATTGCATCACTGCGCATCGGGCCGCAGATCGATCCCGGTGTGCCGTGGTGCCATGCCGAATCACGCGCGTCCGACGGCGGCCTTCATCTTGCGCTCAAGTCGGGCAACTTCGGCGGCGACGATTTCTTCACGCGCGCATTCGCGGTGCTGCGATGAACGAGCGGCAGGCACGCGACGAAATCGTCCGAGTGGGGCAAAGCCTTTTCGTGCGCGGCTACGTGCACGCCACCGCGGGCAATATCAGCGTGCGCCTCGACGACGCCGAGGGCGGCGGCTTTCTCATTACGCCCACCGACGCCTGCCTCGGCTTCATCGACCCCGCGCGCCTCGCGCGCGTCGACGGCGACGGACGACAGTTAAGCGGCGACCCGGCGAGCAAGACGCTCGCGCTGCACCGGCGAATCTACGACGCGGCGCGCGCGTTCGACCACGACACGCGCGCAATCATCCATACGCACAGCACGCATGCGGTGGCACTGACGCTGCAGCACGCGGACGCGGAGCTCCTCGCGCCGATCACACCCTACTTCGTCATGAAGGTCGGCCACGTGCCGGTGGTGCCGTACGCGCGCCCCGGCGCAGCGGCAGTCGCCGACGCCGTGGCCAAATGCATCACCCGCCATGGCGAAGCGGGCACGCCGATCCGCTCGGTGATGCTGGCGCGGCTCGGACCGATCGCGTGGCACGCCTCGCTGGCCAGCGCGATGGCCGTGATCGAAGAGCTCGAGGAGACTGCACGGCTCGCAATGCTCGTCGACCCGCCGCCCGCGCCGCTCGATGAGGCCGCGATCGACGAGCTGCGGCGCGTGTTCGGCGCGCGCTGGTAGGCCGCCATGATCGCGCGACGCTCGGCGCTCCGCGTAAGGCGAGCATGACCGCCGCGCTCGTCACCGGCGGCGCGCGCGGCATCGGCCGTGCGATCGCGGTGGCGCTTGCGCGCAACGGCTTCGACATCGGCTGCGTCGATCGCGAATCGGCGGCGGCCGGACAGGCCACGGTCGATGCGGTGCGCGACGCCGGCCGCAGCTGCCTTTATCTCGAGGCCGACATCGCGGACACGACGACCCACGCGACGCTGGTGCAGAGAGTCGAATCGGCGCACGGCCCGATCCGCTGCCTCGTCAACAACGCGGGCGTCACCTCGCTCGTGCGCGGCGATCTCCTGGCACTCACCGAGGCGAGCTTCGATCGCACGCTCGCGGTGAATCTGCGCGGCACGTTCTTCCTCACCCAATGCGTGGCGCGCGCGATGATTGCGTCGCGCGCAGTGCAACCAGACGCTTATCGCTCGATCGTCACGATCACGTCGGCCAATGCCGAGATCGTCGGCGTCAACCGTGGCGACTACGGGATCAGCAAGGCCGGCCTCGCCATGGCTTCGAAACTGTTCGCCGCGCGCCTTGCCGGCGAGGACATCCACGTGTTCGAGGTGCGACCCGGGATCATCCGCACGGAGATGACGCGGCCGGCGACGGCCGCGTACGATCGGCTGATCGCCGACGGCGGCGTGCCGATCGCCCGCTGGGGCGAGCCCGAGGACGTGGCAAGGACCGTGGCGACGCTCGCGTGCGGTGGTCTCGCCTTCGCGACCGGTGATGTGATCCACGTCGGCGGCGGATTGCACCTTCACCGTGTCTAGTCTCGCGCCACGCACGATCCGCGGGGGGATCATCGGCTGCGGCGACGTCGCCGAGGTGAAAAGCGGTCCCGCGTTCCAGAAGGCCGCGCACTCGACGCTGGTCGCGGTGATGCGGCGAGACGCCGCGCGCTCACGCTGAAACGCGCGTCGCCAGGGCCTCCACCTCTCGCGTATATCCGTGCTCCGGGTAGCGCACGCAAAATAGCGAAGCGCTGCCGAGCTGCAGCATCTCGTCGGACTGCTCCATGTACGCTGCGACCGGAACCTTGTAGGCCGATTCGACCTGCTGGCGCAGCGCCGCAGCGTCGTACGCGGCGGGTGCCTTGTTGACGACGAGGTACATGGACGGGACCTCCAGCTTGCGCGCGACATCGACCGCGACCGCGGTGCCCTGGAAATCCTGGCGGTCGGGGCGGAGCACCAGGAGCAGCACGTCGCTGATCGTCATCGAGAGGAGCGTTTCCTCGTTGAGACCCGGGTGCGTGTCGATCACCAGGTGATCGAGACGCAGCTGCCGCACCAGTTCGCTGAAGCCGTCGTTCAGGCGACCGACGTCGTAGCCTTCGCGGAGGATGCGGGTGATCTCCCCCGCACGGATGCTGGAGGGAACGAGGAAGAGCGCGCCGCCTGCGGCCCGCTGTGCGCCGAGCTGGTCGGACACGTCGAGCGCAGTCTCCTCGATTCGACACGTGCCTCTCAGATAGTCGTTCAGCGCGCGCTTGATGCGGTCCTCGTCGAGCCCGAAAAGGGCGTGGATGCCCGGCGACTGGATGTCGGTATCGATCACAGCGACACGCTGGCCCCGGGAGGCGAGCGTCGCGGCCAGGTTCGCCGTGAGATTCGACTTGCCCGTACCGCCCCGAAAGGAATGAATGGAGACGATCTTTGCCATTTGTCGTGTGCGTCCTTTCGCAGCTCGTGTTGCTTTCCGCGCGAGGGCTCAGCTTTGCTGTTCGCGATGCCGGCCGCGCAGCGCATCCGCCTTGCTGCGCAGCTCCTTGAAATAATCCGTCTCGGTGATCTCGGCGACCTGCTTGGCGGTGCGGGCCTCGTCGATGTCGACGCGCAGCTCGCGCAGCTGTTCGCGAAACCGGCGCTCCCGCAGGATGACACCCTCGGCCATGCGCTGGAAGACGCGCGCGAGCTCGCCGAGCTCGTCGCGCCGGCGCGCGAGGTCGTCGAGATCGGCCGGCTGGCACGTCTCGGTCTCCACCGCCGCAGCGGCGTCGGTCAGACGAACCACCGGACCCGTAATCCTGCGCGCGAGGATCGCCGCGGCGGCAACGGCCAACAGCAGGAGCGCAGCCGCTGCGGCGACGGCGACCCAGGCCTGGCGTCGCATGACGTCGAGCAAGTCGTCCGTGGGCAGGTCGACCAGCGTCGCGCCGACGCCGACCCGCGTACTGTTCTGCATGCCGAAGATCGGCGCCGCCACCGCGAGTCGCGTGGGCTCGGGCATGGTGATCGTTCGCCCCTCGTCGACGGCGCGTCTTACGAGCGCCTTCTCGACTTCGGGGAGCGACGCGGCCTCGAGCCCCGCGCCGGGGACCGCGCGAAAGGCCAGCGTGAGGAGGTTGCGGTCGACGACGCGAATGGCGACGAGATGACCGCTCGCCACGAGCTCGTCGACCAGGCGCGCGACACCAATGCGACTGCGGAGCTCGTTCAAAAACGTCGCGTCGTAGCCGACTTGCACGATGCGCGGCCGGTCGATCCCTGCGACGGCCGCGTACTTGAAGACGTGCCCATCGATCTCGCGGGTGCGCGCCTCCTGCACGACGCTCTGCTTCTCGCCTGTGAGCAGCGGATAGAACGCGTGCGCCTGCGGCTGCAGCGCGGGATCCGGACCGAAGGTGAATGGAACGTCTTCCCTCGTGCGGTATCGTGCAAACCCGGTCTCATCGGTGATCCAGATTTCACCGAGTACGGTGGACGCGGCGATCTGGCGCAGATGCGCGTTGATCTCCGCCGGCGTCATCCGGGCGCGCTCGCCGATGGCGACGAGGTGCGCAGCCATCGTCGCCTCGACCAGCATCTGCTTGCCGAGCTCGTGCTCCACATCGTTGCCGATCAGGTCGGCATACTCGGCGCTGCGCGCAAGCACATTGGCAAGCAGGATACCGTCCGCGGCGGTCTGCTGGAGGATCGAGCGTCGCGCGGTCCATGACAGGAACATCGACGTGCTGACCACGGCGATGCCGAGCAGCAGGGCCAGGAACAGGAGGAACCGCGGGCGCAGGCCGAAGCGCGGACGATACGCGGGGCGCGTGCCGGCTTTCATGGCTACGCCGGCACCGGCTGTGCGATCGCTGCCGCAGGAGCGGGTCCGGCGGGACGGACGGTCACGGTGAAGGCACTCCCGGTCAGCGGCACGGTGATCGGATGCCCCCCGGAGCGCAACTCGAAGCGGCGCGTGTCGCCGCTGGATTCGAGCTCGAGCGTCGCCGGCAGGCCTTCGCTATCGTTATCGGAGGTGATCCGATGAACCCAGATCTTGAGCTGCCGGGATCGGGCCGCAGGCACGCGGATGATTGCGGCCTGGACGTCGCCAAACGCCGGAAGCGGGCCCACGTGGCCCGCGTTGTCGCGACCATCGCGAGTCGTGCAGCGAATCTCCGCGGGAGTGTTGCGCCCGCAATCGACGACGCTGATGGCGACGGCTGCGCCGGGTTCGGCCGGCTGACGTATCTCGAGCACCGCGCGAGGCGTGAATGCGCGCCGACGCACCGACGCGATGGTGAAAACCACAACGATTGCCGCGGCAAGGAGGGCAGCGCCCTGCGCCAACGGGTTCTGCCAGATCACCGTGCCATGGATCAGCAGCGCGGCCAGGAAGAGTGCGTAGATGCCCGCAAGCGTGAACGGATGCCCGACGATACGGTACGCGACACCGGGCGTGCGTTCGCCACGGCGGCGGCTCGCATGCAACATGAGGAGCGGGAAGATTCCTCCCAGGATGGAAACGCCGATGACGCCGACGTACGCGAGCGGCTTGCTGAAGCTCTCCTGTCCGCTGAAGAAGAGCCATTCGACGCTCAGGAAAATCGCGGCGGTCGGCGCGAGCGCCAGAAGAAATCGGCCCCGAGCGCCGAGGCGCAGTCCGAACCCTGGCCGCGAGGCAGGCCCGGCTTCACGCGCGTCGACGCGCTCCCGCGGCGCGGCGGGTGTCGCTGCAGCGGTGAGCGCCTCCCAGACTTCGGCCGGAAGACCATTCGCGCGACGCGTGCCGAGCCGTGCGTGATACCGGATCTCGCCCGCGTGATCGGCGCCGCTCAGCAGCCCGAGCTCGGCGTATTCCTGCAGCAGTGCCGCCGCCTCGTCGCGTTGCCAGCCGAGGAAGTCGGCCGCGTCCTTCGCGTTCACCGAGGAGTGACGCATCACCCAGCGAACGATGCGCGTCTGGGCCATCGACATGTCGAGCAGATCCGCAGGCGCGAGTGCGTCCGGCTCCCAGACACCCTCGAACTCGAGCGACAGCGGGGAATGGATGCGCAGACGCACCGCCCCCGGCCAGGCGTCGAGCAGTTCCAGGCGCACGAGCGGCGTGGACGCGGTGGCAGCGTCCGACAAGCATCGCTCCAGCTCGGCACTGTCCCAACGATCGCGCACAAGCAGCTCGTCGACATGCGACCCGGCCGACGTTTCGAGCGCAACGCGCAGTCGGACGCCGTCCTCCTCTCGCGCGAGAAAGGTCAGCGTCATGCGAGGTCGCCCCTCTGCGTGCCCGCGCGGGCGCAGAACGACCGTCGCCGTTTGTCTCGGGACGGTGACCACTACGCCGCCGCGGGACGGAAGCCGTTCCTGCACGAGGTTGAAGAGCCCGAGCGAATAGTGGATCGACGCCATCCCCATGCCGAGCACGACGAATACCGTGCCGAGCACGAGCACGACCGGGCCCACCTCGCGCGCGAGAGGTGCAAGCGCCGTCCCGGGTTCCGCGGCCAGGGTCTCGGGCGAAATCGCGCCAGTGACGCTCACGACCCAGACGCCGTACAGCACGATGGTGACCAGTTGCGCAGCAGCGGTGCCCCAGATCAGTGAGCGGGCGCTTGGGTCGCGTGCGAGCACGACGCGAGCGCAATTGCTGACTGAAAGGTGCCCGAAGTAGGCGATGAGCACGACGCCGAAGGTGAGGCCGAGCAACGATGGGTCGAACGGTTGGCCACCGACGAATGGCAGGCGCACGTACGTCAGGCGATTGAGATCGACGTGTGCTGCAGCGAGCGCCGAGAGTGCGAGCACAAGCATCACGTTGACCGCGCCGACGATCAGCGCGGAGGCCACCGTCGTTTGCAGCGAGCCGCGCGAGAGGAAGAACGCGGCGACGGCGAACAGAACCGCAGCCCAGAGCCACGGCGGCAGCGACGTCGCGTCCGCGAGCGTCAGTGAGAAACCCACGTAGTACGCGACCAGGGCGGAGAGGCACAGCCCGGCGGTGGCCACGCCCAGGATCGCCGCCCCCGCGTCCCCGAGGAACTCGGCGACGACCCGGCCGACGAACGCGGCGCCGTAACGCACGTTGCCGCTGCGCGCAACCGCCTCGGACATCGCCATGATCGTGAGGACGTTCACGAGGCCGAGCGCGACGAGGATCGCGAGACCCGCGAGCGGACCGATCGACGCGATCCCGATCGGCAGGGCCAGGACGCCCGCACCCACCGTCTCGGTCAACGTGAGGGAGAACGCCGTCCAGAAGGGAGGCAGCGAATCCAGCCCGGACACGACAGCCGCCCACACCCAGCGCATCCGCTCGCGGCCGGCGGGCTGCGATTCAAAGAGGCTCGCGATCGGCGCATGGTAAAGGCGCTCGTATGCCTCACTCACATCGGCGGAAGCCCATCCGACGGCGGCCTGGATACCGCTCGTCTTCGCGGAGACGAGCCGATATTTGCCGCCGATCAGATGCGCGAGCGCCGCACGGATGCGTGGGTTGCCGGGCACGAGGGACGCCCACTGCGGTGCGAACCGCTCCAGATGCTGGAGCGTGGGCTTGAGCGGCGCGTCGCGCCCGAGCGCGAACGCCTCGATGAACGCACGCTCGCGTTCCCGCGCGGCGTCCTCGGTCAGGAAGCGTTCCATCGCCTGGCGCGATCGCGCAACGAGGAACGCGGTGCGGCTTTCGATCAGGAACAGCAATGCAGCGGCACGGCGAGCCGGCAGCCCTTCGAGCACTTCCTCACGGCTGAACAACGCAAGCGACAAGGTCATAGGGGAAAGGCAGGCGTCCGATGCGCCGACGCGGCCCGAAAATAGCGTAGCACGTACGGCCCTATCCCGACGAGTTCACCGCGGCCATTTCGTGAGCGCGCTCGATGCAACTTGTTCAGTGAAAATGGGGCACGGTCCAGTCAAAATCGACGCAAACCAAAAAGGGCTCGCATCGCTGCAAGCCCTTGTCGGTTTGATTGTGGGGCTCGCAGAGACAAGCCCCGATACAACGGTTCCCGGTTCTCTCGAGTCAGTCCCCGAACGATTCGGCGTGAATCGCCTTGCCGCGCTGCGTCTTCAGGAAATCATCGGTAAAACGCAGAACCTGAAAACCGTTGGCATCCCCGACGACCCACAGATTCAGGTCGTGCCCTTTCCCGTCGGCCGCAGGAACCTCGACAAAGCGCGCCAGACCCGCTTGCTTTTCGACGGTTTTCACGACACCGGGCGACCAGCTGCCCGATCCGGGAAGGAACGCATTTCCGGGAGCCGGCCCCTTCCAATAGGCGATTTCAACAGGATGAAGCGGATCGCTGATGTCGTACACGCGGGTACCGGTCCCTCGCGAGCCGCACGCGGCGAGCACCGGATTGTTCGAGCGATCGAGCGCGCACCGTTCGGTCGAGTAGTCGAGAGCACTGCCACCGTCCTTGGGCTGCGTAAGGAAATGCGTGCAGTTCTTCGGGTCGTGCACCTCGAGCATGATCTTGGAGACGATTCTCGGGTTCGTCTCGTCGGTGATGTCGATGATGTTCGAATAGCCGTACGGCGACGCTCCGCGGTCGCATGCCGCCTGCAGACCCCCCGCGCCCGCCTGACCACCGGACTCGTCCGTGCTGATGATGTACGAGCGTCCGTGCGACGTGAAGGGAAGCATTTCTTCCGCTTGTCCCTGGTCGTCCCAGAAGAGCTTGCTGACGATGCGGATCTGCGGATTCGGGATTCGGTACTCGATGTCGCTCGTGTCAAGGATCACCAGCCCGTCCGGCCCGAACGAAGAATCGCCGGGCGGCGCATGAAAATTGCCGGGTTGCCCCGCGTATAGACGCGTGCCGCTCTGGTTCGTCGAGAGGTCGTGTGGGCGACCATCGCCGTTGAACGTCCAGGTCGTGAACACATTCGCGTTGTACGGGTCGGTCACGTCGATAACGGGCAGGATGCCGCCCACGCCGCGAAACTGCTGGCCGATGTAATAGGTCTTCCCGTCCGCGGCCCAGCCGCCCATGTGGCCCTTGCTGCCCTGCACATTCAACTCGGACGCCAATTTCGGGTGCGCGCAGTCTCCGTTCAGGTCGTAAACCGCAAAGTTCGGTCCGTTGCTCTGCGCGAGTCCCAGGAGGCCGCGTGCCTGGTTCACCTTGTTGTTTTCGTGCGGGTTGAGCCCCGCCTGGGTTTCGGCGAGATACTCCGTCGCTTGAGGGTGCTTGGGATTGGAGACGTCGATCACGACGATACCGGGATGTGCCTGAGCAGCGTTGTTTTCCGTTGCCATGTAGGCGCAGTGATCGAAGTACGACGGACCGTCCTGTGAAAAGGCGCCCTCCCCCTTGAACTGGCCGACGAGCTCGAGATTGCAGTTGTAGCCGAGCAGTGAATCGCCGCTGGAGCGCTCCAACGCCGTGGTCTCGCCCTGCAATCCGGTTTCAGTGCGGTCGTTTGGCCCGCATTGCGCCTTGGGCACGGGACCCATCGATCCGACCTCGGTGGCCCGTTGACCTCCTGCGTCGGCGAAGATCGAATTGCTGAGTACAAGACCCAGCAACGTGACAGTCGATATTGCGAATCCGCTGACTGAGCGCTGCTTCTTCATCGTTTCTCCTCGCTATGTGCGTTCAGCATGCGGCGGACAGAGCTCCGGATGTCCCCGCGATGCGCTGGTTTGTTGTTGATGTAACTACCGCTTCTGGATGACGGCTAATCGGTGCCCATACGACACGCGTTCGCTGCATGCCTTCGTACTGCGACTCGGCCTCCTGCAGCCGAACGAGCGTATGCAGCGATCGACGCGGAAGTATGTGCGGACGGCCGTCGCTTCGCAATCGCGGGAGACCTCCGCGATAAGCTAGCACGCGGGTTGTGAGGTACGGCGCATGCGCGTTCTCCAAACTGTATCAAGTTGTTTCCGGATGGTTGCGGGACAGGAGAAAGCGCGCTTACGATCCGACGCAAGCTCTTGACTGCGAATCGGAGTTGCGCGCCCACCGGCCATTTCGTTTTCAGTGAACAGCCACCAGGCTCTCGAGCGATATGAATCGTGAAGTGCGCCCACCACGGTTGCGACCGACCCTAATATCCTTCGACGTGTTCGGCACGTTGATCAGCGTCCGCGAAAGCTCCTACAGCGCATTCGAGCGCATTCTTGCCGATATCGGCGCGCAGCATGTAGACGTGAAAGTGTTCTGGGAACACTGGGAACACCGAAACATCGTTCATTATTGGAAGCAGTACCGAACGTATCGCGAGATTTGCGCGCTTTCGCTCGAGGAAACCTTCGCACACTTCGGTCTGACTGGCGAGGGACGCCTGATCAACCACTATTTCGATGCGTTCCCCCGCTTCTTTCTCTACGATGATGTCGTCCGTACGCTCGACCGGTTGTCGCGCCACTACAGGCTGGCGGTCGTATCCAACATCGACGACGATCTGCTTGCGTTGACGCCGTTGCAGCGAGAGTTCGACCTCGTGTGTACGGCCCAACGGGCGAAGGGGTACAAGCCTGACGGTGCGCTGTTTCGTTACCTGATCGAGCATGCCGGCTGCGCCAAGGAAGAAATTCTCCATGCCGGGCAGTCGCAGTTTACGGATCTGGTTGGCGGCAAGCCGCTCGGTTTGACCATCGCCTGGATCAATCGACGCCAACTGGCGCTCGATGATTCCGTACCGCGACCGGACTTCATCCTTGCCGACATTCAATCGCTTAACGATCTGGTCGAACCGTGATGAACCGAACTGCGATGATCTCTTCGATTTGCGAGGAGCATCCTTATGTTGATGTTCAGGAAAGTCTTTCGTTTCCTGGCAATTCAGGCTACTTCTTGCCCGGGTCCTTGACGTCGGGGATCTTGTCGAATTCGACGTTGGCGAGCTTGCCGTTCACTCTCTCGACCTTGCGTATGTAGACGGTCTGGTCGATGTCGCGCGTT
>Ga0207657_10000834_pt1 | contig 32541 bp, 27 predicted proteins | sample KBSC33metaG_FD_184316 | JGI IMG/M metagenome (GOLD analysis project Ga0207657, IMG submission 184316) | Corn rhizosphere microbial communities from Kellogg Biological Station, Michigan, USA - KBS C3-3 metaG (SPAdes) (version 2) | ecosystem: Host-associated > Plants > Roots > Rhizosphere > Soil ...
CGTGTAGCTCAGTGGTAGAGCACTGTGTTGACATCGCAGGGGTCGCAAGTTCAATCCTTGCCACGCCCACCATTTTCCCAAATTAGTGGCTTGCCCAGTGGGCCGGTGCAGTCGCGCCAGTTCGCTTCGGTGATCAGGACTGAGGTGACGATTGGCTGACCCTGCAGACACGCATCTTGAACTCGGCGCCGAGGAGATGCGTGCGTTGGGAAGACAGGTGGTCGATGTGATCGTCGACCATTTCGCCGGCATCCATGACGAGAGCGTCGGCCGCAAGGCGGGGCGCGATGAGCTGGAAGCGCTTCTGCGCAGCCCGGCACCGGAAGAGCCGGGGAATCCGTCCGAGATATTCGCTCCCCTGAAGGAGCAGCTGTTCACGAACATGCTGCACGTCGACCACCCTCGTTTCTTCGCCTTCGTGCCGGGCCCGAACAACTTCGTGAGTGTCATGGCCGATGCGCTCGCAGCCGGCTTCAACACCTTCACCGGCACCTGGTTCGCGGGTTCCGGCCCCGCCGAAGTGGAGCTGATCGTCATCGATTGGCTCCGGCAGATCTGCGGATTTCCGGAAGGCGCCGGCGGGTTGTTCGTCAGCGGCGGATCGATGGCCAATCTCACCGGGATCGCGGTCGGGCGTCACGAAAGGCTTGATGACGACGTCACCGACGCCGTGGCCTATATCGGCGACCAGTGCCATTCCTCCGTCGCTCGCGCCTTGCGGGTGCTCGGGATCAAGCGCGACCACATCCGGACGATCGCTTCGGATTCCGATTTTCGCCTTTCGATGGACTCGCTGATATCGGCCGTCGCGGAGGATCGTGCCGCCGGGCGGCGGCCATTCTGCGTCGTTGCCAATGCCGGCAGCACCAACACCGGCGCTGTCGATCCGCTCGTCGATATCGCCGATCTGTGCAAGCGCGAGGACCTGTGGTTTCATATCGACGGAGCCTATGGCGCGCCGGCCGTCCTCACAGAGCAGGGACGCGCCGAGCTCCGCGGCCTGGAGCTTGCCGATTCTCTCTCTCTCGACCCGCACAAGTGGCTGTTCCAGTCGTTCGAAGTCGGATGCGTGCTGGTTCGCGACCGTTCGCTTCTGCTTCGGACCTTCCAGGTGATGCCCGAATATCTTCGCGACACCGAAGGCGTCTCGGACGAGGTCAATTTCGGCAATTACGGAGTGCAGCTGACGCGCTCCTTCCGGGCTCTCAAATTGTGGCTGTCGATCCGCACGTTCGGGCTCGCGAATTTCCGCAAGGCGATTGCACGCGGAATGGCGATAGCCGAAATCGCCGAGCGGGAGCTTGCGGCGACCGAAGGCTGGGAAATCGTCACTCCGGCTCGGCTGGCGGTCGTCACCTTTCGCTTCGCTCCGCCAGGTCTCGACGATGCCGCTGTCGACGCTCTCCAGGGCCGAATGGTCGAAGCGATACTCGCAGACGGCTATGCGCTGGCTACGTCGACGGTCCTGTCCGGTCGGCCCGTTCTTCGTTTCTGCACGATCAACCCGCGCACGACCGATAACGAAATCCGTGAAACCGTGCGGCGGATGACCGAGATCGGTCGGCGGCTGGCGGCCGTCTAGGCTTTCCTCAGGTCCAGAACCCGAATCGCTTTTCCGGCCGAACGCTCAAGGCTCCTCGGCTCGCAAACCCGTACCTCGACCGATACGCCGATGATGTTCTTGATGTGGTGGCGAAGCTCCCGCTCCGCCGCATTCGCTTCCTCGCCCGTGCATCCGGGCCTCGTCTCGACGTGAACGGTGACAACATCCATTCGGTCCGGGCGGGTCAGGTCGATCCGATAATGCGGCGCCAGTGCCTCACACCGCAGGATCTGCTCCTCGATCTGGCTGGGGAAGACATTCACCCCGCGCACGATCATCATGTCGTCGGAGCGGCCGGTGATCTTTGCCATCCGCCGCATCACGCCGTTGGTGCCCGGCAACAAGCGCGTCAGGTCGCGCGTCCGGTAGCGAACGACCGGCATCGCCTCCTTGGTAAGCGAGGTGAACACCAGCTCGCCCTCCTCACCGTCGGGCAGAGGCTCGCCGCTCTCGGGGTCGACGATCTCCGGATAGAAATGGTCTTCCCAGACGGTCGGCCCATCCTTCGTCGCCGCATATTCCTGGGCTACGCCGGGCCCCATCACCTCGGACAGGCCGTAGATATCGACCGCGTCGATCGCGAAGGCGGTCTCGATCTCGTGGCGGATCGCCTCGGTCCACGGCTCGGCGCCGAAAATGCCGATCTTCAGGCTGGCAGATCGCGGGTCAACGCCACGGCGCCGGAACTCGTCGAGCAGGCTGAGCATGTAGCTCGGAGTCACCATGATGATGTCGGGTTCGAAATCGAGGATCAGGTCCACCTGGCGCTCGGTCTGGCCGCCCGACATGGGAATCACGGTGCAGCCGAGAAGCTCGGCCCCATAATGCGCGCCGAGCCCACCGGTGAAGAGCCCGTAACCGTAGGCGACGTGGACCTTCATTCCCGGACGGCCGCCGGCCGCCTTGATCGAGCGGGCGACGAGTCCGGCCCAGTTGGCGATATCGTTCTTCGTGTAGCCGACGACGGTCGGCTTCCCGGTGGTTCCCGACGATGCGTGGACACGGGCGACCCGATCCATTGGCACCGAGAAAAATCCAAACGGATAGGCGCTCCTGAGATCCTGTTTCGCGGTGAACGGGAATTTGCGCAGGTCGCCGGGCGAGCGCAGGTCTGCGGGGCTCGCCCCCGCGCGCTCGCACTTCTCGCGGTAGAAACGGTTGTTCGCGAAGATGTGCGCGATCGTCGATTGCAGCCGTTCCAGTTGCAGTTCACGGAGTGCGCCGGCCGACAGCCGTTCGTTCGCGTCGAGATCGAACGGAAGTTGCTCGCTCATTGTGCGGCGTTCGGGCGGCCGGCGAGCGCAATGGCTTCAAGGACCGCGTCGCGGTCGCCGACATGGTTGATCAGGAGCATGATCAGGCGGGATTGGATGACCAGGCTTTCCTCGGCCGATTTGTCCCGGTGAAGCTCGACAAGACGCTCGTAGATCGAGTCTGCATCGTCGACATTGGGCTTGGTGATCAGCCTGCTCATTGCGCTCCCCTCGCGCGTTCGAGAGCGGCCTTTATGTCCGCGGCAGTCGGCGAGCGCCACCGTGCGGCGACATATTGGTCGGGCCGGACCAGACAGGCGCTTCCCGGCCGCAGGTCGAAGCGAGCGCGAACCAGTCCCTCCGGATCGCCGAGCTCGTCAATCTCGGCGACCTCCACGCCAGCTACTCGGGCTTCAACTCCATCCGCCAGCAGGACGAAGCGGCCGCCGAGCCGTTGCAGAAGATAGCCGTCGGCAACAGGCGCATCGAGCGCAGGCGACCCGGGTGGAACGCCCCTGTCCCACGCGTCGCGGTCGGGCGTGTTGAGCGGGCTGTCGGGATAGCTCACCGCCGTCGCCAGCCGGCCCGAGTTGACGAATGGCCGGGCAAAGGCGTGGTGCTGCGCAAGCTCCAGCGTCGCGGTCCGCAGAGCTTCCGCTCCGGGTGACTTGGGAGTCATGAAATCGGTCGAGCGGGAGCTGTTCAGGATATTTTCGTCAGCGGTGACCACCGCCTCGTGATTATAGCTCTCCAGCAGGGCCCCGCGCGCTGCGCCGCGGATCACGAGGTCGAGCTTCCAGGCGAGATTGTCGGCGTCGGCGATTCCGTTGTTGCAGCCGCGAGCGCCGAACGGGCTGACCAGGTGCGCGCTGTCGCCGGCGAAGAGCACACGGCCATGGACGAAGCGCTCCATCCGCCGGCACTGGAAGGTGTAGACGGAGAACCATTCCTTTTCCCACTTCGCGCCGGGCCCGAGCATTCCCTCGACGAGCGGCGCGACCGCCTCCGGTCTTTCACAGGCCTCGCGGTCGATGTCCCAGCCGAGCTGGAAGTCGAGCCTCCAGACATTGTCCGGTTGCTTGTGGAGAAGTGCCGACTTGCCGGGGTTGAACGGCGGGTCGAACCAGAACCAGCGCTCCGCCGGTCGCTGCTCCTCGACGCGAATGTCGGCGATGAGGAAATTCTCCTCGAACACGCGCCCTTCGAAATCGAGGCCGAGCATGTCGCGTGCCGATGAGCGGCAGCCATCGCAAGCGACCAGCCAGTCGGCTGTTATCGTGTAGGTCTCGCCGTCCGCATCCACCTGGACGCTGACGCCGTCGGCGCGCGCGTCGAGTCCAACCAACTGGTGTCCCCGACGGAGCTCGACATTGGGAAGCCTGGCGACCGCCTCGAATAGATACTCCTCCGCATAATATTGCTGGAGGTTGATGAAGCCCGGGTTCTTCTGATGCTTCACGGGCAGCATGTCGAACTGGTAGATCGGCTCGTCGCCGGCACCGCAGAACACCTTGCCGACGTTCCAGACGACGCCCTTGGCCACCATTCGCTCGCCAACGCCAAGGCGGTCCCAGATGTCCAGGGTGCGCTTGGAAAAGCAGATCGCCTTCGATCCGCCGGGAATGAAATCGAGCTTGTTGAGCAGGACGACGCGGTGGCCGCGCTGGCCGAGATCAAGCGCAAGCGTGAGGCCCACCGGGCCGCCGCCGACAACCAAAAGCGGAACGTGCTCACCATCCTTTCCCGCAGGCGACTGGCCGATTTCGCGCCAGACGGGGATGTTCCGGTTTCGGCTCACGTCAGTCCTGGAGCTTTGCCCAGACTTCGCGGTCGCGCTCCATCGTCCAGATGCGTGGCCAGTCGATCCCGTCCATCTCGTCCCAGAGGCGCTGCACGTTGAACGGAAGACAATGCTCGAAGATCGGCCAGTGCCCGAACCTTGGCGCGAGCGCGGCGTGGGTTCGCTCGAACGCCTCTTTCAGCGTGCCGCCGGAGCGGTGCGCTTCGCCGGTGTTTGCGATCATTCCGAGCAGGAACTCACGGGTCTGTTCCACCGCCGCGTCGCAGGCTTCGCGGCCTTGAGCGACCGGGCCGCGGCCGCCAACGATATGCTCAGCACCGAAGGCCTTCACCCGGTCCAGCGTGGCGCCCGACCAGTCGAAGTGGAATGCATCCCCGGTGTAGAGCGCGGCCTGCGCCTCGACGAGGTCGCCGGCGTACAGCGTGCGGCTGTTCTCGTGCCAGATGACGATATCGCCGGCGGTGTGCCCGCGTCCGCAGAAATGGAGGTCGAGCGAGCCGCGGTCGCCGCCGAGATCGATGGCCAGATGGTCGTCGAATGTCCGGTCGGGCCGGGTCAGGCCGGGGATCGACTCCGGCTCCTTGAACAAACGCGGCATCCGCCCGAACTCGCTCGCCCAATCCTGCTCGCCGCGCTCCTCGATCAGCTTCTCGGTCATGCTGTGGGCGATGATCGTCTCGGCGTTGAACGCGCTGGCGCCGAGGACGCGGACCGCGTGGTAATGGGTCAGCACAAGATATTTGACGGGTTTGTCGGTAAGGTCTCGAAGCTTCGCCAGCCAGTCGCGTGCGGCGGCAGGGGTTGCACGCGCTTCGATGCAAACCAGGAAATCCTCGCCCTCGATCGCTCCGACATTCGGGTCGCCCTCAGCCGTCAGCGCATAGACTCCGTCGGCAATCACCTCGAGCGTTTCATGCTTCTCGGCAGTGTCGGCTGTCGAGGCGAATGGCTTGGTCATCGGCTTTCTCCGGATTGCTCGCATCGGTCGGTGAGCCGACCGGCGGGGTCAAGCCGATTGTCCTAAAATCTCATCCGCAGAACAAGTGAACATGTTAAATAAACCTCTGGACACGGTTGCGGCTTCGGTTCCAGAATGGTGCGATCTTGAGAGGGTTTTCGAAATGCAGGACGTGATGGAGCGCTACGGTTTGATCGTCGCCGGCGAGAAAGTCCCGACATCCGAATATTTCGAGATCCGCGATCCCGCGACGGGCGAGGTCGTTGGCGAATGCCCGATTGCGACGAAGGCAGACCTCGACCGCGCGGTTGCGGCTGCGCGCGAGGCGTACCAGGGCTGGAGCAAGTCGAGCGACCAGGATCGCAAGGACGCGGTCAACCGGATCGCCGATGCGATCCACGCCAACATGGAAGAGCTGGCCAACCTACTGACCCGCGAACAGGGCAAGCCGCTGAATGGCCTCGGCTCGCGTTTCGAGTTGCATGGGGCGGAAGCCTGGGCGCGGTACACGGGAACGCTCGAGCTTCCGGTGGAAGTCCTCCACGACGACGAGACGGGGAGGGTGGAGCTTCATAGAAAGCCGCTCGGTGTGGTCGGCTCGATCACGCCCTGGAACTTCCCGATCCTGATCGCGATCTGGCACCTGGTGCCCGCGATCCGCACCGGCAATACGGTGGTGATCAAGCCGTCGCCCTACACCCCGCTGAGCACCATTCGATTGGTGGAAATCCTCAATGAGGTGCTTCCGAAGGGCGTGCTCAACGTGGTCGCTGGCCGCGACGATCTCGGCCAGATGATGACCGAGCATCCCGATATCCAGAAGATCGTGTTCACCGGCTCCTGCGCGACTGGAAAGCGGGTGATGCAGACGGCATCGAACACGCTGAAGCGGGTCACGCTGGAGCTTGGCGGGAATGACGCCGGGATCGTCCTTCCCGACGCCAATCCGAAGGAGATTGCCGAGCGCCTGTTCTGGGGCGCCTTCATCAACAACGGCCAGACCTGCGCGGCGCTGAAGCGGCTCTATGTGCCGGACAATATTTACGACGAGGTCTGCGAGGCGCTCGTGGATTATGCGAAGAACGTCGCGGTCGGACCGGGGCTGGACGAGGCGAATGTGCTCGGCCCGATCCAGAACAAGATGCAGTATGAAAAGGTCGTCGACCTTGTCGAGGATGCCAAGCGCAGCGGCGCGCGCATCCTGTGCGGCGGCGACGCGCCCGAAGGCCCGGGCTTTTTCTATCCCGTGACGATCGTCGCCGATGCTACCGACGGGATGCGGATCGTCGACGAGGAACAGTTCGGCCCGGTGCTTCCGGTGATCCGCTACACGGAGCTGGAAGATGCGATCGAGCGCGCCAACGGCCTCGACGTCGGGCTCGGAGGCTCCGCCTGGTCGTCAGACGTGGAGAAGGCCAAAGCCGTCGCCTCGCGGCTCGAATGCGGCACTGCCTGGGTCAATAACCACGGTGCGATCAAGCCGTTCGCGCCGTTCGGCGGGGTTAAGGGATCGGGCCTGGGAGTCGAATTCGGCAAGCTCGGGCTTGAGGAATATACCGCGATCCAGGTCGTCCATCAGTGAGCCACGACGGCTGATTTCGACATCAGTTCGAGCGTATTGAGGAACAGCCGCACCTTGAGCGGCATCAGCCTTCGCGCCGGGAGCAGGGCGTAAACCCTGAGCGGCGCGCACTCGTAATCGGGAAGCAGCCGGACAAGCTGCCCGGCCTGCACGGCGGGCTCGCAATAGGTCGAAGTGATACGGGCGATTCCGAGCCCCGCAAGCGCAGCCTGCAGACGAATGCCGGCGTTCGAGCTTCTCAGCCGCGGAATGGCGACGGGGATGTCCAGCTTGGCACCGGCGGAATCGGTAAAGCTCCAGTCGCGGTCGGATGAGGCCGCAAGAAGTGGCAGAGCCTTGAGGTCATAGGGCGTCAGCGGTGGGCCAGAATCCCGGACGAACCCGGGTGCCGCGAATAGCCCCCGTTCCAGCGAGAACACCCGGCGCGCAACTCCGCTGGTCGAGGGCAGGTCCTTGTCGACCATCGTGAAGACGATGTCATATTGCTGGTCGAACAGGTCGACCGGCTGATGCTCGACGTCGATGTCGATTTCCAGGCTCGGGTGCTCGGGAAGCATCGCGCAGGCGACCGCTCCCAGGTGATGGGCCCCGAACTCGTATGGGGCCGCGATCCGCAGCCGCCCGCTGACCGACTGACCCTTGGCGACCGCGCTGCCCAGCGCCTCGCGCAGGTTGCCGAACAATGGCGCCATTTCACGATAGAGTGACTCCCCAGCTTCGGTCAGCCGGAGCCGACGCGTGGTCCGCTCCATCAGCCGCGAACCGAGCCTCGCCTCCAGCCGGGTAACGGAGGCGCTGACGCTGGACTTTGGCCGTCCGAGGATTCGTGCCGCGCCGCTGAAACTGCCCTGGTCGATGACGTGGCAGAAGATGTCGAGGTCGTCCCAATCCATTGTTCATCATACTGAACAATGTTTCCACGAATGTCAGCTAAATTCCTGCGCCGGACCGGAGTAAGACGAGGGCTGCGGAGCGCCGATTATGCCACCTTTCGGCCTGGTCGGCCGCTCGACGGGAGAGCGCGATGTTTCTGAGGAACTGCTGGTACGTCGGTGCCTGGGACCATGAAATCATGGACGGCAAGCTGCTGGAGAGGAAGATCCTCAACCAGCCGACCGTTTTCTACATGGGCGAAACCGGAAAGGTCGTGGCGCTCGACAACCGCTGCTGTCACCGCGGCGCCAAGCTTTCGCAGGGGAGGATCGAGGGCGATTGCGTCCGCTGCATGTACCATGGACTGAAATATGACCCGACCGGCAAGTGCGTGCAGATTCCCGGGCAGGACAGGATCCCGCCGCAGCTCGGCGTCAGGAGCTTCCCGGTTGTCGAGAAGGATCACCTGATCTGGATCTGGATGGGTGATCCGGCACTCGCCGATCCCGACAAGATACTCGACATCCCCTACATGCACGACCCGAAGTGGAAGGGCATTCCGTCCTACCTCCACTATGATGCGAATTATCTCCTCATCGTCGATAATCTGAGCGACTTCGGCCACCTGGCCTTCGTCCACACCAATACGCTCGGCGGCTCCGAGGAATATGCCTATGTGACGAAGCCGGTCGCGATAGAGCGGTTGCCCGACGGCTTCCGGGTCGAGCGCTGGCACATGAACAGCGACCCGCCGCCGTTCCACAAGAAGGTCATCCCGAACAAGGAAGACAAGGTCGACCGCCGCAACATCGGCCACATGTTGATCCCCGGCATCTTCCTGCTGGAATCCCTGTTCGCGCCGGCCGGGAAGGGCGCCGAAAAAGGCAATTTCGAAGGCGCCCGCGAATATCGCAACTGCCAGTTCATGACTCCCGAGACCGAGCACTCGACGCACTTCTTCTGGAGCTATCTGAACAATTTCGAAGGCGAGGATTACACGATCTCGATGTCGCTCCTCGACAGCCTCATCGAGGGCTTCATGGAGGACAAGCACATCATCGAGGCCCAGCAGAAGATGCTCGACGACGACCCCAGCTTCAAGTTGGTCGCAGTCGCCGCGGACGTCGCTCTGTCGCACTTCCGCTACACGATGGACAAGATGATCCAGGCCGAGCAGGCGATTGCGCAGGCCGCGCCGCAGGTTGCCACCCAGCCGGCGCCCGCGATCGCCGCGGAATAAGCGTCGCTTGAGATGCATGGAACGATTGCGAGCGGTGCGGGCGTGACTGGCGCCGCGCAACTGCTGACCGTCCAGGTCGCTGACGTTCGTGCCGAGGCATGCGACGTAATGACACTCGAATTGCGGGCAGTCGGCGCGGAGCAATTGCCGCCCTTCGAACCCGGCGCTCACCTGGACGTGCACCTGCCAAACGGGCTGCTCCGGCACTATTCGCTGACTAACGACTGGCGCGAGCGCAACCGCTACGTAATTGGCGTCGGACGCGCCGCCGACAGCCGCGGCGGCTCCGCCTTCGTCCACGGCAGCGTGCGTTCGGGCATGCAGCTGAAGATCAGCGCGCCGAAGAACAATTTCCCAATCGATGCAGGCGCCGAGCGCTACCTGTTCATCGCCGGCGGGATTGGAATCACCCCGATCATGGCGATGGTTCGCTGGTGCGTCGCGCAAGGAAAGCCGTGGCGACTGATCTACGCCGCCCGGAGCCGCCAGCGCGCTGCCTTCTACGAAGAATTGTGTTCGCTCGCGAAGCCGGCGGCGCAATTCCATTTCGACGACGAATGCGGGCAGGTGCTCGACGTCGCGCAGGCAATCGCGGGCTGGACCGGCGGGGAACGGATCTATTGCTGCGGGCCGGCGCCGCTGATGGAGGCGGTAAAGGGGGCAACAGAGCATTTGCCGAGCGGGACCGTTCGCTTTGAGTTCTTTACGGCGCCCGAGCCCGACCCGAACCAGGTGTCCGATACTTTTTCGGTCCGCCTGCAGCGCAGCGGCGGCGAGTTCGTGATCCCCGCCGACAAGTCGATCCTCGAAGTCCTCGAGGAGAATGGAATCGAGGTCCCCTTCTCCTGCCGCGAGGGGCTGTGCGGGACATGCGTGACACCTGTCTGTTCGGGCGAGCCGGACCACCGCGACTATGTGCTGACCGACGAGGAGCGCGCGTCCGGCAAGCTGATGACGGTCTGCTGCTCGCGCTCCAAATCCCCCTCGCTGACGCTCGACCTGTAGGGCTATCGGGCGGGACGCGATGCGGCGATGAAAGCCGCTTCCCGCGTACAATTTAACATGTTAAGCAGATGCCATGACCGCGCCGAAACAGGTGCGGGATACGGGGAGGGGGAAAGACATGAACGCTCGGGTTTCTGTCCTGTATTTCACGACGGCGCTGACCTGCCTTGCAGCCGCGCAGCCGGTGCTAGCTCAGGACCAAACCGGACCCGCGGTCCAGCAGGCTTCCGAATCGCAGGCTGATCCGGCCGTTCCGGCCAAGCCGTCCGCCGAAACCGGCAGCGTGTCCCAGGCCCCGACACAGGCTTCGAGGGACCAGAGCGTGTTCGGCGACATCGTCGTGACCGCCCAAAAGCGCAAGGAAAAGAGCCAGGACGTTGGAATTTCGATCACCGCCTTGTCCGGCGACACGATCAAGACTCTGAACCTGACGAACATGCAGCAGATCAGCCAGCAGGTCCCGAACCTGCAGGTATCGACCTGGACGCCCGCGTTCACGACGTTCAACCTGCGCGGAATCTCCCAGAACAACTTTCAGGACAATCTCGAAGCGCCCGTCGCCGTCTATATGGACGACGTCTACGTCGGCAGCATGAATGCGCTTGGGCTTCCGATCTTCGACATCGATCGGATCGAAGTGCTGCGTGGCCCGCAGGGGACGTTGTTCGGAAGGAATGCGACCGGCGGCCTGATCCAGTTCGTCAGCAACGCCGCCGACGAGGATCACACGAACGGCTATCTCGAAGGCGAGATCGCCGATTTCGGCACCCACAAGCTCGAGGGCGCCATTGGCGGGCAGCTGACTCCGGGCATCCGCGCTCGGGTCGCCGGATTCTACCTGAAATCCACGGGATGGATGAAAGCTGGCTTCAACCCCATTCTCGGGCGCAAGGCGCTTGGCCGAACCAGCCAGGGCGCGGACGGCTATGCGTTCCGCGCCAATATCCAGGCCGACCTCACGTCGAACACGCTGTTGAGCGTCACCGGCTTCTATTCAAAGGACAATGATGTCCCGACCGGGCAATATGTCGTCCGCTTCGCGGAGGCGGATCCTAACACCGGCCTTGGGATCAACCCGAGCGCGCCGCTGACCGGCAGCGTCTTCAAGCATGCATCCGACATGGACACCGGCTTCAACCGGAAAGTGTGGTCGACAACGGCGAAGCTGACCCATCAATTTTCGGAGAATGTCGATTTCACCTATATCGGCAACTACAGCTCGCTCGATAAGAACTATATCGAGGACGCGGGCGGCGGGCTCTTCTTCTTCCCCTTTCAGACCATCGCGCATCACAGGCAATGGTCTCAGGAAGCCCGCTTTTCGGGGCATGGGCCGAAAGTTCGGTGGCAGGCCGGAGTCTATCTCCTCGACATGGATTTCAATGGGGAGTTCGACGCGTCCGGCGAAGTGATTACGGGGTCCCCGGAAGGGCGGATCCAGGGCCTGACCGACCTCACCTCCAAGAACTGGTCTGTCTTCGGCCAGGGAGAATATGATTTCACGCCCCAGCTTACCGGCATCGTCGGCCTGCGCTGGTCGCAGGACCACAAGAAGATCAAGTTCACCACCCTCGGGTTCAACATGGAAGACCAGGGCATTCCGAACGGCGGCGTGATCTTCGACTATGCGGAGCAGATCGCGGCCAATCCGCAGTTCGCCGGCGACGACAGGATCAGCTATGGAGACGTCGCGGCTCGCGCCCAGCTCAATTACAAGCCGAACCGCGACCTGTTGCTCTACGTGTCGTACAATCGCGGCATCAAAGGCGGGAACTGGTCGCCCTCACCGACGGTGACGCTCGCGGACTTCCGTCACAAGAACGAGGTCCTGGATTCCTACGAAGTCGGAATGAAATCGACCATTGCGCCGGGCACTCGGCTCAATGTCGCGGCCTTCTATTACAATTATCACGACTATCAGGCCTTTTCGCTCACCAACCTGCAGCCGCAGGTGACGAATTCGGACGCGACCGTGAAGGGCGCGGAGATCGAGCTCTACAGCCGGCCGCTGCGCAATGTTGATGTGGCGCTCGGCGCTGCATTCCTCGACTCCAACGTCGATTTCGTGCCGGCGGTCTTCCCCGGCACGGGCACCACCGATGCCGAGCTTCCGCAGGCGCCGCACCTCAGTCTGAATGCGCTCGGCCGCTACACCGTGCCGCTTGCCTTCGGTTCGCTCGCCTTCCAGGTCGACGGACGGTACGCGAGCAGCCATTTCCTCGAAGGCACCAATTCGCAAGTGTCCTTCCAGAAAGGCTATTTCGTCGGCAACGCGTCCATTTCGCTCGGCTCCGGCGACGACCGGTGGCACGGCACGCTGTGGGTGAAGAATCTCACCAACGCCAAGTACAAGGTCTACAACCTCGACCTCGGCCTCGCCGGCTTCGTCGAGCAGATGTATGCGCCGCCGCGCCAGTTCGGAGCGACTCTCAACTTCCGGTTCTGACAAAATAGGCGCCGGGAAGATGGCGGCCGACCGCGCCGCCGTTCTTCCCGCGCCGACCTTCCTCCGGTACCGCGCCGCTGCAATCAGCTGTGCTCGCCCGAGCCGCCTCCGTTCAATCTGTTCGTGACCTGGCTGAGCATGTCGTACAGCCTCTGCATCTCTTGCTCGCCGATGATGCCGGTGATCCGGCTGTATTCGGCCTCATTCTTGGGCGCGAGCGTGTGGAACAGCTCCGTCGCCCCCGTCGTGAGCGAAATAAAGACGCGCCGGTGGTCGACCTTCGACCGGGCGCGGGTCACCAGCCCACGCGCCTGCAGATTCTTGATCGTCCGGGTAGCGCTCGGCTTCAGGATGAAGACGCGCTCGGCCAGCTCGCCGATCTCGATCTGATCGACTTCCATCAGCGCCCGGATGATTCTCCATTCCTGCTCATTGAGCCCGTGCGATCGGAGAACCCGCCGGAACCCGCGCATGACCGCCTCGCGCGCACGCAGCAGCGCCATCGGAAGCGACCGTTCGAACGGCCGCATCTGGTTGTCGTCGCGAGTCTGTTCGCGCGACTGCTCGTCACCCATCGACGATTCCGTTGCGTAATGTTCCGATCATTGGGGCGGACACTTCTACACTGTCGCCCGGCTTGAGGAACCTTGGCGGATCGAACCGTGCGCCCGCCCCGGTCGGCGTTCCGGTCGAGATGATATCGCCCGCCTTCAGAGTCGTGAACGCCGATATATATTCGATCAGGCGCGCGAAGCCGAAGATGGTGTTGCCGGTCGTGTCGTCCTGCCGGAGCTCGCCATTGACCCGGGTCTGGATCGCAAGGTCGTCATAATTGTCGAATTCGTCCGCACTGACGAGCCAGGGCCCGATCGATCCGCTCGAATCGAAATTCTTCCCCTGCGTGACGTTGAACTTGGCATGCCGGACCCAGTCGCGCACGGTTCCCTCGTTGACGAGCGTCAACCCCGCAATGTGCTCCAGGGCGCGTTCTTTCGAGATGCGCCGCCCTGCCTTGGCGATGACAATGGCAATCTCGCCTTCATAATCGAGCTGCTCGCTCTCCCGCGGCCGAACGAGCGGGGATCCGTGGCCCGTGAACGAAGTCGGCGCCCGCATGAACAGGCTGGGGAATTTCGGTGCTTCCGCGCCGTCCCGATACTCCTCGTTGCGGTTGTGATAGTTCACGCCCACGCAAATGATCTTTTCCGGGTCCGTCAGCAGCGGGGCGTAGCGGACCTCGTCGAGCGGAAAGTCGGCCGGCCGGCCGGCGGTGAAGTCGGCGAGCCGCGCCAGGCCCTCCGCATCCAGGAAGCCGTGAATCGCTCCATGACCGCTTCCCACCACCGCGCTGACGTCGATAACGCCGGTATCGGCGACGGCAGCCCACGTGGCTTGGCCGTCGATCAGTATTTTCGCGAGCTTCACGCTGCGGCGGCCGTCAGTAGTCCGGCACGATCGAGGACGGCATCCAGGCGGCGCTCCAGTTCGGGAGTCGCAGGGACCATTGGTAGCCGGTGCTCATTCTCCGGAATGATCCCGAGCCGCTTCATCATATATTTGATGGGAATCGGATTGGTATCGAAGAAGACCGCCTGGTTGATCTCGAGCAGCCTCTCATGAAGCGCCCGCGCGCCAGGGATGTCGCTCTTCCATACAGCCTCGCACATCCGCGAAAGCACGTCGGGCCGCAAATTGCCGACCGCATTCATCAGACCGCATGCGCCGACTGCCATCATCGGGAATGAAAGTTCCTCGAGGCCGACGAAGATCCGGAAATCGGGGCCGAACGTCGTCAGGCACTCGGTTACGAATCCGAGGTCGTTCGCCGCATGCTTCATGCCAACGAACGTGTCCGACCGCGATTTCAGTTCCTTGAATGTGTCGAGCGTAACCGACACCGCTGCTCGTCCCGGGATGTGATAGACCATCCACGGCCGATCGTGGCGCTCCGACAGGCGCAAATAATAATCGACAAGGCCGCGCTGCGGCGGCTTCGAATAATAAGGCGTGACGATCAGCAAGGCGTCCGCGCCGGCCTTTACCGCATGGTCGGTGAGGACTTCCGTCTCTGCGAGCGACTGGGAGCCGGTAGCGGCGACGACCGGCACCCTCCCGCCCGCCGCCTCGATCCCGACGCTGACCAGACGATTACGCTCTTCGGTGGTCAGCGAGGCGGGCTCCGAGGTCGTCCCGTTGACCAGGATTCCGTGCGAGCCCTCCCGGACCTGGAAGTCGACCATCGCCGCATATGCGTCATAATCCACTTCGCCGTTGCGAAACGGAGTTATGAGCGGCGGGATCGAGCCCTTCAGGCGACTTATGTCCATCGATCCCTCTCTTGCACTCCCGGCTTTGCGCTGATAATTAACATGTTAATCAGAAGGGTCGTTTTCCGTCAATGCCGCATCTCAACATCGAATATTCGGCCAATCTCGAAGACGCGCTCGACATACAGGCACTGGTGGACCGAATCCACGAGACTGCCTTGAGTACCGGTATTTTCCCATTGGCGGGCGTCCGGACCCGAGCGGAGGCGCGGACGCGTTATCGTATTGCCAATGGCGACCCTCTCGCAGGTTACATTCACATGCTGGTGCGGATCGGCTCGGGCAGGGACTTTGAAACTCGCAGGGCCGCCGGCGAAAAGATCTTCCAGGCGCTGTGCGACTTCACCGACGAACTGTATCGCTCGCGTCCGCTGGCGCTGTCGTTCGAGCTTCACGAAATCCCGCCGGACATGGCCTGGCGCAAGAACAATCTGCACGAATTGCTCAAGAGGGAAGCCGGCCAATGAACCGGCCTGAAACAGTTGGATCCGTTGCGGCGGCCGCACATCCCAATCGCCAGAAAGCGCTCGCCTTTCTCGATCCATTGAGGGCCAATCCGGTCGGTCACTTCATCGACGGGACGGCGACGGGCGGAGCCGGGGGCAAACCATTCGACGTGTACGATCCGTCCACTGGGGCAGTACTGGGGCAGGCGATTGCCGGCACCGCGGCCGATATCGATGCCGCTGCATGCGCTGCCGAGCGCGCGTTCCCGGAATGGTCGCAAACCAGCGGCGACAAACGCCGCAAGGTCCTGCATGCGATCGCCGACGGAATCGAGGCGCGGGCCGAGGAAATCGCGCTCGTCGAGTCGCTCGATACCGGGCAGCCTCTCCGGTTCATGAGCAAGGCGGCGCTGCGTGGAGCGGAGAACTTCCGCTTTTATGCCGATCGCGCCCCAGATGCGCAGAACGGCCTGTCGCTGCCGACCGCAACCCACATCAACTACACGATGCGCCAGCCGATCGGACCGGTCGGAGTTATCACCCCGTGGAACACGCCCTTCATGCTGTCGACGTGGAAGATCGCGCCCGCGCTGGCGGCGGGATGCACGGTCGTCCACAAGCCGGCTGAATGGAGCCCCTACACCGCCCGCCTGCTTGTCGAGATCGCGCATGAGGCGGGTTTGCCGCCGGGCGTGTTCAACCTCGTCAACGGCTTGGGCGAAGAGGCGGGGCGAGCGCTAACCGAGCATCCCGCGATCAAGGCGGTTGCCTTCGTGGGCGAGTCGAAGACAGGAAGCGCGATCATGCGCCAAGGCTCCGACACGCTGAAGCGGGTGCATTTCGAGCTTGGCGGCAAGAACCCTGTGATCGTCTTCGATGATGCGGACCTGGATCGCGCGCTCGATGCCGTCGTGTTCATGATCTACAGCCTCAACGGCCAGCGCTGCACATCGTCCAGCCGGCTGCTCGTCCAGCGCGGCATCCATGATCAGTTTGTCGAAAAGGTCGCTGAGCGCGCCCGCAAACTCAAGGTCGGTGATCCGCTCGACCCGGCAACCGAGGTCGGTCCGCTTATCCATGCGCGCCATCTCGAGAAGGTCATGGAGTATATGGAGATCGCGGCCGACGAGGGCGCGACGATCAGCTGCGGCGGCGGGCGCTACGAAACCGGCGCGGACGGCTTTTTCGTGCAGCCGACGCTGTTCTCGGGCGCCTCGCCGGCAATGCGCATCGCCCGGGAGGAAATCTTCGGCCCCGTCCTCACCGTCATTCCCTTCGACAATGAGGCCGATGCGATCGCGAAAGCAAATGCGGTCGCCTACGGGCTCGCGGGCTATCTGTGGACCGGCGACGTCGGCCGCGCGCATCGGGTCGCCCAGGCGCTCGAAGCCGGGATGGTCTGGGTCAATTCCGAAAACGTCCGGCACCTGCCAACGCCGTTCGGCGGGATGAAGGCCAGCGGGATCGGCCGTGACGGGGGCGATTACAGCTTCGAATTCTATATGGAGACGAAGAACATCGCGATGGCCCTGGGAACGCACAAGATTCCGAAGCTCGGCGCCTAGGCGGCCGCGTCGGCCCCGTCTCCGCCGACGTCCATCACCGCCGCAAAGCCGCTCGTGGCGAAGATCGGGATTGGCTCGCAGAACCAGACCTCGCCGGTCCGGCCCTGACAGGCTCCGGCAACGCTGATGAGGGTGCGGATCTCGAACCCGCCCTGGCCCGCGTCGCGGAGTGTCTCCTCGTCGCTGTAGGCGGTGAGCGCGACGCGGTCGTTGCGAAGCCAGCGCCGCAGGAATTCGCGGTCCCACGCCTCGTTGATCTTGCCCGAATTCGGGGTCGCCGGCCAATGCGAGATTCCGCCCGTTCCAACGATCGCGACCCGCTCCGGAACCGACTCGCAGGCTTCCCCCATGGCTATCCCGAACTCGTAGGCGCGGTGGAGCGGTGTCAGCGGCGGCCCCTGACAGTTGATGTTGACCGGAATAACCGGAAGATCGAACCGCGGCGTCAGGAAGCTGAGCGGGACCATGACGCCGTGGTCGAACTTCCATTCCTCGGCATAGGCCACGTCGACACGGTCCATCACCTTCCCGACGATCCTGCGGGAGAGGTCGGGCGCGCCGGGGATGGTCCGCCTCGGAATCTGGAGCCAATCCGGGTCCTCGATCGGGCCTTCGTAATCCTCGGCCATGCCGATGCAGTAGGCCGGCATGTTGTTCATGAAGAAATTGGCGAAATGCTCGGCGGCGATGACGATGATCGCGTCCGGCCGGCTCGACTCGAGCGCGTTGCGCAGCCGCGCCAAGGTGGCGAAAAAGGGATCGCGGACAGCGGGGTCGGCGCGATCCGCCCGCGCGGTCATTCCCGGTCCGTGGCTCATGATCGCTGCAAAGACCAGGCTCATACGGCTCCTCCCTTGCCGTCGTCGACAGCCGCGTAGAGCCCGCCGCGCACGCGGCCATGCTTTGCGAGCGCGTCCTTCATCGCCTGGATATACTCGTCCCAGGCGAGACCCCTCCAGGCGGCAAAATGCATCAGGATCTGGCCGTTGACGCCGAGGATGTAGAGCTTGCCGATATCGTCGGAGCGGATCGCATCGACTTCCTCGCCGGTCAGCCGGTAATTGGCGATGACCGCTTCGCGATCGGACGCGAATGCTTCCTGGACCGCCGGGTTGCGATTCAGCTCGTAAAGCAGTTTCTGAAGCGCGTAGAGGCTCATCTTCGTCGAACTCTACGGCGCCGCTTGCCCGTCATCAAGTTAACCTGTTAAGCAATTCCGCGGATGGGAGGCAGCCGGCTGGCTCGCTATCGAACAGTGGAAGGGGTGGATGATGACTCGCTGGCTGATCTCTTCGGCAATGGCACTGGCGATCGCGGCGGCCGCGCCCGCCGTTGCCGCCGTTGCTCCGACCGATCCTCTCGACGCGCTCACCGCCGATGAGATCAACCGAACCGTCGCGATCCTGACGGCGGCGAAGAAGGTCGACGCCCAAACACGGTTTCCGACGATCACCCTTCAGGAGAACTCCAAGGAGTCGGTGCTCGCATGGAAGCCCGGACAGCCCTTCGAACGCCTCGCCCATGCCACCTACCTCCGCGGTTCGGCGATCCACGAAGCGGTGGTTAACCTGACCTCCGGAAGCGTTGTCTCGGACGAGGAGGTCAAGGACCACCAGTCGCTGATCCTGTTCGAGGAGTTCCTGGGAGCGAGCGAGATCGTGAAGAAGGATCCGCGCTGGCAGGCGGCGATGCGCAAGCGCGGCTACACCAGTTACGACAAGATCATCTGCGCGCCGCTGACCGTCGGGCCGGTGATCGACGAGCGCTATCGCGGGCTGCGGCTGTTGAACGTCCCTTGTTTCGATACCGCCGGCGCAGTGAACCAGATCTACGGGCGCCCCATCGAAAACCTGCTGGCGGTCGTCGACGTTCGCAATCGCAAGGTCCTGGACGTGATCGACCTTGGGGTGGTGCCGGTTCCCGCTGAGGTCCCTTCAAGCGCCTACGACCCCGCCACCAGCACTCGGCGCGACACCAAGCCGGTGCAGATTGTCTCTCCCGAAGGCGACAATTTCACGATCGATGGCTCGATGATCTCCTGGGACAAGTGGAAATTCCACCTGCGGGTCGACAAGCGCGTCGGTCCGGTGATTTCCCGGGTCACCTACCGCGATGGCGATGAGGATCGTCAAATCGCCTACGAGATGAGCACGTCGGAAATGTTCGTGCCGTACATGGAGCCGAGCCGGACGTGGGCTTATCGCGCGTACATGGACATCGGCGAGTACGGCTTCGGGGCGCTGTCTTCGCCGCTGAAGCCTGGCTCCGATTGTCCGGTCAACGCGAAGTTCCTGGACGCGACGATTTCCGACGATCACGGCAAGCCGCTGACGCTCAAGAACGTGGTTTGCGTGTTCGAGCGCGACACCGGCGAGCCGCTTTGGCGGCACTATGAGGTGTTCACCGGATCGCACGAAAGCCGGCCGAATGTCGAACTGGTGGTGCGCATGGCCCCCGAGGTCGGAAACTACGACTATCTGCTCGATTATGCCTTCAACCGGCGTGGCGAGATCGAGGTGCGCGTCGGCGCCTACGGGATCGACGCCACAAAAGCGGTGGCAGCCAAGACGATGCAGGATGCGACCGCAAAGGAAGACACCGCCTACGGCACGCTGATCGCGCCCAACCTCGTCGGCGTGAACCACGACCATTTCATGAGCTTCCGGATCGACATGGATGTCGATGGCCAGAACAACCGGATGGTGGTCGATAAATTCGTGCCGAAGACACTGACCGGGAATCCGCTTCGCAAGAGCATCTGGACGGTCGAACGATCGGTGGTGAATACGGAGCAGGCGTTCGAGCCCATGCACGAGTCCGCCTGGTACCGTTTCGAGAGCGAAAGGCGGGTCAACGCGCTTGCCAACCCGACCAGCTACCAACTCGTTCCGGGCCACTCCGACATCTCGATCCTGAGCGAAGACGAGCCGCAGCAGCAACGCGCAGCCTTTTCGGGTTCGCCCTTCTGGGTCACCCGCTATCACCCTGAGGAGATGTTCGCCGCCGGCGTCTATCCAAACCAGAACCGCAAGGTGGAAGGGCTGCCGGTCTACGTCGGCAACCGCGAGGACATCCGCAACCAGGACCTCGTCCTGTGGTACACGATCGGATTCAGGCACGAGACTCGCGCGGAGGATTGGCCGGTCATGCCGGGCATGTGGCATTCGTTCAAATTGCGGCCGTTCAACTTCTTCGACCGCAACCCGGGGATGGACGTCCCGCCGCCGAAGGCTCCTTCTTCGGGCAATTGAGTGTTCCCTGGCCGTTCGTTGGCGGCTTGATGGGACCAGCCTGTGACAAGCGGCAGGTGACCGACACCGATGGAGCGGGGCCGCGGGGAGTCGACGGCGGAGAATAGACCGCCGTTCGTCGATGGGCCGCTTGCATTTTGCGGTGCAACCCTTCTTTGGGCGCGCGACAGCGATATTGAGGATGATCCGTGGCACGACAGCGAAAGCTGATTCGACGGCAAGCGTTCCGTGCATCCATGCCGGTGGTCGCGGTGCTACTTCTGGCGTCCTGCGGGTCGGGAGCCGATAACGCCAGCGAAGGCCGTGGCGCGCAACGTGGACCGGTTACGGTGGGCTATGTGGTCGTCCAGCCCACGAGCGCACCGCTCATTCAGCAACTTCCCGCCCGAGTTTCGGCCTTCGAAGTGTCCGAAGTCCGGCCGCAGGTCTCCGGAGTGATCCAGCGCCGCCTGTTCACGGAGGGCTCGGTCGTCCGCAAGGGCCAGACGCTCTACCAGATCGACCCCAGCCAGTATCAGGCCGCGGCTGCGCAGGCGGCAGCCAACCTCCAAAGCGCCCGGGCCAATGCCGACGCGGCAAGGGCGCTCGCGGCCCGATACAAGCCGCTTGTCGAAATGGAGGCCGTCTCCAAGCAGGACTATACGAACGCGGTCTCGCAGGCGCGGCAGGCGGATGCCGCGATCGCCCAGAACCAGGCGGCTCTTCGCGGCGCCCAGATCAACGTCCATTTCACTCGGGTACCGGCGCCGATCAGTGGCCGGATCGGGATTTCGAATATCACCGAGGGCGCGCTCGTCACCGCGAACCAGGCGGATGCGCTGACCACGATCACCCGGCTCGATCCGGTCAACGTCGATATCCAGCAATCGGCGGCCGACCTGATCACGCTTCGGCGCTCGCTCAGCCAGGGCGGCATTGCCCCGGCCAGCGCAGAGGTCCGGCTGAAGCTGCCCGACGGGAGCGACTACGGCTTCACCGGGACCGTGCAGTTCAGCCAGGTCATCGTCGACCAGAGCACCGGGACGGTGACCCTCCGCGCCCGCTTCCCCAACCCGATGTCGATCCTGCTGCCCGGCCTGTTCGTCACCGCTGAGTTCGCTCAGGCGATCGATACGACCGCCTTCCTGGTGCCGCAGCAAGCGGTCTCGCGCGATCCCAAGGGCAACGCGACCCTGTTCGTCGTCGGGCCCGGCAACCGTGCCGTCCAGCGCACGGTCGTCACCGCCAGGACCCAGGGGCCTTACTGGGTCGTGACGGGAGGCCTCGCTCCGGGCGAGAAAGTGATCACGCAGGGCCTCGCCAACCTGCGCGACGGTGCCCCGATCAAGCCGGTGCCCCAGAACGCGCCGCAGCCGATCAAAGCCCCGCCGCCGGGCGCGATGAAGGCCGCGGCTGCAGGCAAGCGGAGCGGCTGAGCGGCGAATGGCACGGATTTTCATCGAACGGCCGATTTTCGCCTGGGTTCTTGCGATCATCATCATGTTTGGCGGGATCGGCGCGATTTTCGCGCTGCCCGTCGCTCAATATCCTGATGTCGCGCCGACGCAGATCAATGTCCGCGCGAGCTACCCCGGAGCGTCGGCCGAAACACTGGAAAGCAGCGTCACGCAGGTCATCGAACAGACGCTGACGGGCCTCGACGGCCTTCTCTATTTCAGCGCCTCGTCGAGCTCTCGCGGGCAGGTTTCGATCAGCGCCGTCTTCGACAAGAGCGTGAACCCGGACATTGCCCAGGTCCAGGTGCAGAACAAGGTCCAGCAGGCGATCGCGAGGCTGCCTCAGCAGGTCCAGCAGCAGGGCGTGACGGTGACCAAGGGCTCGCCGGATTTCCTGATGATCGTCGGCGTCTTTGACAAGACCGACCGGAGCACGAACGTCGACGTCTCCGACTGGCTCGCGACGAATATCCAGGACGATCTGTCGCGCGTGCAGGGCGTGGGCGACGTCAACGTGTTCGGCTCGCAATATGCGATGCGGATCTGGCTCGATCCGGGCAAGCTGCAGAGCTTCCAGCTGATGCCGAGCGACGTCATTTCGGCGATCCAGAACCAGAATATCGAGGTCGCCGCCGGCGAGATCGGGGGAATGCCGCAGCCGCAGGGGCAGATGCTCAACGCGACGGTGACGGCGCAATCGCGGCTGCAAACCCCCGAGCAGTTCCGCGACATCATCGTGAAATCGGATCCGTCGGGCGCCCGCGTCCTGCTTTCGCAGGTCGCCCGGGTCGATCTTGGGGCCGACAATTATTCGGCGACGATACGCATCAACGGCCACCCGGGTGCCGGCATCGGAGTCTATCTCGAGCCCGGCGCCAACGCGCTCGCGACATCGAAGCTCGTCAAGGCGAGGATGGACCAGGTCAGGGACCGGATGCCGGCGGGCTACCAGATCGCCTATGCCAACGACAGTTCGGACTTCATCAGGCTTTCGGTGATCGAGGTGGTAAAGACGCTCGCCGAAGCGATGGCGCTCGTCATTCTCGTGATGTTCGTCTTCCTTCAGAGCTGGCGCGCCACCCTGATCCCGGGAATCGCGATTCCCGTCGTCCTGCTGGGCACGTTCGGGATGCTCTACATCCTGGGATTTTCGATCAACACGCTGACGCTGTTCGGCCTGGTGCTCGCGGTGGGGCTTCTCGTCGATGACGCGATCGTCGTCGTCGAGAACGTCGAACGAATCCTGCACGAACACCCGGAGCTCACGACCAAGGAAGCGACGATCATGTCGATGGGCCAGATCCAGATGGCCCTGATCGCCATCGCCCTTGTCCTTTCGGCCGTGTTCCTGCCGATGGTGTTCTTCGGAGGGTCGACCGGCGTCATCTACCGGCAGTTCTCGGCGACGATCGTCTCGGCGATGGCGTTGTCGGTGCTTCTGGCGCTGACGTTCAGCCCGTCGCTCGCGGCAAGCGTGCTCCGGCGCAAGCATGCGAGCGTCGAGGAGACCTGGCTTGGGCGCAAGGCACCGACCGTCGCCCACGCGCTCGAGACCGGGCGGCAGAAGTTCAACGCCGGCTTCCAGCGGACGATCGACTGGTATGTCGGCCATGTCGGCAAGGTTGTCGATCGCAAGTGGCTCTTCTTCGCCATCTACGCGGTCGTTTGCCTGTTGCTGGTGGTGCTGGTCTGGAGACTGCCGACCGGATTCATCCCCACGGAGGATCAGGGGAATGCATCCGTCCAGTTCCGGCTCCCCGCCGGAGCGACGTTCGGACGGACCGCGGATGTCGAGCAAAAAGTCGAGAATTACTTCCTTCACGGCCCCGAAAAGAAGAACGTCCATACCTTCTTCGCGGTCACCGGCGGGGGCGGCGGACTTTCCGGCCAGAATACCGGCCAGGCCTATATCAACCTTGCTCCGTTCGATCAGCGCGGCGGCTCGGCGAACAGCGCGCAGTCGGTCGTCGACCGCGCTTCCGGGGCCTTCCGCGGTCTTCGCGACGCGCAGGTGTTCGCGCTCGTCCCGGGAGCCATTCGCGGCCTTGGGCAGTCGACCGGCTTCACGATGGAGCTTCAGAATACCAGCGGAATGAGCCGCGAACAGTTCGCCGCCGCGCGCGACCGGCTGCTCGGCGCCGCCAACGCGGACCCCACGCTCGCCCAGGTTCGCCTCAGCGAGCTTCCCGATGTCGCCAGCCTCAAGGTCAATGTCGACCAACAGCGGCTCGCGGCGCTTGGGCTGACATCGAGCGACGTCAATTCGACCCTGTCGACCGCCTGGGGCGGCCGCTACGTCAACGACTTCATCGATCGCGGGCGCGTCAAGCGAGTCTATGTGCAGGGCGACGCCCCCTATCGCGCGGCTCCGTCGGACATCGGCGACTGGTTCGTCCGGAACAACCAGGGCGGAATGGTGCCCTTCACCTCCTTCGCGACGACCGGCTGGACCACCGTTCCGACGACGCTCGATCGCTTCGAGGGCTATCCCGCCTATGAGATCCAGGGCCAGGCGGCCGCGGGAAAGAGCTCCGGCGATGCAATGGCGGCGATCTCGAAGCATGCGTCGGAGATTCCGGGGGTGAGCTATGCCTGGTCTGGCGCGTCCTACCAGGAGCGGCTCGCTTCGGGGCAGGCGCCGCTTCTCTACGCCGTCTCGCTGATCGTCATCTTCCTGTGCCTTGCCGCGCTCTACGAAAGCTGGTCGATACCGCTCGCTGTCCTGCTCGTGGTGCCGCTGGGTCTGGTCGGAGCGATCCTGTTCGTCACCCTTCGCGGCCTCGAAAACGACGTGTTCCTGCAGATCGGCCTTCTGACGACGATGGGGCTCACCTCGAAGAACGCGATCCTGATGAACGAATTCGCGGAACGCGCGGAAAAGGAGGGCAAACGGGTCATCGATGCCGCCATCGAAGCTGCGCGTATCCGGCTCCGGCCGATCCTGATGACGAGCTTCGCCTTCATCTTCGGCGTGTTCCCGCTGGCGGTATCGACCGGTCCCGGCGCGAACGGCCGGATCGCGATCGGCACCGCGGTCATCGGCGGCATGCTGACGGCGACCATCCTCGCGGTCTTCTACATCCCGTTCTTCTACGTGCTCGTCCGCCGCGGCGCGCGCGACGGAATCATCATGATCCGCGATCACTGGCGCTCGAAGCGTGAGGAGCAGGCATGAGGCGAGCCGCCGCAATGCTTGCCCTGCTTTCGACGAGCTGCGTTTCGCTCGAGCCCAATTATGTGCGTCCGGCGCCGGCGGTGCCCGTGTCGTGGCCGGCCGGCGATTCCTATCTAGCGCAAAGCGAGGCCGGGCTTCCCGCCGTCACCTACAAGGACATTTTCCGCGATCCCCGGCTGCAGGCGCTGATCGTCCAGGCCCTGGCCAACAACCGCGACCTGATGGCGGCCGCGGCCAATATTGCCGCCGCTCGCGAGCAATATCACATCCAGCGTGCAGGTCAGCTTCCGCAGGTCGACGCCGGCGCCGGAGTGACCGCGACCGGCGACAAGTCAAGGAGCGTAAGCGCAAGCTACACGGCGGGGCTCAGCGTTCCGAGCTTCGAGCTGGACCTGTTCGGCCGCTTGCGCTCGCTGACCCATGCCGAGTTCGCTCGCTACCTCGCCACCGAAGCCGGCGCGCGCTCGACCCGACTGGCGCTCGTCGCCAGTATCGCCGATGCCTGGCTGACCCATTCGGCCGATTCCAGTCTTCTGACCATCGCCCAGGAAACCGCCCGAAGCGCTGCGACCAGCGTCCGGCTGACCCGCGCACGCCTCGAAGGCGGAGTCGCGCCGCGCACCGACCTTCGCCAAGCGGAACAGATCCTCACGGCCGCCCAGGCCGACGTCGCCCAGCAGACGACGCTTGTGGCGCAGGACGTCAACGCGCTGCAGCTGCTGGTCGGCGCTCCGATCGACCCGGCGCTGCTGCCCAAATCCATCGCCGAGGCGGCTCCGACCGTCGCCCAGCTTCCCGCCGGGCTCGATTCGTCGATCCTGCTTCGCCGTCCGGACGTGGTCGAAGCCGAATATCAGCTTCGCGCGGCCAATGCGCAGATCGGCGCGGCGCGCGCTGCCTTGTTCCCGAAGATCAGCCTCACCGGGCTCCTCGGGCTCGCGAGTAGCGCGCTCAGCAGCCTGTTCACCGGCGGCGCCTTCGCCTGGAGCGCCGGCGCCAATGCGACCTACGCCATCTTCAACGGCGGCGCCGGGCGCGCCAGCGTGCGGCTTAGCGAAGCGCAGCGCGCCGCCGCCGTCGCCAATTACCAGAAGGCGATCCAGACCGCGTTTCGCGAGGTCGCCGATGCCCTGGCCCGCCGCGGAACGATGGGAGACGAGCTCGATGCCCGGCGCCGGCAGGACGAAGCGGCCGCCGACAATGCCCGCCTCAGCGAAGCGCGCTACAAGGCCGGGATCGACAATTTCCTCGCAACGCTCGACGCGGAGCGGTCCTATTACGCGGCGCAGAGGACCCTCGTCCAAACGCAGCTGGAATCCGCGCAGAACCTGGTCGATCTCTACCAGTCGCTAGGCGGGGACGACCTGCTGCGCTCGACGCCGCTGCAGCCGTTCCCGGCTTCCAGTCCCCGTTAGCCCTCGACGGCGTAATCGTCGCCGTAGAACTTGCTGGTGCTTCGGGTGTGGAAGGTGATCGCCTTGATCGGCTCATATTTGGGCGTGCCGAGGCCGGGCAACACGTCTAGGATCTCGTCCTCCCAGACGTAGACCGCGACCGGGAAGGACACGCGCGGGCTCGCCAGCTGCGACCCGTCGCTCGGCTTGCCGACCCGGTGAGTCGTCGATGGCAGGCGGTCGTTGGAGATGCGCTGCATGTAATCGCCGGTGTTGATGATGATCGATCCGGGCGGCGCGAGCATCCGCACCCACTTGTTGCTTCGGTGGTTCCAGACCTGCAGCCCGTCGACCTTCGTTGCCGGCAGGATCGTGAACAGGTCGACGTCCTCATGGCCCAGCAAGCGCCCTGCGCCCGAACGGTCCTGCTCCTTCGTCAGCGGCGGGTAATAATTGCCGCGAAGCCCGAAGTTGGTCTCGGTCAGCTTCTGGTCGAAAAGATGCCGATCGCAACCGAGCCCCTGAAGCATCGCCTGGGCGATCGGCTTGAACAGGGCCTCGTGGGCCAGCGCCAGCGTCCGGAACTCGCGCTCATAGCGCTCTTCCGGCCAGAAATCGGCGGCCCGGAATTCGGAATCGCGCTTCTGCGGCATGTCGAACGCGCGGCGGCACCACACCCAGCCTTCGACCAGGTCGGGATGGATATCGCTGGTTTCCTCGATCGGGAAATAGCCCTGGTTGACCGACCCGTGCCGGGCCGCCCGGAACCGCATCTTCTCCTCGATCGGAGTCGAGGTGAATATGTCGAGGACGACCTCTTCCATCCGCTCGTAGAGCGCCGGGTCGACTCCGTGGCCGGTGAGCACCGCGAAACCGATTTCGTGGAGCGCTCCGGTGAATGCGTCGGCGAAGCGGGCCTTGTCGCTCTCGCCACCCTTAAGGAACGGCTCGAAATCCAGAGTCGCGATCCGGTAATCGCTATCGAACGCGTCATCCGCGCTTTCGGCGAGGCGATAAGTGTGCGCCTTTTCGACCTGGTCGTATTTCCTGAATTCCTGGTTCAGCGCGTCGACGTCCATCATGGTTCGATCTTAGCGCCCGCGCGCGTGGGTTCATAGGCTGCACTGCCTCCGCAGCCGCATACTCGCCTGGACGTCCCTTGATCGTGCCGGGGGGCGGGGATGCCCGCGATCGCTGGTCGTCAGGCCTAGAGACAGGCTTCCAGGTACGGCTGGTCGAAGCCGAACTGCTTGGCCTTTTCCAGCGTGTAGGGGCGAAGGCCCATCGAGCGATATTCGCCGATGATCTTCCCGTCCGGGCTCTCGTCGAGATATTCGAACTTGAACAGCTCCTGGGTGACGATGACGTCGCCCTCCATCCCGATCACCTCGGTGATGTTGGTCGTCCGGCGCGATCCGTCGCGAAGGCGCTTCACCTGAACGATGAGGTCGACCGAATCCGCGATCTGGCGGCTGATCGCCTCCTTCGGGATCTTGATGTCGGACATCATCACCATGTTCTCCATACGCGCGAGGCATTCGCGCGGGGAGTTGGAGTGGAGCGTCGCCATCGAACCGTCGTGGCCGGTGTTCATCGCGGCGAGCAGGTCGAAGCACTCGCTTCCGCGAATCTCGCCGAGGATGATTCGGTCGGGCCGCATGCGCAAAGCGTTGATGACGAGGTCGCGAATGCTGATCGCGCCCTGGCCCTCAAGGTTTGCGGGGCGCGTTTCGAGCGGGAGCCAGTGCGGCTGCTGGAGCCGAAGCTCGGCCGCGTCCTCGATGGTGATCACGCGCTCGCCCGGGTCGATCATCTTCGACAAGGCGTTGAGCATCGTCGTCTTGCCCGAGCCGGTGCCGCCCGAGATGACCACGTTCATCCGGCTCGCCCCGGCGATCTTGAGGACCGTGCCCATCTTCTCCGACATCGATCCGAAGCCGCGCATCATGTCGATGGTGATCGGCTTTTCGGAGAATTTACGGATCGAGATGGCGGTACCGCGCAGGCTGAGCGGCGGGATGATGACGTTGACGCGGCTTCCGTCCTGGAGCCGGGCGTCGGCGAGCGGGGTGGTCTGGTCGACGCGGCGGCCGACCTTGTTGACGATGCGCTGGGCGATCTGGAACAGATGCTCCTCGTCGCGGAACTGGATCTGGGCGAGCTCGAGCTTGCCCTTTCGCTCGACGAAGGTCTGGTCGGGGCCGTTGACCATGACGTCGGAAATGCTCGGATCGGCCAGCAATTCCTCCAGCGGGCCGAGGCCGAGAAGCTCGTCGACGAGGACTTTCTCGAGTGCAAATTGCTCGCGGCGGTTGAGCGTGATCTTCAGCTCGGCCAGCACTTCGCCGATGATCGGCCGGAATTCCTCGGCGAGCTCGTCCTTGCTCAATGTCGCGGCGGCTTCGGGATCGACTCGCTCGAGCAGGCGCGGGAGGACCTGCTCCTTGATCTTGTGGACCGATGCTTCGAATCCCTCGGTCTTGCTGCTGGCCGCTTCGCCGGTCGCGTTCTGGCGCGCGGTGAGCCGGTCCATCGCGGCGCCCTTGCCGGCCGAACCGTCCGCCGAATCCATCTGCGTCGAAAGGTCCTCGACCGGCGGGAACTGATCGCCGCCGTCGGGCGCGGACGAGGCCGCCCCGGGGGTGCCCTTCATCGGCTTGGCCACACCAAAGCTCGGCCGCTGTCCTGCGGACAGGCTGCCACGCTTGCCGAATGCGTTCATTCCAACCCCGATCTGAAACCGCGGAAACTCCGGATCGGGATAGGAGCGAATGTTTTAGGAAAAGCTAACCGCGTTTAGAAATCGTCCCGGAATGGGACCAGCTTACGCGCCAGCGGTTTCCGCAAGGATCGTGAGTCCGTGCGCGCCCATTTCGGCAAAGCCGCCGCTGACCGGGATTCGCTCCGGCTGCGTTCCGGCGCTTCGATAGACGGCGACTTCGGCCCCGTCCTTGAGCACGGTCATGTAGGGAGCATGGCCCGCCATGATACCGGACTGGCCTTCGGTTCCGGGGACGACGACCATGTGGACGTCTTCGGACATGACCAGCTTGTCGGGGGTGACGAGCTCGAAATGCAGGGCGGCCATCAGCGCTTTGCCCCGATCGCGCTATCGAACGCCGCGGTCGCCGTCTCGAACTTGTCGCGGCAGCCGGTGTTGCAGAATCCGACCACCTGGCCGCGGTAGAGGGTCAGCGAATCCGCGCTGACGGGCTTGCCCGACCAGGGGCAGGTTGCGTTCACGCAATCCTCGAGGCGGAGCGGCTGGCTCAATCAGGCCTCCTGCGCCAGCTTCTCGGCCTTGGCGACCGCTTCGTCGATCCCGCCGACCATATAGAATGCGCTCTCCGGAAGGTGGTCGTACTCGCCGCTCACGACCGCCTTGAACGAGCGAACCGTGTCTTCGACCTGGACGAACTTGCCCGGAATTCCGGTGAACACTTCGGCGACGTGGAACGGCTGGCTCAGGAAGCGCTGGATCTTGCGGGCGCGGCCAACGACCAGCTTATCCTCTTCGGAAAGCTCGTCCATGCCGAGAATGGCGATGATGTCCTGCAGGCTCTTGTAGCGCTGCAGGGTTTCCTGGACGGCGCGGGCCGTTTCATAATGCTCCTGGCCGACAATCGCCGGGGTCAGCACGCGGCTCGTCGAATCGAGCGGGTCGACGGCCGGATAGATGCCGAGCTCGGAGATCGCACGGCTGAGCGTCGTCGTCGCGTCGAGGTGGGCGAATGACGTCGCCGGGGCCGGATCGGTCAAGTCGTCGGCAGGCACGTAAATCGCCTGCACCGAAGTGATCGAGCCCTTGTTGGTCGAGGTAATCCGCTCCTGCAGCATGCCCATGTCGGTGGCCAGCGTCGGCTGGTAGCCCACGGCGGAGGGGATTCGGCCGAGAAGCGCCGACACTTCCGATCCCGCCTGGGTGAAGCGGAAGATGTTGTCGACGAAGAACAGGACGTCCTGGCCTTCCTGGTCGCGGAAATATTCGGCCTGGGTGAGGCCGGACAATGCGACCCGGGCGCGCGCTCCGGGCGGCTCGTTCATCTGGCCGAAGACCAGCGCGACCTTGGACCCTTCCGGGGTCGGGTTGCCGTCCTTGTCCTTGGCGATGACGCCTGCGTCGAGGAACTCGTGATAGAGATCGTTGCCTTCGCGCGTGCGCTCGCCAACGCCGGCGAACACCGACACGCCGCCGTGGCCCTTGGCGATGTTGTTGATCAGCTCCTGGATCAGCACCGTCTTGCCGACGCCGGCGCCGCCGAACAGGCCGATCTTGCCGCCCCTCGCATAAGGCGCAAGCAGGTCGATGACCTTGATTCCGGTGACCAGGATCGAGGATTCGGTCGACTGGTCGACGAAGGGCGGAGCTTCGGCGTGGATCGGCGCCGACAGGTCGCTGCCGATGGGACCGCGCTCGTCGATCGGCTCGCCGATGACGTTCATGATCCGGCCGAGGGTCTTGGGACCGACCGGCACACGGATCTGCGAGCCGGTGGCGCGGACGTCCTGGCCGCGGGTCAGGCCCTCGGTCGAATCCATGGCGATCGTGCGCACGATATTCTCGCCGAGGTGCTGAGCCACCTCCAGCACCAGCCGGTTGCCATGGTTGTCGGTCTCGAGCGCGGCGAGGATCGGCGGAAGCTCGCCTTCGAAGGCGACGTCGACGACGGCGCCGATCACCTGGGCGACCTTGCCGGTCAGGTTGTGCGTCTGCACGGGCGCCTTCGGCTTTTCGGCCGAAGCGGCGGCCTTCTTCGTGCGGGGCTTTGCGGGGGCGGCGGTGGCCATCGGTCAGTCGTCCTCTTTACAAATCTCTAGAGCGCTTCGGCGCCGGAAATGATCTCAACGAGCTCGGTCGTGATCGCGGCCTGGCGGGTCCGGTTGTACTGGATCGTAAGGCGGTTGATCATGTCACCGGCATTGCGGGTCGCATTGTCCATCGCGGTCATCTGCGATCCGTAGAAACCAGCCTGGTTCTCGAGCAGCGCGCGATAAACCTGGACCGCGATGTTGCGCGGCAGCAGGGCCGAGAGGATTTCGTCCTCGTCCGGCTCATATTCGACCATCGAGCTGTCGGCGGCACCCTTGGTCTCGGCGCCCGCATTGGCGGCCGCGACCGGGATGATCTGGTCGACGGTCGGCTCCTGCACCAGGGTCGAACGGAAATTCGCATAAGCAAGATGGGCGACGTCGAAGCGCCCGCTTTCGAACCGGTCGACGATCTCGTCGGCGATCGACGAGGCGACCGAATAGCTCGGGTTCTTCATCTCGCTCGTGTCGTGCTGGCCGACGATCGCCTTGGGATAGAGGCGCTGGAGGACCGGGCGGCCCTTGCGGCCGACGATGAAGAAATGGACGGTCTTGCCCTGCTTGATCAGGTCGTCGGCCTTGCGGCGAACCGCACGGACGATGTTGCTGTTGAACGCTCCGGCAAGCCCCCGGTCGCTGGTGCACACCACGATCAGGTGGGTGTCGTCCTTGCCGGTTCCGGCGAGCAGCTTCGGGCTCTCGGGCCCGACCGTCACCCGGCTCGCGATCGATGCAACGACGGCGCGCATCCGCTCCGAATAAGGCCGGCCGGCGGTCGCATTCTGCTGGGCGCGCCGAAGCTTTGCCGCTGCAACCATGTTGAGCGCCTTGGTGATCTTCTGCGTCGACTTCACCGAGCCGATGCGGAGCTTGAGGGCCTTGAGGCTCGCCATCTTATGCGAACGTCTTCCCGAACTCCGTCAGCGCGGCCTTGAGCTTCGCGCCGGTGTCATCGTCGAGCTGCTTGGTGTCCCGGATATTTTTCAGGATGCCGCCGTGCTCCGAACGGAGGTAGCTGAGCATTGCCGCCTCGTAGCGGGTGACCGCGCCGACCTCGATCGTATCGATGAAGCCGTTGGTCCCTGCATAGATCGACGCGACCTGCTCTTCGACCGGCATCGGGCTGAACTGCGGCTGCTTCAGAAGCTCGGTCAGGCGCGCGCCGCGGGCCAGGAGCCGCTGGGTGGCAGCATCCAGGTCGGAGCCGAACTGGGCAAAGGCCGCCATCTCGCGATACTGCGCGAGCTCCAGCTTGATCGAGCCGGCCACCTTCTTCATCGCCTTGGTCTGGGCGGCCGAGCCGACACGGCTGACCGAGAGGCCGACGTTAATCGCCGGGCGGATGCCCTGGTAGAAAAGGTCGGTCTCGAGGAATAT
>Ga0207657_10000841_pt1 | contig 32462 bp, 21 predicted proteins | sample KBSC33metaG_FD_184316 | JGI IMG/M metagenome (GOLD analysis project Ga0207657, IMG submission 184316) | Corn rhizosphere microbial communities from Kellogg Biological Station, Michigan, USA - KBS C3-3 metaG (SPAdes) (version 2) | ecosystem: Host-associated > Plants > Roots > Rhizosphere > Soil ...
CCTGCTTGCGATACGCCGCAGCGTGCGGCGCGCCGAGTATCACCACGCGCCCGATGCACTGCGTACGCGCATCGCGGCCGCGCTCGAGCGCGAAGCCGGTCGAACGTCTGCCGCCGATCGCCCCGAGCCGCGGCGAGACGCGCGCTTCGGTTGGCTGAAGCAGCTTTGGCGCCACCCCGGTTCGGCTCGGCCCGCTTCGGGTCGGCCCGCATGGCAGGGACTCGCCGGCGGGCGAACGGGCGGCGGCCGTGTCGCAGCCTTCGCCGGGGTGAGCGCCGTTGCCGTTGCGATGACCGTTGCCGCGACGCTCGCGTTGACGCCTTCGCTACGCGGCCCGAATCGCGCCGAGCTCTTCGTCGACGAACTCGTCGGCGCGCATGTCCGCGCGCAACTGTCGGGGCATGGCATCGACGTCATCTCGACAGATCAGCATACGGTGAAGCCGTGGTTCAACGGCCGCCTCGATTACACGCCGCCCGTCGTCGATCTCGCTGCGGAGGGCTTCGCGCTGGCGGGCGGACGCCTCGATTACGTGGCGCATCGGCGTGTTGCCGTGCTCATCTACCGCTATCGCCTGCACGTGATCGATGTCTATGTGATGCCCGAGCGCGACGCGTCGGACAGCGGCGGCGAAAGCGGGTCCGCCACGCTCGTGCGCGACGGCTATGCCCTCTTGCATTGGCGCGCGAACGGGATGGTGTGGTGGGCCGTGACGGACGCCGAGCCGAACGTGCTGGCCAGCTTCCAGAAGGCGCTCGAGACGAAACTGCAGGGCGCGCAAAACACGGCTGCCGGGCGCCCGGCGTCGGGCGAACCGATGTAGCAGCCGGCCGGGCAAGCAGCGATCACGGGCCGTGGCTTTCGGCCGCGTGCGCTGCTTTCTCAGCCTGGAATGCGTCGATGAGACGCGTCAGATGCGCCAGATCGACCGGCTTGACGAGGTGATGCTCGAAACCCGCCGCCTCGCTGCGCAAGCGATCGGCCTGCTGTCCGTAACCGGTCAGCGCGATGAACATGCACTCACGCGTGGCGGGCATCGCGCGTAGGCTGCCGATGAGCTCGTAGCCATCCATCACGGGAAGGCCGATATCGACGACCGCGATCTCGGGTTTGAAGCGCCCGACGATCTGCAACGCGGCAGCGGGATCGTGGACGGCCTCGACGCGATGACCGCACTCGCCGAGCAGCAGCGCGAGCGCTTCGACGGCATCGACGTTATCGTCGACGAGCAGGATGCGGCAGCCGTTTTTAGGGGGCGGCGCAGCGTGCGCTGTCCGTTCGGACGGCACCGAGGGAGCCCGCGCGCCCGGCGACCGATGCGCGTGGCCCGCCGCCCGGGCAGGCACGCGAATCGTGAATTCGCTGCCGCGACCCGGCCCCGCACTGGCAGCGCCCACGTTGCCGCCATGCAGTTCGACGAGATTCTTGACCAACGCGAGGCCGATGCCGAGCCCGCCTTCCGCGCGATCGAGATTGCGCTTGCCTTGAAAGAACAGATCGAACACGCGCGGCAGCATCTTCTCGCTAATGCCGATACCGTTGTCGCGTACGCTGATCTCGATCGTATCGCCAGGCCCGCGCGAAGCGCAAAGGCGCACTTCTTCGCCCACCGCCGAGTAACGCGCCGCATTGGTCAGCAGGTTGGAGACGACCTGCGCCATGCGCGCCGCATCGACCGACCAGACGAGATCCGGCTCGGCCTGGACCGTCAACCGGTGATTGCGCTGCTCGAGCAGCAGGCTCGCCATTTCGATCGCATGGTTGAGCACATCCGAAACATTCACCGTACGCCGTCGAAGCTCGATCTTGCCGCGCGTGAGACGGGCAACGTCGAGCAAGTCATCGACGAGCCGCACCAGATGCTCCACCTGCCGTGCAATGATGCTTTGCTCGTGCGACGTCTCGCCATCCGAGCGCATGCGCATCAACTGCAGCGCGGTGACGATCGGCGAGAGCGGATTGCGCAGCTCGTGACCGAGCATTGCCAGAAACTCGTCCTTCGCGCGGCTTGCGCGCTCGAGCTCGACCAGCAGCCGCTCGCGCTCGGCATGCGACTTTTCGAGGCGCTCGCGATTGCGCACCTGCTCCGTCACCTCGACGGCCACCGCGATGACGCCCTCCACTTCGCCGCCGTCCGAACGCGAAGGTTTGAAATTGAACGAGAAATAGCGCGGCTCGAATGCGCCGTCGGTCCGCGTCATTTCGATGCGGTACTCGTCGCGGTGGATCGAGCGGCCGCTCGTATAGCATCTCGATAGCAGTTGGGCGACATCTCCACCGAGCTTCTCGTCCGGGCACACGTCGGCATAGGTACGGCCGATCGGCTCGGGGCAACCGACGAGCTCGCGATATCCATGGTTGGCGAGTCGGAAGACGTGGTCGGGCCCCGCGAGGAACGCCGCTGCCACCGGCACATTCATGACGAAGTCGACGAGTTCGCGCTCGCGCCGGCGCAGTGCCGCTTCGGCTTCGCATCGCCGCTGTATTTCGCTTTCGAGCGCCGCCGCCTTTCGTTGCCACGGAGCGATCAGCCGGCTGGCCGTGGCGGCGCCCACGTCCGTCAGGATCTCGGCGGGCAGCACGCGCCCGTGCGCGCCGCAGATTTCGCTGAACACACCGAGTTGCTCGGGATGCGAGAAAAGCGCCCGCGGATAAGCGCAAAAGAGCTTGAACGCATGGCGCCGCGCCAGTTGGTTCCAGAGCATTTCGAGCCGTAGGGCCGCATCGTATTGCCCGGCTGCGCCCAGTATCGCCACCATCTCGCCGAATGCGTGAATCGGCGCCGCATCCGCGCGCGCCGCCGCGTCAGCCACCAGCGCGCCGATCGTTGCAAAAAATCGCTCGTCGTCGGGCCAACCGTCGACCATGAACCCGGCCAGCGCGGCCTGAGCCTCCGCGCAAATCAGCTTGCCCGAACGCGGTCCGCGTGCCGCGCGCTCGAGGCGCGGCACGATCGCCGACAAATGCGCGTCCGTCGCGATGACGATCGCCACGCCTTTGTCGCGCAAGGCGCGCAGGGCAAACTGGACGACTTCGTCTATGACGGGCAGCTCGTCGTCGTAAAAGCGGACGAAATGTTCAGTGAAGTCCCGCCGCGGAATGGGGGCGCGAGCGGCGTTGCTCATGAAAGCGTCTCCATGCAGATACCCTTAACGCGGCAAGCAACGCCCGTGCCGCGGCTCACGCGTGTCGCGCTGTCCCCACTGCGGCAACGACACCGGTGACCGGGGCGAGCAAGCGACGCTTCGGAAAGAGCGCCGCCACGGTATGCGCCGGATCGAGGCCGAACGTTTCGGCTGCCGCCCCGGCGACCAACGCATCGAGCGACGTCGTCGCGCGCAAATCGCGGCCCTCGTAAAGATCGCCCGCGCGTAAGCCTGGCCAATCCGCCATGACCCGTCCGCCCGCGACTGCCCCGCCCATGAGCATCGCCAGCGATCCGGTACCGTGGTCGGTACCTGCGGTGCCGTTCGCCGCGGCAGTGCGCCCGAACTCGGTGGCGACCACCACCGTCGTGTCGGCCCAGACCGTGCCGAGCCCGTCGCGCAGTGCACCGAGCATCGCGTCGAGCGCTTTCAGTTGCGCGGCGAGCCGCGGGTTCTGCGCGCTATGCGTATCCCAACCCCCGGTCTCGATCATCGCGATGCGCGGGCCGTCCGCACGCGCCAGAAAACCGGCGGCGAGCTTGCCGAGGCTCGCGGGGTCCTGCCGCGGCCCTGCCCGCCCCGCCATCGCGTGCGCGGCCAGCGCCTCGCTCCAGAGCCGTCCGAGCTCGGCATCGTGCGAGTAGAGCTCGCCCACGCGCATGAGTAGATCGTCGGAGGCGTCCGGCAACGACGAAGGCGCGTACGACTCGACATTGGAACGCCCGCGCAATGCGGCGGGCACCGTCGGCGCGAACGCGATCGCCTGGGCCGCGTCGCGCGGCAGCAGTGCGACGAGACGGTTCAGCCAGCCGTCGCGCAGCTGATAGGGCGCGGTACTGCCGGTCTCCAATACGTTCTGTCCGTCGAAGTGTGAACGATCGCGATAAGGCGTCGCCACGGCGTGGACGAAGAGCGCCTGGCGGGCGGTATAGAACTGCGCCGTACGCTGCAAGGCCGGATGCAGCGCAAACGTGCCGTCGAGCTTGGCGGCCGACGATCGATCGAGCGCGAGCGGCCCGCGCAGCGAGGCATAAGCCGGCTCGGCATAGGGTACGACGATGTTCAGTCCGTCCGCGGCGCCGCGCTGGATGACGAACACGAAACGGCGCTCCGATTCGACCCGCGCCAGCGCGAGCATCGGCGAGACCAGCATGGCGCCGGCACCCGCGGCCGACAGGGTCAGGAATCTGCGGCGAGAGAGCGTCATGTCATCTCCGTTGAAAATCGGGCGAAACCAGCAGCAGCGCCAGCGCCGTCGGCACGCTTTCTGCGTGCGCGATCGCCGCCGCGGTGGCCGGCATCGGCGCCCCGGCAAGCAGCGTCGGCGCCAACGTACGCGGATCGATGCTCTCGCCGACGCGCGCGGCGATGCGCTGAGCCAGTTCGACGCGACGCATCAGCGCATCGGGCGCCGCCCAGCTCGCGCTCGTATCGTCGTAGCCGGCCGGCGAACCAGGCCGCCACACCGGCTGTCCCAGTTGCGCGAGAAGCGGCGCCGCATGCAGATTGTCGAGTCGGGTCAGCCCGATGCCGCGGCAAGCGGAAATCGTCCAATCCCAGGGGCTCTTGAACTTCGTCGCCACGGGCTGCCATGCCTCGGGCGACGCAACGAGCGCTCGATAGACGCTCGGCAGATCGCCGCCGCTTGCCTCGAATGCATGCGCGAGCCGCTCGACCATGGCCGGGCTCGGGTTGTCCGTCGAGAAATGGCGCGCGAGCTTCAAACCGATATGACGCGCCGTCGCCGGTGCCCGCGCGAGGTCGTGGAGCACGGCGAGCGCTTGCGTCGCACCGGTATCCGCTTCGGCCGCCGCATAGCGTCGTCCCATGACCGTCCGCTCACCGGGCTCGTGCAGCGCAGGCCGAAACACGAACGTGCCGGCGATCGCGGTGCCCGAGCCCGGTTGGGCACCCGCGGCGCGTTTCATCGCCGGCGCCGCGCCCGGGGCCTCGGCGATGCTCCAGCCTGTCAGGGCGCGCGCGAACTCGGTCACGTCGTCTTGGGTGTAGCCCGTGCGCACACCGAGCGTATGCAGCTCCATGATTTCGCGCGCGAGGTTTTCGTTGAGCCCGGGCTTTTTGGCAGGGTTGCGCGCGCCGGCGCGCAACGCGGCCGGGCTGTTCGGGCCGACGGAGCGGACCTGATCCAGATAGATCTGCATGGCCGGGTGCGACTCCACGGCCACGAGCATGTCCTCGAACGATCCGAGCACGTACGGGCGAATCGCCTCGGCCTCGAAAGCGCCGGCAAGCGGCGCGAGCTCCGGCTTGTCCGCCGACACGGCGAAATGATTCGCCCAGAAATGCACGAGCCGTTCGACGAACGGGGTGTTCGTCGCCAGTGCGCTGTTCATACGGGCGTCGACGGCCGAGACATAGGTGTCGCGCAGTTCCTTGCGCACCGCCTGGACGGCCGCCTGACTTGCCGCTGCGCCGGCCCGGCTCGCGGCCGCCGTGCTCGCGGCCATCTTCGCCTCTTTGCGCACGCGGCGAGCCTCGGCCACGGCTTCGAGTGCGGCATGCGAGCCGGGCTCCTGCGCCCATGCGGCCGGCCACGGCTCGTAGGCGTCGAGTTGGGCCAACAGCCAGCCTTTGGGGTCGGCGGGAGCGGCCTGGCCGGCACGCGCGCCGAGCCCGAATCGATTCAGCGCGATCGCCGCGCCGCTCATATGTTCTGTATTGGCCATGTTGTCTCGCGTGGGACTCCGGCTGCTGCGCATATCGGCTCGGCGTTCAATGTAGCGCGTTCCAACGCCTCGTCACTTACATATGAGTAAAAACTGTTACGCCGGCGCACGCGCCGCGGCATGCTCCCGATATCCGCAGCAGCACGCACCAAACGACCTATGCTAGGAGAACCGTATGCAGGCCGCGTTTCAAACGCGTTTTTCGCTAGAACGACGGAGGTGCGCCATGTCGATGTCAACTACGCTCGAGCAATGTCTGAACAACCGGGGTGCCCGCTACGATGTACTGCATCATGCCTATAGCCACTCGAGCGCCGAAACGGCCGCCGCCGCGCACGTGCCGGGCGAGCGCCTGGCCAAGACAGTGCTTCTCGCGGACGAACACGGCTATGTCGCGGCCGTGCTCCCATCGACGCATGCCGTGCGACTGTCCGAGCTGCGCTCGCGCACGGGCAGGCAACTCGCCGTGGCGAGCGAGGCCGACATTCGCGAAATCTTCAAGGACTGCGATATCGGCGCGCTGCCGCCCGTCGGCATGGCTTACGGGATGCAGACGTATCTCGACGAAAGCCTCGCGCGCGAGCCCGACGTCTACTTCGAAGCGGGCGATCACGAAGCGCTCGTTCACATGGATATCGAGCAGTTCCTCGCGCTGATGGAGCAAGCCGAGCGCGCGCGTTTCGCCCACCGGATGCAGGGGCTGTCGATTTGACGCCCTACGAAAAAGCGTCGTGGGCAGGCGCCGGACGGCATTTTTGAAAGTCTTTACGGCGCACCGATGTTGGGCATAGAGTCGTGGCGCGCAGTCCGATCATGTCGCACCCCTTTTCCAGGAGTGATTTCATCATGGTTCTCAGGTTGCTCGCCGCGCTGCCGTTCATCGGCATTTTGCTCGGTGTCCCGTTCGTCAATCGCGTCGAGCCGCTCGTGCTCGGCATGCCGCTCGTGCTCGCATGGATCGTCGCCTGGGTCGTGCTGACCGCCGTCATCATGGCGCTCGTCTACCGGCTCGACCCGGCCAACCGCACGGCCGCATCGCCCGGTGAGGAGGTGCGCCCATGAGCAGCGCACTCCTCATCATCGCGGCGTTCACACTGTTGGCGCTCGGCCTGGGTCTGCGCGCCCGCCGCGGGCACGACATGAATCTCGAGCAGTGGTCGGTCGGCGGCCGCAGCTTCGGCACGGCGTTCGTCTTTCTGTTGATGGCCGGCGAGATCTACACGACGTTCACGTTCCTCGGCGGCAGCGGCTTCGCATATGGCAAAGGCGCCCCCGTCTATTACATCCTCCCCTACGCCACGCTCGCCTATATCCTTTCGTACTGGCTGCTACCGCCGATCTGGCGTTATGCCAAGGCCAACCGCGTCGTCTCGCAACCGAATTTTCTCGCGAGCAAATACGCGAGCCCCGGGCTCGGCGTACTCGTCGCGATCGTCGATGTGGTCGCCCTCGTGCCGTATCTCGTCCTTCAGTTCAAGGGGCTCGGCATCATCGTGGCGACGACTTCGTACGGCGCCATCTCGCCCGCGGCCGCCATCTGGATCGGCGCGTTGGTCGTGACGGCCTATGTGACGATCTCCGGCGTGCGCGGCTCGGCCTGGAATTCGGTGACGAAGGACCTGATGATTCTGGGCGTCGTGCTCTTCCTCGGCATCTACCTGCCGTTGCACTACTACGGCGGATATGCGCCGATGTTCCACGCCATCGATGCCGCGAAGCCAGGATTCCTCTCGTTCCCCGAGAAGGGCTCGAGCGTGACCTGGTTCCAATCGACGGTCGCGCTTACGGCACTGGGCTTTTTCATGTGGCCGCATACGTTCGCGTCGGTGTTCACCGCGCGCGACGAGCGCATCTTCCGGCGTAACGCGGCCGTGCTGCCCGTCTATCAGCTGATCCTGCTGTTCGTCTTCTTCGTCGGTTTCGCGGCAACGCTCAAGGTGCCCGGCCTCAAGGGCGGCGACATCGATCTGTCGCTGTTCCGGCTCTCGCTCGCGACGTTCGACCCCTGGTTCGTGGGCGTGATCGGCGCGGCCGGTGTGCTGACCGCGCTCGTGCCGGGTTCGATGATTCTGAATGCCGCGGCCACGCTGATCGCCAACGACATCTATCGCGGCGGCATCGCGCGCCAGGCCAGCGACGCCCAGGTGACGCGGCTCGCCCGTGTGCTGGTGCCGGTCATCGCACTCGTGGGGGTCGGCTTCACGCTGCATGGCGGCGAAACGATCGTCGCGCTGCTGCTCATGGGCTACAGTTTCGTCACCCAGCTCTTTCCGGCCGTGCTCGCCAGCCTCGCGGCGCGGCGCTGGGTGACGTGGCAAGGCGCATTCGCGGGTATCGTCGCGGGCGTTGCCGTCGTCACGATCACGACGCTGACGCATGCCACGCTCGGCCAGTGGTTTCCGTTTCTGCCCGAGCGGCTGAAGGATACGAACATCGGCCTCGTCGCCCTGTCCGTCAACGTTCTCGTGCTGCTCATCGTCAGCGCGCTCACTCAGTCTCGCACGGCCGCTCAGTCGCAGGCGCATTCGTTGTGAGCGTTGGTTTACGTGTGCGGCTGAGCGCGGCGATCGCGGCGCTCGCCGCGATCGCCGTTGCGGCCGGCCTGGCCGCAGTACATGGAGCGACGCATCCGGTCGCGGCCGTCACCCGTCAGTCCATTGCTCAGGCGGGGATGGTCCTGCCACCCGGCTGCAGCGCCGGCACGCTGGTCACCGTGGTCGCGCACCTCGACGACGACCTGCTCTTCGTCAATCCCGGCATCACCGACCGGCTGCGTGCCGGATGGTGCATCGTCACCGTGCATCTGATCGGCGGTGCGGACAATTCGAAGTTCGATTACGTGCTCACACGCGAGCGGGCGATCCGCCGGACGTATGCCCGCATGGCGGGAGTGCGCAACGCATGGACGGAGTCGACGGTATCGATCGCCGGCCAGCCCGTGCATCGTATGGTCCTCGACGCGATGCCGCGCGTCGCGCTCTACGAGCTGCGGCTGCCGGGCGCGCAGGTGCGCGGCGGGCGCGCGCCGCTCGCGCTGTTGTGGGACGAGGGCGCATCCGTTTCCAGCTACCCGATGGGGGCCGACGGCCGCGGTGCGGCCCGCTACGATCGCCCCGCGCTGACGGCGACGCTGGGCGCGATACTCGCGCATGCGACGCAAATCTTTACGCTGAATCCCGACACCGTTCCGTTTCTGGAACACCCCGATCACATCTATGCCGCACGCGCGACACGCGAGGCGGCACGCGTGGCCGGCGTGCAGGCGCCGATCGGCTATCACCTCACTTACGTGAGCGCAGGTATGCCGGCGAACCTGTCCGCTCAGGCGACCCAGATGAAACGCGATCAGGTCGCCACTTATTTCGCAATGGACGGCGGCGATATCGCACAGGTCTTCGGCGAATACGAATGGAACGGCAATTGGGTGGCCCGGCGCTATGCGTTCGGCGCGCCGGGAGCCGTTGCGTCGTCGCCGGCGCTACCGGCCCAGGCCTCGTTCGGGGACCCGTCGCCCATATCGTTGCCAGCGCGTTCGTCGCCTGACGCCATGGCCGCCTTCAATCTCGTCAACGTGCGCACGAGCCGATGCTTGAGCAGTGCCGACACGAGTACAGTCGGTACCCCCAGCGTGGCACCTGGCGCGCGTACGATCACGCTCGCGGCCTGCGACGGCACCCCCGCACGCGCATGGCGATGGCGGCCCGTGCCGAGCTACCCCGGCAATCCGCACGACGCGGCGCTCATGAGCGTGGCGAGCGGCCGCTGCGTCGCGGAGCGCGCGGGCCGGCTCGTCGAAGAACCGTGCGACGACGAAGCGCTCGCGCAGCGCTTCACCCCGTGGGACTTCGGCATCGTGCGTACGCCGCTCGGCCACTGCCTCGGCGCGAGCGGAGACACGCCCATGCTCGCCGCTTGCGGGCAACGCACGACCGCCTATCGCTGGACGTCGGAGTTGGCGGCGCCGTGGCGGGACCTGCGTCTCGACGCCGCGCTCTATGGCGACGTCTCCGGCACGGGCCGATCCAGCGCGGTTTATATCGAGCGCCGGACCGACGGCCCCGGCTTCGATATCTGGGTCGCACCGCTCGCCCCGGGCGCGCGGGCAGCTCGCTGGTATGCCAACGCGGTTCGGTTCGATGCGGACGCAATCGTGCCGAGTTGCCGCGGCGACGCACTATGCTTCGACGACACGCGCTTCGTGCTCGGCGATTTCGATGGCACCGGCCGCGCCGACCTCATGGCGATCGCACCGGACGCGCACGGCGGGACAGCCTTCTGGCGCTTCGCGAGTACGGGAAGCGCGTTCGCCGCGCCGAGCCTCTGGTACCGCAGCGACGCCACGCTCGCACCGGCGCGCACGCAGCAGTATCTGGCGGCCGATTTCGACGGCGACGGCCGCGCCGATCTCCTCGCGGTGCAACGCACCGTCGACGGCAGGGGCTTCGACTTCTCGGTGCTGACGAGCCGCGGCGCATCGGGCAATGCCCCGTCGCGATGGCGGGCGGCCGTGCCGCTGGCGGCCGCGACGCAGTTCTTTGCGCTGCGCGTCGCCGGCTCGCAGCGTGCCGCCATGGTGGCAGCGGAACGCACCGATCATTCGCTCGCACTGTCCCAATGGATCAGCTCGGGCCGGGCATTTTCGCCGCACGATCGCCGCGTGCTGCCGGCCTCGTTCGATCCCGCGCTCACGCGTATCGCGGCAGGGCCGATCGACTCGAGCGGACAGGACGGACTCGTGCTGCTTGGCGCGCGCGCTCCCTCAGCGGAGGGTCGCGGCGGCATCGATGTCTGGACGATCGCGGCAGACCGCACGGAGCGACGGTTGTCGGCGCCCATGCATATCGGCACGCTCGATGTGGCATGGACCGATGCGCTGCCTGCACTTACGCGCGAAGCGGGCAGCGGCAGCGGCGGCGGCACAGGTGGCACCGGACGCTCGCGGCTCGTTCTCTTCGAACGAACCGATGCCCACCTCGACGAGTATCACTACTGGGGCGGCGCTCCCGCGTTGGCGCGCTATGACTTCGAGGCCGACGGGCACGCGCTGGGAACCGAACAACGGCTCGGCACGTTGCCGGGCCGGTACACGGAGACGCTGCGGTTGGACCGCCTGCAATAGGCCTCGGCCGATGTCTGCCGAAGGCCGGAGGGGGACCCGGATGGGAACCGCCTATCCGATCACCTGCCGCGCGATGGCAAGATAGCGCTCGGCCGTATCCTCGAGCGTCAGACCGTCGAGCGAGCGCTGCGCACGAGGCTCGCCGAGCGCGGTTGCAAGGGCTTGGGCATAGCGGTCGATATCGCTCGTCTCGACGAGTTGCACACCGGGCCATCCACGCGCGAAGGCGAACGAATCGATCGTATTGGCGACGACGGGAATACCGGACGCAAGCGCTTCGAGAAAACCGATGCTGTGCGCTTCGAAGCGCGAAGGCATCGCAAAGACGCTCGAGGCAGCCAAAATCTCGGCGACATTGGTCTGCGGCCCCGTGACCTCGACATGCGAAGCAAGCCCGAGCTCGTCGACGAGCGCGCAGACCTTCGCATGGTATGCGACATCGTCCACGACACCGCACAGCAAGAGCCGCGCATCGGGCTCGACATCGAGCACCCGCTTGAACGCGCGTACCGTGTCGAGGTGCCCCTTCTCGGCAATATAACGGCCGATCTGAACGATGCGCTTGGCGGCATCGCCGCCCGTTGCCGCGCCGGCCGAACCCGCCTCGCCGCGCGGCCCACGCACCGATTCGCGATGGCGAAAACGTTCCGCGTCGACGCCGTTCGGCACGACGATGAGCGGCGGATGCCGGCCGATGGCGCGCCGATATTCATCGATGTTCTTCTGCGATACGCCGATCACAGCCTTGGCGCGCAACGACAAAAGCCGCTCCGCACGCTGCAGGCGGTTGTCCTGAAAATCGTCGACGCCCGAGTGCATGACCCAGACGATCGGCACGCGTACCGGTAGCGCACGCACGTACAGGGCGGGAATCGTGGCGTGCGCGAAGATCACGTCGGGCTTGAAGCGGCGAATCGCGCGATAGAGAAACAGCAGGCGGCCGAGCTTTTCGTAGCGCCGGGGCGGAAAGACACAGGTGACACGATTCGCCGCCAGCTCGCCTGCTGCCGGCGCGAAATCGCCGTGCGCCGGCAAGAGGGAAGCGATGCAAACGCTGTGTCCGCTTTGCTGATGGTCGATCGCGATGCCCTTCACGAGCATCTCGGCGCCAGAAAGCCTCGGCGCGAGGATCAACTGGAAAATGCGCATAGTGTCCCTGTGGCGAATAAGGGCAGAAATTCGCCCCATCTACGGCATGCATTGGACGTGCCGCATGCCGCCCGCGCACCAAAGTAACGTGCGGCAGGGCCAGTGCGCTCGCCATCTTGTAGTGGGTTTCGGCCCGCCCGCGCACGGCTGGCGCAAATCGACAGACTGACCTTATCGAGCGTTCCGGCGCCACTTTTGCGACAATGGCTGTTTTCGCGCGTCGATCGTGCGTGTGCAGCGCCACCGCGTCGCCGCTTTCGATCCGCTTTCCGGTCCTTTCGCGCCGCTTTGTCGCGGCCACACCCTATCGCACATGGCTCTGCCCCATATCGATCTCCTGTACTCCGTATCCGGCCTTGCGGTTGGATTCCTGGTCGGATTGACCGGCGTCGGCGGAGGCTCGCTGATGACGCCGCTGCTCGTTCTGCTGTTCGGGGTGCATCCGGCGACGGCCGTCGGCACCGACCTGCTCTACGCGGCCGCGACCAAATCGGCGGGCACGCTCGTACACGGTCTCAAGGGATCGGTCGAATGGCGTATCACGGGCCGGCTCGCCGCCGGCAGTGTGCCGGCAGCGGCGCTCACGCTGTGGTGGCTCCAGCATCACGGCATCCACTCGCCGCGCGCGACAGCGCTCTTGCAGCATATCCTCGGCACCGCGTTGCTGATCACGTCGATCGCGCTCGTGTTCCGCCCGCAGCTGATGCGATTCGCGGCCCGCACGCGACGCCAGCCTTCCGCCGGCAGCACCACCGCATTGACGATCCTGACGGGCGCCGTGCTCGGCGTGCTCGTCTCGCTGACGTCGGTCGGCGCGGGCGCCATCGGTGTGACGGTGCTGTTGCTGCTCTATCCGTCGCTGCCGACAGCGCGCATCGTCGGCTCCGACATCGCCCACGCCGTGCCGCTCACGCTCGCCGCGGGCATGGGGCACTGGCTGCTCGGCTCGGTCGATTGGATGATGCTGCTCTCGCTGCTGATCGGTTCGCTGCCCGGCATCGCGCTGGGCAGCCACTTATCGGCACGCGCACCCGAAACGCTGCTACGCAATCTGCTGGCGGGCGTGCTCGTACTGATCGGCGTGCGGCTCGTCGTGCTGTGACATCGCGCTGACGCCATGCCTGCATCGACGGCGTGCGCGGCGCGCACGATGTCCGGATGATCAGAAAACGACGCCTTGACGGACCACTTTGCGAGCGACATCGAGATAGCGATCGGCCGAATCCTTGAGCGTGAGCCCCGTCAGTTCGCGTCGTACGCGGCTTTGATTGAGCGCCGCGACGAGTGCGCTCGCGTAGGCGGCCGTGTCATCGGTGTCGACGAGCTGCACGCCCGGAAAGTCGTTCGCGAAACGGAACGGCTCGATGGTGTTCGCCACCACCGGAATGCCCGATGCGAGCGCTTCGAGAAATCCGATGCTGTGCCCCTCCGAGTGCGAAGGCATCGCGAATGCGCTCGCTTGCGCGAGCATCCGCGAGACGTCGGTGCGCGGGCCCTCTATCGCCACGGCATGCGTGAGACCGAGCATCAGGACGAGCTCGATCACTTGCGCATGGTAAGCGGGATCTTCGATCACGCCGCACAGCAGCAGCCGGGCGTCGGGCACTTCGCGTATCACTTGCGCGAACGCGCGCACGGTCTGCAACTGGTTCTTGATCGCCGTGTAACGTCCGATCTGCACGATTTGCGGAGCGCCGCCGCTCGCTTCGTCCGCGGCGTCGTGAAGAAAGCGCGCCGGGTCGACACCGTTCGGAATCACGATCATGTGCGGGTGTGGCCCCACCGTGGCGATGTAGTCGTCCACGTTCGTGCGCGAAACGCCGACCACCGCGCGCGCACGCGCCGACAAAATCCGCTCGACGCGTCGGAACAGGTTCCGCTCGAAGTCGTTCGTTGCCGAATGCATGATGTAGACGATGGGCGTTGCGATCGGCAACGCACGGACATAGAACGCCGGTATCGTCGCATGCGCGAAGATCACGTCGGGCCGCACGATGCGAATGACCCGGTAAAGATGCCAGAGCTTGCCGGCCATGCCGTGCCGCTTGAGCGGAAAGCGGCACGGCACGTCGCCTTGCGCAAGCTGGCGCCGCAATTGCTCGAAATCGTCATGCGCGGGCAACAGCGATGTCAACGAGACATGGTGGTCCTCGGCCCGCTGATGCAAGGCGAGCTCGGTGGCGAGCACTTCTGCGCCGGATAACCGCGGTGCGAGCACGAGATGAAGAATCCGCATCATCTGGCCTTTACCGTTCGGTACAGCATCCATAGCGTTGCCGTGGCGAGTCCCGCGGTCATCCCCCAGGCAATGCCGGTCACGCCCCAGTAGTGGGTCGCGGGCGGCACGACCGAGAACAGCACGACGACCTGCATCACGGAAGCCTGCGTTGCCGCGCGCGCATCGCCGACGGCTCGCAGGTACGACACGAGCACCGCGATCAATGCGCCCAACGCCATGTTGATGACGAAGATTCGGAACAGCGGCACCGCGGGCATCCATTGCGGTCCGAGCACGAGCGAAAACAGCGGCGCCGCGAGCCATCGCAACAGCACGACGATCAGCGCGAGCCCGAAGCCGGCGGCCACGAGATAGAGCTGAAAAATGCGTGCGGCGCGCGCCGCGTCGCTTCGATGATGGGCCGAGAAAGTCGGAAAGAGGTATTGCGACATGGCGATCGCGGCGTCGGCGAGCAGCATCTGCGCGAGGCGCGACGACATCTGATAGGCACCGAGCTGCGCCGGTCCCAGCATCTTGCCGACCACGAGCTTGTCGAACTGATTGAGCACGAGGTTCACGACACTGCTCGCCCAGATCCAGCGGGAAAACGCGACATAGTGCCCAATGCCATGCCAGCGCAGCGCGATGGGGGGGCGCGGTCGCATCGTCGCCCAGGTCAGCGTGCTCTTGATCGCCTCGCCGAGCGCCATGCCGATCAACACGGAGATCGCGCCGGCGCCCGCGATGGCCAGCAACAGGCCCACTGCGCAATCGGCACACGCCGCGGCGATCTCGACCGCGGCAATGTGCTTGAAACGGCGCTCGCGCTGCACGACGAAGTAAGTCGGCGACGCCGCGCCGCGCAAGAGCGGCAACACCGCGGCGAGCTGCAGCAGCAGGATCGATCCATCGAGATGGAATTGCGCGGCCATCACCGGCGCGAGCGCGAGCAGCAGCAACGCGACGAACGCGCCCCGCGCCATCAGCGTTGTCCACACTGCGCCCAGTTCGGTGTGCGTCGGGGCTTCCCGCCCCTGGATGACCGCTTGCGCAAGTCCGGTGTCGGACAGCGACTCGGCGATCGCCACGGCGAGCAGCGCCACACTGACGCTACCGATCGCGGTCGGCCCGAGAATGCGCCCGATGGCGAGAAACTTGAGCGCCACGAGGCCACGCACCGCGACCTGCTGCAGCAATACCCACGTGGCCGCGCTCGTGCCCAGCCCCGCTCGCATCGATAGCGTCGCAAACATGCTCGATCTCACTTCCCTGCCCCACGATGCGCTCACGTTGGAAAAACTGCCCCGATTCAGAAGTAGAAAGCACAAAGTACCTTGTAGACGGCGGCTAGGGGCGCCATCTAGTAGGCCCGACCCGCCATCCTGGCGAGACGACCTGTTCTTTTCCGCCATGACGTGAGCAAAAATGACGGATGACGTAACGCAGCCGGTGGTACGGTCACCGTGTCCCAACAGCTTCGGGCCGCAAGACCGACGAGAGCGACGAGACGATGCAAAACGACATTTCTCCCCCCGGCGCACGCGCCATACCCGAAGCGGTGCCGGCGGCACTGCCCGATGCGACGTGCAAACCGACACCGCGCGACACCGTGCTCGTCATCGAGCCCAACTTCACCGGACATCGATGGCGGTACGCGCAGTGGGCGGCCGAAGCGTACACGGATGCCGGGTATCGTTGCGTCGTGGTGACCGAATCGCGTAACGAGGACCATCGCCTCGCGCGCAAGATCACGAGCGCCGCGCGCGACGATCTCGAAATCGCGTTCGTCGATCCGCAGCAGGAGCGGCCCGGCGGGGCGGCCGGTCTCGAGCGCATTTCATATGTGCGCCATCACCGCTATTTCCGCTACGCGTACCGGCTCATCGCACAGTTCCAGCCGGTCTCGCTCGTCGTCGTGCCCTACGTCGACTACTTTCTTTACGCGCTGCCGTTTCTCGGTTCGCCGTTCGGCGGCGCTCCCTGGATCGGCATCACGATGCGCTCATCGTTTCATCACAGAACGGTCGGCGTGAAAGCCCCCGATCGGCGCGTCGTCAACGCGGTGAAGGCTTACCTGTTTCGCCAGGCCGTGCGTGTGAAGGGCATGCGCGCGTTGCTGTCGATCGACCCGACGCTCAGCGAATGGAGCGCGCAGGCGCTCGGGCAGCGCGCTGCCGTCGTGCGTTATCTGGCCGACCCGTTTCCCGACGCGCGTGCGGACGACCCTGCCGCGGCCCGCGCGAAGCTTGGGCTCGCGCCCGACGCCCGTCATCTGCTCGTGTACGGCTCGATCACCGATCGCAAGGGCATTCGAGAACTCGTGGCGGCGCTCGAAACGATGCACGACGCACCGACGCTCGTGGTGGCCGGAGAACAAGACGGCGAAACGCGCGAATTCCTGCGCGCGCGCGCGCCGCGCTTGACGCCTGCACCCGTCGTATTGGACCACTTCATCACGAACGAGATGGAGTTCGATCTTTTCTCGGCATGCGATGCCGTCTGGCTCGGCTACCAAGGGCACTACGGCATGAGCGGCGTCCTGGTGCAAGCCTACCGGTTCGGCAAACCGGTGATCGCAACCGCCGAGGGCCTCATAGGCTGGTTTTGCCGCGGCGGCACGCTGGGCCCCGTCATCGACGATCTTTCGCCGCCCTCCATCGCAGCCGCGATCGAAAAGGTATTTGCGCGAAGCGCGGATCCGGCCGATCGCACGCAAGCGCCGGAAGGCGCGCACGAGCGGCTGCTCGAACGCAACACGCTCGATCAATTCAAACGCACGCTGCAAGAAGCGATGGCCTGAGCGCAACGCCTACGACGGCTGGCTGCCGACGACAGGCACGTTCTCGGGCTCGGCCGGCGGCGTCTTCGGCACGACGGGCACCGGTGCGCTCGGCTCGGCGCTCGCGACGCCTTGAGCCGGGAACAGCGCGTTGCGCAGGAGCAGGAATGGGAACTCGACAAGCCGCGTCGTGATGTACCCCGCGGATATCGCGATCGCGATCTGAAACGCCAGCGCGAGCGCCCAGATGACCAGCGCCGGCAAGCCGAGCGCGCTCGTCTTCGAGATCAGGATATCGGCCGGTGCGAACGCGATCGAATGCCAGAGATAGATCCCGTACGAATAGACACCGACCCATGCGATCGCGCGAAAGAGCCACATACGCGCCATCGCGCCCGTATGTTCGAGCATGAGGACGATGAGCGCAACGTACCCGGCCGACTGGATGGTGTAGCCGATGCTCTCGTCGAGCGCATCGTGGCGTGTGGCGAACGCGAGCCAGGCCACGAGGAAACCGACGATCGCGAGCAGCATGCCCTTCTTTTGCGCGAGGCGGCGATAAAGATCGGGCTTCATCCAATACACGGCCGCGAGCATGACGCCCGCGAGCAGGCTGTCGATGCGGTATTGCGTCTGGAAGAACGCGGCGTCGAGTCCGCCGTTGGCGACGACGATCGAACGCCCGATCAACACTGCGAGGCAAATCAAGCCGAGCATCGCGAGGATCGCATTGGCGCGCAGCTTCCACCGCGCGAACAGGAGCAGCAGCGCCGGGAGCAGCAGATAGAAGTGCTCCTCGACTGCGAGACTCCAGGTCTGGGAAATCGACGTCCCCAGGTAGTTCTGCAAATGCGTGAGATTTTGCACGGCGAACGTGCTCAGCGGATGACGGCCCGCCACCATATGAAACGCAATGAGTACATAGTAGGCCGGCCAGATCTTGAAGATCCGCCTGACGATGAAGCGGCGTGCATCGATGACGCCGGTGCTCGCGTACTGGCGCAGCAGCAATCCGCCGACGAGAAAACCGCTCAGCGTGAAGAACAGGTTCACCCCTTCCCGGCCAAAATGCGTGAATGGGTATTGGATGATGGGTATCACACGAAAGCCGGTAGCGACTGTATGAAAGTGATAGCCCATCACCGCGATGATCGCGATGCCGCGCAGGAAGTCCAGTTCGATCGTTCGGTTTCGGACGATCGCCTTGGCTCCTCCGAAGAGAGTGCCCATCTGTTTCACCTCGTTCTCTCTTTATCGTCTTTGCGCGCCGCGGTGCTTCCGAAGCGCGCTGCCTATAGCGATGTTCCGATGCTCCCGCTGCCGCCGTCCGCCAATATCGCGCCGATCAGCGACATGGGGCCGGACCGTTGCGCTCGCGCATCAGTGCCGTCTGCCTCGTGACGCCGAACGATAGTCTCGATCCGCCAGCCGCGCTTTCGAACAGCCGGCCAACGTTATAGTCGGACAGGAAAACCATTCCCCGTGGCTTGCTTTTTGCGTCAGCCGAAGGAGGAAGGTCGAGCGACGACGCTCGCACAACGATCAGGGAGAAACCACTCCAATGGCAACCGCTGCCCCCTATCAATCGACATTGGCCGGGCATCCCGTGTCACGCTATAACCGCTACGCGAGTCTGTGGATCTGGATTTTCATCTGCCCGCTCGCGATGGACTACAAGGCCATCAGCGATACCTCGAGCCACCTCGCGCAAATCCTGCTGGCGGTGCCGGCGTTGGCCGGTGGGGCGATGCTGATGTTGATCGCGCCGCGCATCACGGACCGCTCGAGCCTGCGCTCGTTCGTCTGGCTCGCGATTGCGCTCGCGGTCCCCGGCAGTCTCGTCACGCAATTGATCCAGGACAACCCGATCGGGCAGTACCTGCGTGTACTGTTGCCCTTCGTGCTTTTCCAGATGGGCTTCATCGTCGCCTGCCGCCCGTGGCAGGAAGGCCGTGTCGAGCAATTCGAAAAGGCGATGTTTTGGGCCAATGTCATTGCGCTGGCCTTCACGTTCGTCTATGGCATGGCAACGGGCGGGCCGCTCGAAGACGTGCGCTATCGCATCGTATCGGCGACGTTTCTTGGACTGCAAGGCGTGCTGCTGCACGAGTTCGTGATCGCAAAGCGGTTCACCGCGCTCACGCTCGTCCTGTTCATGGGGACCATTCTCATCGAACTGCTCAGTGTCACGCGCTCTTTGCTCGTCGGCACCGCGCTCCTCTTTGCGCTCGCGGTCTGGATGAGCGCGCCTTCGCTGCGCTATCTCGTGCGGGCGCTCCTGCGCGCGACGGTGGCCACGATGCTGCTCGGCGCGATGGCATTCGGGGCGGCCACGCTTTTTCCGGAGGTGGCCGGCCACTGGACACAGCGGCTTTTCTTCGCCGAAAAGGCCACGACGACGGGCAAGGATCCGACGACCGTCACCCGTCTGGCCGAAATGAAATATCAGTACGACGAAGTCACGTCCACGCCGGTATCGACGCTCTTCGGTATGGGCTACGGACACGAGTACCGCTATTCGCCGAGCTATTTGCCCGATTTGCAAGGGCAGATGACCAAAAAGGACTTCTACGCGATTCATGACTGGTCGGCCGGACACAACTTCTGGGTCTATCAGTTCTTTGCGGGCGGGTTGTTCTTCGGCGTCGCCATGCCGGTAGCCATCCTTTTCGCGCTCTATCGTTGCACGATCACCTACCGGCGATGGCGCATGCATATGCCGCATGTTCCCTATCTACCCGTGCTCGGCCGCGCAATTTTGCTCACCGCGGCCTTGCCCGCCACCTCGATCGGCGGCAATCCGCTCGGTCCGCGTTTTTCCGGACTCGTCTTCGGTGTGTCGCTCGGACTGATGATCGCGATGCACGTGCAGTTGCGTCGGCTGGGAGCGCAGATGAGGCCCGCGCCGATGCGACATCAACCGGCGGTCGGACGGCCCGTGCCGCAGACCGCGTTCGGCGCGCAACGGCGAGAGAGGGACGGCGCCGACGACCGGCACGAGCCGTCGCTCGCCCCGCCAATGCCTGCGACGCCGGCGCTCACGCAGCGCCGCGACGACGACCGTATCGAACCGCAATAACGCTATGAGAATCCTTCAGTTGACAGCCACGCTCGATCCGGAAGCAGGCGGTCCGGCCGAAGGCGTGCGGCAAAGCGTACAGGCGCTTTCCGCGCTCGGGCATCGGGTCGAGATCGCCTCGCTCGATGCGCCCGATGCGCCGTTCCTCGCTGAGCCGGGTGCGATCGTCACCGGACTCGGCCCGCCGCAAGGAAAATACGGACGCACGCCCCATGCGGTGCCGTGGCTGCGCGAACACGGGCCGCGCTTCGACGCCGTCGTCGTCAACGGCCTCTGGCAGTATCACGGCTTTGCCGCGTGGCGCGCGCTGCGAGGCCTCGGCGTGCCGTACTACGTGTTCGCCCACGGCATGCTCGACCCCTGGTTCAAGCGCGCGTATCCGCTCAAACATTTGAAGAAGTGGCTTTATTGGCCTTGGGCTGAATACCGCGTGCTGCGCGATGCGCGCGCGGTCCTGTTCACGACCGAAGAGGAACGCGTGCTCGCAAGCCAATCGTTCTGGCTGTATCGCGCGCGCGAGCAGGTGGTTTCGTATGGCACGGCGGCACCGCCCGCTCACGCGGCCCCGCTGCGCGCAGCGTTCTTCGCGGCGCGGCCCGAGCTCGAGGGCAAGCGGCTCATTCTCTTTCTCGGCCGCATCCACCCGAAAAAGGGCTGCGATCTGTTGCTGCGCGCGTTCGCCAATCTCGCGCAGCTCGCAGGCGATGCGCATCTCGTGCTGGCAGGCCCCGGCAGCGACGACACGCTCGCCGCGCTGCGCGACGAGGCACGACGCGCCGGCATCGAGGCACGCGTTACCTGGGCCGGCATGCTCAAGGGCGAGCTCAAATGGGGTGCCTTCTATGCCGCCGATGCGTTCGTGTTGCCATCGCATCAGGAAAACTTCGGCATCGCTGTCGTGGAAGCCCTCGCGTGCGGCCTGCCCGTCTTGATCTCGGACAAGGTCAACATCTGGCGCGAAGTGGCCGGCGACGGTGCGGGGTTCGTCGCCCCCGATACCGTGGCAGGTACGGAGCGCAACTTGAGGCGCTGGTTCGCGCTCGACGAGCAAGCGCGCACGCGCATGCGCACGCGGGCTGCCGCGACGTTCCGCGAGCGCTTCACCGTGCAAGCGCACGCCAGGCGGCTGATCGACGTGCTCGAGGCCGATGCGGCGCGTCCGACGTATCCGCTCGAGCGTTCGGCGCGATTATCGTCGTCATAGACGATCTCCGCCCCTGACCCCTGAGTGCCCGCGCGACCGCGCGGGCAGCCCGCGCATCGCGCGATATCGCAGCGGCCGCTCGTCACTCCTTTGCAATGCGCGAGAGCGTCGCGGCGGCGAACGGCAGGGAATCGACCTTCGCGTCGCTGCTGCCAGCGTTCGCGTACGCGTCGTTGCTCGCCGGGAGTGCATCGACCCTGCCGAGCGAAGAGGCCAGCCGCTCGGCCAGCCGTAGCGCCAGCGCCGTGATCGTGATGGTGGGAAAGTTGGCGCCCACGCTCGGGAACACGGAGGAGCCGGCAATGTGCAGATTGTCGATGCCGTGAACCTTGCAGTCCCGGTCGACCACGCCTTCGCGCGGAGAATCGTGCATACGCGTGGTGCCCATGTGATGCCAGGTCCCTTCGAGCGACGACGGCCACGCACGGCCCTCGAGCGGCTCGTCGAGCCGTACCTGCGCGACACCGCTCGCACGCAGTTCATCGGCCATCAAGGCGAAGGTCCGGTCGAACGTGCGCTGCACGAGCGAATCGAGCCGCCATGCAACCTTGACGCGCGGCATGCCGAGCCGGTCGCGCGATTCGCTCAACGTCACGCGCGAATCGCGGTTTGGCGCCGCCTCGACGATCGCCTGCAGTTTGACATCGGTGATCAGCGCACGCGGCTGAAAAAGCCGCGTCAAGCCAAAGCCGACCGTATCGATGGGATGGGCGGCCATCGTGGCGACATCGTCGCGCAAGCGCCACCCCGGTTGATCTTTCTTCAAGAGCGCCTGCTTGCAGCGGATCAGCGCCTCGGCACCGGCGCTGCCCTCACCGTAGAACAGGGAGAAGAACCAGACGCGCGAGTTCAGCAGCTGCTCGCGCCGCAGCACGTCGGGCGTCAACGCGAACTGCGACGAGATCGGCGTGCCCAATGCGGCCACGGCGGCGTTCTGGTAATGGAACTTGATGTCGTAGAGCTTGTTGCGCGCCCACGCGTCGGAGAATCGGACGCTCGCGGACATGATGCGCGGATGGTCCATGAAGAACCGGCCGACGACGTCGTTGCCGTTGCCCAGCCCCGCCGGCTGCACACGGTTGGAAGCGAGCAGGATGCGTGCGTTCTCGATACCGCCCGCGGCAAGCACGTACTGTTTCGCACGCACGGAGATGCGGCGGCCCGATAGCGTGGCGACTGCAATGCCCGTCACGTGCGAGGCGGTGCGATCGGTCTCGATATCGACCGCATTGGCATGCAGAAAAACCCGTACGCATGCCGAACGCTCGAGCGCGCTCCGATAGAGCTTGCCGAAGCGCGCGGGCGGGCTGAACTGCGCGACCGTATCGCGGACCTTGCCCGTCAGGAGCGGAATGCGGCGCACGTCCGGTCGCCCGATCGCGCGCTCCCAGAATTCCGGATCGAAATTGTTCGGGCCGAGCTTGAGCCACGCATGCGTGCGCGCATAGTAGGGCGCCAGCTCGTCGAGCCCGAACGGCCAGCCGCTATGCGGCACCCACTCGCGCTTGTCGAAGTCCCATGGATCGAGCGGGCGGCACCAGCCGCCCCAACAATTGCTGCTCCCGCCGAGAAAACGGCTACGGCTGCCATCGGCGAAAGAGTATGGCAGGCCGGCATTTTCTCCCCGATACAAATCCCGCGTTTCATCGTCGGCCTTGTATCCGCCGCTTTCGAGCAGGCATGTATCGATGCCGAGCCGATTCATTTCAAGCGCGAGCGTAATCCCCGCCACGCCCGCGCCGACAATACAAACCGTAGCTTCGACGACGTACCCCTCATCGACAGTGCGCGTATCGACAAACATTCTTTTTCCCCAGTTTTATTGGGATAATGAGCCGGTGCATTTTCGTCGTCGGCCAATTTCGCGCCGCCTCCGGCCAACGAAATTGCAGTTCAATTACTAATAAGCGGCACAGTGAAACTAAAGCCCAAAAAAATATTGCGCATACGATCCGATGAATTACGCAATACCGTCATGTTTGCTCTTTTTATCTGTGTTATGAGAAGCGCTTGCGCAGGAGCCGGCACGGATTGCCACCGTAAACGCCCTCCGCATCCAGCGAACGATGCACGACCGACAGTGGCGTGACCACGGCCGAACGCCCGATGGTGACGCCCATCTGCACGACGCATTTCGAGGTGATCCACACGCCGTCTTCGATGACGATCGGCGCCACGCGCAAATCCATCGTCGTCGACATGTCATGCGAGCCCGCGCTCAGAAACGTGCCTTGTGAGATGCAGACGTGCGAGCCGATTCGAATGGGCGCCTGGTTGTAGATCCAGACATCGACGCCGAACCAGCAGTGATCGCCGACCTCGAGATTCCACGGTGCCTTCACGCGCAGCGGATGCACGAAACGACACCCGGTGCCGATCTTCGCGCCGAAAAGGCGCAACAGCGCAACGCGAACAGCGGAGATCGGCAGCAGCTTGTTGTTGATCACGCACGCTTCGACGAGGAACCAGATCGCTTCGATCAGCCTGCTGCGGCGTGCAACGTAATTGCCCTTGCCCGCCCGCGACAAGTCGATGACGCGCCGTGCGGCGGCCGAGTCGGCAGGGGCGCCTGTCACGCGCGCACTGCCGGCCCGCATCGCTGACAGGTCGTCGTTGTCCAGGCGCGCTTGCGCGGCCTCGTCATGGTCGATATGGCGCTCCATCGCCGATGCCCTCGAATGTTCTTGCTCTCGTGCGGGGATTATCGAGCGCGACGCATGCCACGATTTGTCGGCAGCCGCACGGATGGCGGGCCGTTACGGTGTTTTGGCGGCGCCGCAGGGTCCGCCCGCGCGAGCATGGGAGCTGTCAGACGTTGCACAAGGGAGTCTGCTTGTGACACTGTTTTCGCAGCATCGACATGGCGCCGGATCGGCGCAAGAAGGGAGCGCGCGGCGAAGTGCGCTCGCGCGGAGCGCGCACGCCGCACTCGTGTCCGCGGCGGCATGCGTTGCGCTCCTTGCCGCTGCGCCGCTCGCCGCGCAGCCGCCCGGCGCACCCGCCGGGGCGCCCGGTGCCGGCAATGCCCGCAACAACAACGCCGCCGCAGCCCCGGGCACGGCCGGGGACCGAGCGGCCGCGGCGCGGACCACCGCCAATCAGTTGCGCGGTATCGGCAACGAGGAAGCGCTCATGGGCGGCCCCCCCGCCTATAGCAATCCGTACCCAACGGCGGGCGACGCGGACGAAGCGCGTCAAACGGAATTGATGAAGGCCGAGCGCGTGCCGACAGGGGGCGGCCCTGGCCTTGGCTACGATCCGCTGCCACCGGGCGGTCGTCGCCGGCCGCCCCCGGCGGATGACGCGAACGGGGGCGCAGCCGGGGCCGACAACGGGCCCGCACGCACGCCGCAAGCCGCCGCGCAAGCAGCCTATCGCGACGCGTTCAAGGGTCCGGCCAATGGGAATGCGAACGGACAGACCGTCTATCGGATGCCGTGGTAGCGCGCGGGCGCGATTACTGCGCGGCTACATGGACGGCGACTTCGACCGTATGCTCCCCACCTCCGAGGATGATGCCGCGCAGCAGCGATACGTCGGTATAGTCGCGGCCATAGCCGAGCGTGACGTGATCGAGATCGGCCAGCACATCGTTGGTGGGATCGAGATCGACCCAGCCGGTCCCGGGACAAAACACCGATACCCACGCGTGGGATGCATCGGCGCCGATGAGCCGCGGTGTCCCCTCCGGTGGCACCGTGCGCAAGTAGCCGCTCACGTAGCGAGCCGCCAGGCCGATCGAACGCAGGCAGCCGATCATCACTTGCGCGTAGTCCTGACAGACCCCCTGGCGTAGATGAAACGCGCGCAGCGCGGGCGTATCGAATTCGGTGGCCTGCGGCGCATAGACGAAATCGGCATGGATCCGATGCATGAGGTCGGTGGCGCCCACGGCGAGCGGCGTGCCCGGCGCGAAGCTCGATTGCGCGTACGCCCGCAGCTCCGGTGCGAGCGCGATGTTCGGCGATGCGAAGACGAATTCGCTCTCGGGCATATAGGGCTCGCCGGCGCGGTAACGCAGGGCGGCGGCGACAGTGTCCCAGGCCGGTGTCGCCCACACGTCGAGCGCCGCCCAACGCTCGGCCAACTCGACTGTCGTTTCGCTCGTGACTTCCAGGTAGTCGTGCGGGGCCTCGAAGGAAAAGTAACGCACCTCGTTACCGAACGCATCGATGTGAGCGCTCTCGTAAGCGGGCACCGGGTCGATCTTCAAACGATGCGAGAGCACACGCTGCCAAGCGCAATCGAGCGGCCGGAGTGCGGCGAGATGCTGTGCCGTCTCGACCGGCACCGTATAGCGATAGGTCGTGACGTGCGAGACCGACAGCCTCAGCTCTGCGCTCATGTCGATAGCCTCGCTGCCAGCGGGTTGTCCGCATGGGAGAAGTAGCGGCTGCTGATTTCGTTCGATGCCGCAGCCACATGCGAGGCCAGTTCGTCGCATAGCGCGGCGAGCGTCGCGTAGCGCCCCGCGGCGTCGGTACTGCAAAGGCGCTCGAGCGTCGGCAGCGACGATACGGGCGGCATGGCCTCGCCGAACGGCCGCCGCACCGCGCCGCCCGCGGCCGCGGCGATCTCGTCGAGTTTCTTCGCGAGCCGCTCGTAGACGCCGTAGAGCCCACGCGGATTGGTCGGGTCGACGACGACGAGATCGATCAATGCGGGCACCTCGAGCCGCCCCGGATACAGCGAGCGATAGGTCAGCGTGCTGTCGAAAAGCTGCAGCAGCAGATCGAAGCCGGCAGGCGTGGCCAGCACGCCTGCGTCGGCCACGACGCGCAACAGCGTCGTCATCCCGATCACGCGCTCGATGTGCCGGCCCGCGAAGAGCAGCCGCCATGCTTCGTCGCGGACCATGCGATCGCCTTGCGCGCCGCTGATGGCCGAAAGCTGCATGGCGAGCGTCTCCAGCGCGTTCATCAGCGCGACGCGATCGTACGAATCGTAGCGCTCGCCCTGCCCCGCCTCCTCCGCCTGTGCGTTCGACGGCGGCACGAGCGACAGCGCATGCAGTGCATCGCGAAAATCGTTGCGCGCGGCGAGAATCGTCCGCCAGTGGTCGTTCGAGAGCCGCGCGCGGATTTCGCCGCAAGCCCGTGCCTGGCTCGCGATGATGCGACCGATGCTGGCCGTGCCCGAGTGCTCGTGCAAACCGGCCACCAGCGCGCGTTCGAACGCATGGCGCGTGGGCCGGGCCGCCGGTTCGGCAGCCCCAATGAGCTCGAAGCGCGCGGCGAGCTCCACGAGCGTGGCCAGCATCTCCTCGGAATCGTGGCTGTCGAGCGAGCCGAGAATGAGGCGGGCGAGCCTCACGCTGTTTTCCGCACGCTCGCTGTAGCGCCCGGCCCAAAACAGGTTTTCGGCGGCGCGGCTCGATACGGTGCGGCGGCGATAGGCGAAATCGCCGGGCTTCATCGGAGTGGGCAACAGCGAAAAGGTCGAGCCCGGCCGGCTCGACAGCACCCAGGTATCGACGCTGCTGCCGCCCGACTGCATCGAGACGCTCGTTTGCCGGTCGCCCGCCATGCGCGTGAAAGCGCCCGGCAGCACGTGCCAGCCGCCCGACGCCCCCGCGATCGCATACACGCGCAACGCGCAGGGCCGGTGCGACAACGTGCCGTCCTCGTAGCGCGGCGCGCACGAATAAGGCAGCGGCGCCTGTATCGTGAACGCATCGGGCGCCTGCTCGATACGCGCGCGCCAGTCGGCCAGACGCTGCGGTCCGGCCGCGAGCCCGGGCGGCATGTCCGATGAGGCTGGATGCGGCAGTCCTGCCCAGGTCGGCGCGAGCCATGCATCGGTGAGCCGGGCGAATGCGTCTTCGCGCACGGCCGCTTCGCCGCACCACCAACTGGCGACGCTCGGCAAAGCGAGGGTCTCGCCGAACAACGCTTCGGCGATCTTGGGCAAGAAACCGTGCAGCGCCGCGGACTCGACCACACCGGCCCCCGGGGCGTTGGATACGACGACATTGCCGGCGCGCATGACCTCCAGCAGGCCCGGCACGCCAATGCTCGATTCGGCGCGCAGCTCGACCGGATCGCAAAAGCTGTCGTCGAGCCGGCGCAGCAGGCCGTGCACGCGCTCGAGGCCCGCCAGCGTCTTCAGATAGAGTTTGTCGCCGCGCACCGTGAGATCGCTGCCTTCGACGAGTGTGAGGCCGAGATAGCGCGACAGGAACGCATGCTCGAAGTAGGTCTCGCTGAACGGCCCCGGGCTCAACAGCGCGATATGCGGCGAGCCGGCGCGGGCCTGGCGCTCGTCGTCGGTCATCGTCGTGCGCGCCGCCTGCGCGAGCGTCGCGATCAACTGCGAGTACGACGGGGCGAGCCGTTGCACGCCGAGCGCGCGAAACGGCTGCGCGAACAGGCTCGAAACGATGAGCCGGTTCTCCAGCGCGTAGCCGAGCCCCGACGGCGCCTGCGTGCGGTGCCCCATGACGGTCCATTCGCCAGCGGGCCCGCGGGCCAGATCGACTGCCACGATCTGCAGATATCGGCCGCCCGGCGGCAAACAACCCTTCATCGGGCGCAGATAGCCCGGATGCCCGAATACGAGCGCCGCCGGCAACAAGCCGCGAGCGAGCACTGTCTGCGCACCGTAGATATCGGCGATGAGCGCCTCCAGCAGTCGCGCGCGCTGCGCGACACCGCGCTCGATCGTCGCCCATTCGTTCTCGTCGACGATGAACGGGAGCAGATCGAGCGCCCAGGGCCGCGGCTCGCCGTTATCGGCATAGACGTTATAGGTGATGTCGTTGTCGCGGATCTGCCGGGCGATAGCGGCTGCGGCAGGCTCGAGGCCCGCGACGCCGTCCACGCCCAGCGCGCCGAAAAAACGCCGCCACGGCGCGCGCAAGGCGCCCGTGGCATCGCGCAGCTCGTCCCAATGGCCGGCGCGCGTCGGAACGTCGAGCAATCGCGCGAGCGCATCGGCGACATCGGCCGCGGCATCGAACGGCAGGGTCGATTGAAAAGGCAAAAGGCTCTCTGGCTTCGGTCAGTCGTCGCCGCCGACACGCCGCAGGTCGAGCGTAAAAGGCATCTCGAGGCTGCGCTCGCGCGCCTTTACGGACATCGGCCCGGGCGTGTGACCGATCGTAAAGAAGCGCGCACGCCGCCGGCTCTGCGCTTCGTAGGCATTGACGGGAAACGTCTGGTAATTGCGTCCACCCGGATGTGCGACATGATACTGGCATCCGCCGAGCGAGCGCTCGGCCCAGTTGTCGACGAGATCGAACGTGAGCGGTGCATGCACGCCGATGGTCGGGTGAAGCGACGACGACGCCTGCCATGCGCGAAAGCGCACGCCCGCCACGTACTCGCTCGCACGGCCCGTGGGCTGCAGCGGCAGCGGCACGCCGTTGACCGTGACCGTATGGCGGTTTTCGTTGAGACCGAGCGCGCGCACCTCGATGCGCTCGAGCGAAGAATCGACGAAGCGCACCGTGCCGCCTGGCCCCCCCTCCTCGCCCATGACGTGCCAGGGCTCGAGCGCATGGCGCAGCGTCAGCGCGACGCCGCTCGCATCGAACTCGCCGACGAGCGGGAAGCGGAATTCGAAATGCGGCGCGAACCAGGCACGATCGAACGCGTAGCCAGCCGCGCGAAGATCGGCGAGCACATCGTCGAAATCCATCTGCACGAAGGTGCTCAACATGAAGCGATCGTGCAGCTCGGTGCCCCAGCGCGTGAGACGCGTCGTGTACGGCGTGCGCCAAAAACGCGCGACGAGCGCGCGCAGCAGCAGTTGCTGCGCGAGGCTCATGCGCGCATGCGGCGGCATCTCGAAGCCGCGCAGCTCGAGCAAGCCCAACCGGCCCGTAGGACCGTCGGGCGAATAGAGCTTGTCGATGCAGAATTCGGCGCGGTGCGTGTTGCCCGTCACGTCGATGAGGATGTTGCGCAATGCGCGATCGATGAGCCAGGGCGGCACCGACTCCTCGCCCTCGCCCAGCGCCGCGAGTCCGTCGAGCTGACGCTGCAGCTCGCGAAACGCGATCTCGAGCTCGTAGAGCTGATCGTTGCGGGCCTCGTCGACGCGCGGCGCCTGGCTCGTCGGACCGATGAAGAGCCCGGAGAACAGATACGACAGCGAAGGATGGTTGTGCCAATAGCCGATGAGGCTTGCGAGCAGATCGGGGCGGCGCAGGAATGGGCTGTCGGCCGGCGTCGCGGCGCCCAGCACCATGTGATTGCCGCCGCCTGTACCCGTATGGCGTCCGTCGAGCATGAACTTTTCGGGGCCCAGATACGATTCGTGGGCGGCGCGGTAAAGGAACGCCGTGTTGTCGACGAGCTCGCTCCACGTCGCGGCCGGATGGATGTTGATTTCGATGACGCCGGGATCGGGCGTCACCTGCAGCAGCTTCAGGCGCGCATCGCGCGGCGGCGGATAGCCTTCGATCACGATCTTGACCTGCAGGTCCGCAGCCGTCGCCTCGACGGCCGCCAGCAGGTCGAGATAGTCGTCGAGCGCGGCCAGCGGCGGCATGAAGACATAAAGCGCGCCGCCTTTGCGGCCCGCCGCCGCGGCGTCAGCCTCCGCTTGCGGCCCGGCCGCGCGCGCGGGATCGCGCGCTTCGACGCAAAGCGCCGTGCGATGTAGCCATGCCGCCGATTCGCCGTGCTCCGGCATACGCGCATCGGCCGCGGCAGCATCGCCGCCTTGCCCTCGCGATGCGCCGGCGCGACCAGCGGCCCGGGCGGGCTTCGCAACGTCGTTTGCCGCGTCTTCCGGCGACGCATACTGCCCACGCAATTGCGTTGCGCTGCGCAACGCGGCCGGCGGCCCGAACGGATCGTGCTCATGCAGCCGGGGATGGTCCGCCGCACCGACCCAGGGCAGCGCATCGAGCGGCAACCGATAGCCCATCGGCGAGTCGCCCGGGATCAGGTACATGCGCTCGTCGCGAAAGAACCAGGGCCCCGTGATCCAGCGCGGGCCTGCGAGTGTCGCCGCCGTGTCCCGTTCCCGCGCAACCGGCAGTGCGTAACCGGTCACGGCTGCCAGGCCCGCATCGAAGACACGCCGCAGCCGCAGGCGTTCGAGCTCGTCGTCGAGACGCGAATCGAACGGATCGACGTTCACCGGCAAGCGTCGCTCGCGCCACAGGTAGTACCAGACATCCTCGTAGCCGGGCTGAATATGGGTGTCGTCGAGCGCGAGCTTGCCCGCCAGATGGCGGATGAATCGGCCGGCATCGTCCGCGGTGTAGTGCATCGGCTGGCGTTCATCGGCGAAGCGCGTCGGGTCCTGCCAGCACGGCTCGCCATCCGCGCGCCAGAAGAGCGACAGCGCCCAGCGCGGTAGTTGCTCGCCCGGATACCACTTGCCCTGCCCCACGTGCAGGAAGCCGTTCGCGCCATATCGGGCGCGCAGCTTGTCCATCAGCGAGACCGCATAGCCACGCTTGGTCGGCCCGAGCGCATCGGTGTTCCACTCGGCGGCATCGCGCTCGCGCACCGAGACGAACGTAGGCTCGCCGCCCATCGTGAGCCGCACGTCCATCGACTCGAGATCCGCGTCCACGTGCGCGCCGACGCGCTCGATGTCCTGCCAGAGCGCATCGTCGTAAGGCTTCGTCACGCGCGGCGTCTCGAGCACACGCGCGATCGACATGCTGTGCGAAAACTCGACCTCGCATTCGTCGAGTGCGCCCGCTACCGGCGCCGCGCTGCCCGGCTGCGGCGTGCACGCGACGGGAATATGCCCTTCGCCGGCGAGCAGCCCCGACGTGGGATCGAAGCCGATCCAGCCCGCGCCCGGCAGATAGACCTCGCACCACGCGTGCAGATCGGTGAAGTCGACCTCCGTTCCGCTCGGACCATCGAGCGCTTTCTCATCGGGGGCGAGCTGCAGCAAATAGCCCGAGACGAAGCGCGCGGCAAGGCCGAGATGGCGCAGCGTCTCGACGAGCAGCCAACCTGTGTCGCGGCACGAGCCCGAGCCTTTTTCGAGCGTTTCTTCCGGCGTTTGCACGCCGGGCTCCATGCGGATCAAATAGCCGATCTCATCGGCAAGACGCTGGTTGATCGCGACGAGAAAATCGACCGTGCCGCACGGCGTGCGGTCGATGCTTTCGACGAAGGCGGCAAACCGCGGCGTCGGCTCGGCCGCGCGCACGAGATACGGCGCAAGCTCGGCGGCAAGCGCGCTCGCATAAGTGAACGGGAATTTCTCCGCCTCCGGCTCGAGGAAGAAATCGAACGGGTTGTAGACGGACATTTCGGCCACGAGATCGACCGTGACCTGGAATTCGCGCGTGGGCTCGGGAAAGACGAGGCGCGCCTGGTAGTTCGCAAAGGCATCCTGCTGCCAGTTGACGAAATGGTTCGCCGGCTCGACGCGCATCGAATACCCGATGATGGGCGTGCGGCAATGCGGCGCCGGCCGCAGCCGGACGACTTGAGGTCCGAGCGCGACCAGGCGGTCGTAGCGGTACCGCGTGACATGATTTAACGCGACGCGAATCGACACGTGAGTACCTCGAAGCGGTGAGCGGGAAACGTTTCGGCCGCGGCGCTCATGCCGCGTGCGGCTGAGACTGGGACTGCGTTTGAGATTGCGATTGCGATGATTGCGACTGGGACTGAGATGCTGTTTGAACGACGGCAGCCTCGGGTTCCGGCGCGAGCGGCACGAGAAAATCGCGGCTGACACGGCTGCCGAGTTCGTTGATCCGCACGAGAAAATCGGTCAGCCAGGCATGCAGCCCGCCACGCAGGATGTCGCCGATCGACGCGGCCCGCACATCGGCATGAAGTTGCACGGCCATCGCCTCCGCGTGCGCGGAGCGCGCGTTACGCACGCGCGCGATGATCTGGCGAACTTCGTCGAGGCTCGCCGCGAGCGAGCGCGGCCAGTCCGCGAAGAGGATCAACAAGTCCGCGACACGCTCCGGCGTGATCACGTCGCGGTAGACCTTGCGATAGACCTCGAAGCCCGACACCGAGCGCAGCACCGCTGCCCAGTGATAGTAATCGAGCGACTGCGCGAGGGGCTGGGTCAGCATGCCGCCGCGTTGCTCGAGCATCTCGTATTTGACGTCGAGAATGCGCGCGGTGTTGTCGGCCCGCTCG
>Ga0207657_10000842_pt1 | contig 32462 bp, 40 predicted proteins | sample KBSC33metaG_FD_184316 | JGI IMG/M metagenome (GOLD analysis project Ga0207657, IMG submission 184316) | Corn rhizosphere microbial communities from Kellogg Biological Station, Michigan, USA - KBS C3-3 metaG (SPAdes) (version 2) | ecosystem: Host-associated > Plants > Roots > Rhizosphere > Soil ...
CGTATCGAGCTGGCGTTGATAGTGGGCCTTCGTACCCGTCAGACGAGCCGGCGTGATCTTGCCGTTTTCGCCGATGAAGTCCTTCAGCGTTTCGATGTCCTTGTAGTCGATGTACTCGACGCTAGCAGCCGTGAAGCGGCAGAACTTCTTGCGCTTGAAGAGCGGGTTTTGTTGCTGACGGCGCTTGTCGAACTTCTTACCAGTAGGGCGGGGCATGTTCAGTCCTTTCCAATGTCCTGCAATTCTGTGATGTGAAACACCAAGGTTCTCGCGTTACGGCTTTTCTTGGCCAGAAAGCCCGTGAAGAGCGCTTCTACGCCCATCTCGCAGCTTTCGAGCTGTCCGCTCGCGGCGCCCGCGGCCACCGCGGGCATCGTCAATTCGACTTGCCGGGCGATACCGGCTTCGACGACTTCCGCGCGGTGCTGCAATGTGCAGCTTGCGATCGGCACGCCAGCCGGCGTGTAGCGCAGCGGTTCGCGCTCGATCACACTGGCCGTGAGTTGCAGCCTGTTCACGAAAGCGGTAAAGAGCCTGAAAAAACCTTGGCGGCTTCTAACGTGAATCCGTTAAGCCTGCGCTTCGGACGGCTGCGACGAGACGGCCGCCTTCTTGGCTTCTTCGCGCTGCACTTCCTTCATCATCGGCGACGGGCCGGTTTCGGCCTTCTTCATCTTGACGATGAGGTGGCGCAGCACGGCGTCGTTGAACTTGAATGCGTGCTCGAGTTCTTCGAGCGTTGCCTGATCGCATTCGATGTTCATGCAGACGTAGTGAGCCTTCGCGAGTTTCTCGATCATGTAGGCCAGTTGGCGACGGCCCCAGTCTTCGATGCGGTGGATCTGACCGCCACGCGTGGTGATCGTGGACTTGTACCGCTCGATCATGGCGGGCACCTGCTCGCTCTGATCGGGGTGCACGACGAATACGATTTCGTAATGACGCATACACACTCCTTGTGGATTGAAGCCACCCGGGCGTCGATGGTAAAAAACCCAACCGGTGTGGCAAGTGAGAAGCCCGAAAGTGTAACCCAATTGTGTGGGAGACGCAATTGCATTCGCCCTTCGGCCGGCGATTGCCGTGATATTTCAATGACTTGGCGCTCGGCCTATCCGGTCATCACCTGCGCGGTCATCGCCCGCGCCGCCCATCCAGTAGCCGGGCCGTGCGTAGACGGCCTTCAGGTAATCCATGAAGTACCGGACCTTCGCCGGCACGTATCGCTGCTGCGGGTAGACCGCCAGGATGTCGTAATCCGGTAGCGCAAACTCGTCGAGGACGGTTTCGAGCTCGCCGCGTTCGAGGTCTTCCGCGATCTCCCACGTCGAACGCCAGCCGAGCCCGAGCCCCTCGCGCGCCCAACGGTGCAGCAGTTCGCCGTCGTTGCAGTCGAGCGTGCCGGTGACGCGCATCGTCACGAGCTTGCCGGCGCGCCGAAAGTTCCAGCCGCGGTTTTGCCCCCCTTGAAGGTTGAACGCCAGGCAATTGTGCTGAAGCAGGTCCTCGAGTGTCCTCGGCCGGCCATGTTTCTCGAAATAGGCGGGCGTGCCGCAGACCACGCGGCGATTCGAGGCGAGCTTGACGGCCACGAAAGACGGATCGACCGCCCCGCCGATCCGGATCGACAAGTCGTAGCCCTCGCGCACGAGATCGACGACTCTGTCGGTCAGGTTGAAGGAGATTTTCAGCTCGGGCTTGTCCGTGAGGAACGCCGGCGCGAGCGGCGCGACATGCTTGCGCCCGAAAGCCGCCGGCGCGGAGACGATCAGATGGCCGCCGACGGCGCGCAGCCCCGCGGCCAGCTCGTTTTCGGCCTGCTCCCATTCCGTCAGGAGCCCTCTGCACCGTTCGAGGAACGATGCCCCTTCCTCGCTCACGACGAGCCGGCGCGTGGAACGGTACATCAGCTTCACGCCGAGCCGTTTTTCGAGCGCATCGATGCGTCGGCCGAGAATGACCGGCGATACGCCCTCTTCCAGCGCCGCCGCCGCGAGGCTGCCCGCGTCGGCCACGCGCACGAACGTCTCGATCTGCTTGAAGCGATCCATTTTCAGTCTCCCTGTCACGCCGGGCTGGCCGAGCAGCCAGCCAGCGATCCCCCACCTTGATTCAATACTTTTTGTATCGGATCAATCGACACGAAGCGATCTTATCAAACCTTTCTCGGCCACTTACAGTGATTGCAACGAAGTACTCAACTATCAGGAACAGGAACCAGGAGACACTCATGCCGAAAATGAGAGCTATCGATGCCGCCGTGCTCGTGCTGGAGAAAGAAGGCATAGATACCGCCTTCGGTGTGCCCGGCGCCGCGATCAATCCGCTTTATTCGGCACTGAAAAAGGCGGGCGGCATCAGTCATGTGCTGGCGCGTCACGTCGAAGGCGCTTCGCACATGGCCGAGGGGTATACGCGCGCCGCGCCGGGCAACATCGGCGTGTGCATCGGCACCTCGGGGCCGGCCGGCACGGACATGATCACCGGGCTCTACTCCGCGTCGGCCGATTCGATTCCGATTCTCGCCATCACGGGCCAGGCGCCGCGCTCGCGGCTTTACAAGGAAGACTTCCAGGCCGTCGATATCGAATCGATCGCCAAGCCCGTCACGAAGTGGGCCGTGACCGTTCGCGAGCCGGCGCTCGTGCCGCGCGTGTTTCAGCAGGCGTTTCACCTCATGCGCTCGGGCCGCCCGGGCCCCGTGCTCGTCGATTTGCCGATCGACGTGCAACTGGCCGAAATCGAGTTCGACATCGCGACCTACGAGCCGCTGCCGGTCTACAAGCCGCGGGCCACACGCGGCCAGATCGAGGCCGCGCTCACCATGCTCAATGACGCCGAGCGCCCGCTCATCGTGTCCGGCGGCGGCGTCATCAACGCGGCAGCCGAGGCCTTGCTCGTCGAATTCGCCGAGACGCTCGGCGTGCCCGTCATCCCGACGCTGATGTCGTGGGGCGCGATCGCCGACGACCATCCGCTCATGGCCGGCATGGTGGGTCTGCAAACGTCGCACCGCTATGGCAATGCCACCCTGCTCGCCTCGGATTTCGTGCTCGGGATCGGCAACCGGTGGGCCAATCGGCATACCGGCAGTGTGGAGGTCTATACGAAGGGCCGCAAGTTCGTGCACGTGGACATCGAGCCCACGCAAATCGGGCGCGTGTTCGGCCCGGATCTGGGCATCGTTTCGGACGCCAAAGCCGCGCTCGAACTCTTCGTGGAAGTGGCGCGCGAGTGGCGTGCCGAAGGCCGCCTGAAGGATCGCGCCGAATGGGCCGAGGCCTGCCGCGAACGCAAGCGCACGCTGCACCGCAAGACGCATTTCGATAACGTGCCGATCAAGCCGCAGCGCGTCTACGAGGAGATGAACAAGGCGTTCGGCCGCGACACCTGCTACGTCAGCACGATCGGACTCTCGCAGATCGCCGCCGCGCAATTCCTCCATGTCTACCAGGCTCGCAACTGGATCAACTGCGGTCAGGCCGGACCGCTCGGCTGGACGATTCCGGCGGCGCTCGGCGTGCGCGCGGCGGACCCGCAGCGTCCGATCGTCGCGCTCTCCGGCGACTACGACTTCCAGTTCATGATCGAGGAGCTCGCCGTCGGCGCGCAGTTCAACCTGCCCTATGTGCACGTGGTGGTCAACAACTCGTATCTGGGCCTGATCCGGCAAGCGCAGCGCGCTTTCGACATGGACTACTGCGTGCAGCTCGCTTTCGAAAACATCAATGCTCCGGAGCTCAACGGCTATGGCGTCGATCATGTCGCCGTGGCTGAAGGCCTCGGCTGCAAGGCACTGCGCGTATTCAAACCCGAGGACATCCAGCCCGCGCTGAAAAAAGCGCAGGCGATGCTCTCCGAGTTCAAGGTGCCGGTCGTCGTGGAAGTGATTCTCGAGCGCGTGACGAATATCGCCATGGGCGCGGAGATCGATGCGGTCAACGAATTCGAACCGCTCGCCGAAACGCTCGAAGACGCGCCGACGGCCATCGCCGCGTTCGAATGACACCGCTTTTCGCATCCTGACCTGACTGACCTGACTGACTGACCGACCGACGAGTCACCACCATGCCGAAATTCGCAGCCAACCTGACCATGCTGTTCAACGAAGTGCCGTTTCTCGAGCGCTTCGCGGCAGCCGCGAAGGCGGGTTTCACCGCCGTCGAATTCCTGTTCCCGTATCCGTATCCCGCCGCCGAACTCGCTGAGCGGCTGGCCTCCAACCAGCTACGGCTGGTGCTGCATAACCTGCCGGCCGGCAACTGGGATGCGGGCGAGCGCGGCATCGCCTGCCTGCCCGAGCGCGTCTCCGAGTTCCAGGATGGCGTCGGGCGCGCGATCGACTACGCCAAAGCGCTCGGCGTGCCGCAGTTGAACTGCCTCGTCGGCATCCGGCCGCAACAGGTGGATGCCGGGCGCAGCTTCGACACCCTCGTCGAAAACCTACGATTCGCCGCAGCGGCGCTCAAGCGCGAAGGCATCCGGCTGCTAGTCGAGCCCTGCAACGCGTTCGACATCCCCGGGTTCGCGCTCAACCGCTCGAAGGAAGCGCTCGATGTCATTGCGGCGGTCGATTCCGACAACCTCTACCTGCAATACGACATCTATCATATGCAGCGGATGGAGGGCGAGCTCGCGGCCACCATCGAACGCAATTTGCCGCGCATCGCGCACATCCAGCTTGCCGACAACCCGGGCCGGCATGAACCGGGCACGGGCGAGATCAACTACCCGTTCCTGTTCGCGTGGCTCGACAAACTGGGCTACGACGGCTACATCGGCTGCGAGTACAAGCCGCTCACGACGACGCAAGCCGGACTCGGCTGGCTCGAACGCGCGATACGCGAGTAGGCCGGCTGCAGGCCGGCACGCACTGCCAATCGACGGCAACGGCTCGGGAAACGGCATACCCCATCCGCCCCGCAACCTCAGATCAACGGAACTACGGAAATGGCAAAGATCGGTTTCATCGGACTCGGCATCATGGGCGCGCACATGGCGCGCAACCTGCTCAAGGGCGGCCATACGCTCGTCGTCAACGGCAAGTACCCGGTACCTGAGGATCTACGCGGCAACACGACCGTGGTCGAGGATTCCACCGCGGTCGCCCGCGCATCGGACATCGTCATCTCGATGGTCCCGGACACGCCCGACGTCGAAAATGTGCTCTTCGCCGATGACGGCGTCGCAGCGGGCCTGGCCCCCGGCAAGCTCGTCATCGACATGAGCTCCATTTCGCCGCTCGACACGCAAGCCTTCGCCAAACGCATCAACGCACTCGGCTGCGACTATCTCGACGCGCCTGTCTCGGGCGGCGAGGTCGGGGCCCGCGACGCCACGCTGACGATCATGGTCGGCGGCCCCGAAGCCGCCTTCGAGCGCGCCAAGTCGCTGTTCGAGCTGATGGGCAAGAACATTTCGCTCATCGGGGACAACGGTGCCGGGCAGACTTGCAAGGTCGCGAACCAGATCATCGTGGCGCTCAATATCGAAGCGGTGGCCGAAGCGCTGCTGTTCGCCGCACGCTCGGGTGCCGATCCCGAGCGCGTGCGCCGTGCACTGATGGGCGGCTTCGCCTCGTCGCGCATTCTCGAAGTGCATGGCGAGCGGATGACGAAACGCACGTTCAAGCCGGGTTTTCGCATCGAACTCCATCGCAAGGATCTGAACCTCGCGCTCGACGGCGCGCGCAAGCTCGGCATTTCGCTGCCGCATACGGCCAGCGCGCAACAGCTGTTCAGCGTATGCGCAGCGCACGGCGGCAATGCCTGGGACCACTCCGCCATGCTGCGCGCGCTCGAGATCATGGCGGGCTTCGAGATCGCCCAGGCCGACGACGGCACCGCGCCCGCGGCCTGAAAACGGGAGACGCACGCCAAGACACGCCGCGTGCGGCCGTCGCGCCGCCCGGATGCAGCGCAAGTCACGGCAAAGCGGGATATCGGCCGCGCCTCGCGTGCGGGGCGGCCGGCTTGTGGGGCGCTACGCCCGGCGTTTGCGTTCGTCGTGCCGTTTGCGGCCGGCGTCGCGCGCCGTGGCGGGCAAAACGCCGCTTTCGGGCTGAGAGCGGCGAGCGGGGTCCGTCAGCGGCACCCGGCGACGTCGGGGAAGCCTTGGTCGGTCAGACGTCGTCGTCGGGTGTCCGCCTGCCGGATGTCGAGCGTACTGCGCAACGCCGGCGTCCTACCGGGCGTGGCGCCCGGATTCAGTAAGTATCGAAGGCGAGCTGCAGCACTGTGCGCTCCTTCATACCCGCTGCCAGCGCGAGCATCAGCAGCACGCGCGCCTTGTACGGGTTGAGCGAGCCGGCGCTCACGAATCCCAGGGCATCGTCGGGTGCCGCGCCGTTGCGCATGACGTGGCCGGAGCCGACCCGCGACGCGCGCACGACCGCGACGCCCTGCTCCGCGGCTTGCGCGAGCGCCGCTTGCAACGTGGCGTGGATCGAACCGTTGCCGGTCCCGGCCACGACGATGCCGTGCACCCCGGCAGCAACCAACGCGTCGACGGCCGTACGCGACGCCCCGGCGTAGCTTGCGACGATCTCGACGGCGGGCCACCCGTTCGCTGCGTCGAACGGTGTCGCCGCCGTATGCGGCCGCACGACGGTGCGCTGAAACTCGACGCGCCCATCCTGTACCCATCCGAGCACGCCGACTTCATGCGATTGGAACGCATCGACGGCGTAAGTGCTCGTCTTGACGATATCGCGCGCGCTGTGAATCCGGTTGTTGAATGCGACGAGCACCCCTTGACCATGTGCGGCACGCGCGGCCGCCACCGTCACCGCACCCAGCAGGTTCAGCGGCCCATCGGCGGACAGCGACGAGGACGGCCGCATTGCGGCCGTGAGCACGACCGGCTTGGCCGTTTTGACGGTCAGATGCAGCAGATAAGCGGTTTCTTCGAGCGTATCCGTGCCGTGCGTAATGACGATACCGTCAATGTCTTCGCGTGCGGCGAGCGTGTGAATGCGCGCGAGCAGCGTATTCCAGAGCGGAAAATCGAGATCCTTGCTGTCGATGCTGGCGACCTGTTCGGCCTGGACGGCTGCGACGCCGGCGAGCGCGGGCACGGCGGCCAGCAGCTTGTCGACGCCGACGACGCCGGCCTGATAGCCGGCCGTTTGCGCCGCGTCGGGCGCGGAGCCGGCAATCGTGCCGCCCGTCGCCAGCACGGCGACACGGGGCAACGGCAAGGAGGATGCGGAGGTAGCGGTCGTGTTCATGGCCGCCATTCTATACGCGCGAAAGCCGCTCGCCGAGCCCGTTGCCGCTGCGGCGGGCGGGTGCTTCGCAATCGGTGAGCGCGGGGCGCCGCGACTTGCCGCTCAGGCCGCTTCACGCAGCTTGCCGGTGATGTCCGTGCCGGCGAGCTCAGGGGCGAACATTTCGATGAGCCGATACGCATAGGCCCGCAAAATGGCGCCCTTGCGGACCCCGACGCGCGTCGTGCTCGCCGCGAACAGATGCTGCGAATCGAGTGCAACGAGGCCGGTGTCGCGCTTGGAATCGTACGCCATCGCCGCCACGATGCCGACGCCCATGCCAAGCTCGACGTAGGTCTTGATCACGTCCGCGTCGATGGCCGTCAGCACGACATCGGGCAATTGGCCCGTTTTCTCGAATGCTTCATCGATATGCGAGCGGCCAGTGATATCGCGCTCATACGTAATGATCGGGAAATCGGCGACCTCCTCGAGCGTCACGTTGGTCCGCGTGGCCAGCGGATGGTCTTTCGGCACCACGATCACGTGATGCCACGTGTAGCACGGGAACGTGAGGATGTCGGCATAGCTGTCGAGGCCTTCCGTCGCAATCGCGATATCGGCCTCGCCGTCGACGAGCATCTGCCCGATCTGACGCGGACTGCCCTGGCGCAAGGCGAGATGGACCTTCGGAAACGCCTCTTTGAACTGGCGAATGACGGGCGGCAGCGCATAGCGCGCCTGCGTATGCGTCGTGGCGACGACGAGATGGCCCGTGTCCTCGTCCGCGTACTGGCGCGCGACGCGGCGCAGGTTCTCGGCATCGAGCAGCATGCGCTCGATCAGGCGATGCACCGCCTTGCCCGGCTCCGTCAGGCCGGTGAGGCGTTTGCCGCGCCGCACGAAGATGTCGACGCCGAGCTCGTCCTCGAGATCCTTGATCTGCTTGGAGACGCCCGATTGCGAGGCGAACAGCACATTCGCGACCTCGGTGAGGTTCAGATTGCGGCGCACCGCTTCGCGTACGTATCGCAGTTGTTGGAAGTTCATGCAAGTCTCGCTGGTTCGGGAGTACGGCGGTCGATTCGGTAAGGCGCGATGCACTCAGTATGCGGCGACATCGAGAAACTCGCTGACGAACGGTGTGCCCGGACGCTCATAGACTTCCTCCGGGGTGCCCTGCTGCTCGACGCGCCCATGATTGAGCACGACGATACGATCCGCCACATCGCGCGCTTCCTCCTGATCATGCGTGACGAAGAGCGTGGTGATCGCAAGCTCGTCATGCAGCCGCCGCAGCCAATTGCGCAGCTCTTTGCGCACCTTCGCGTCGAGCGCACCGAACGGCTCGTCGAGCAACAACACGGACGGGTCGACGGCCAACGCGCGCGCCAGTGCCACGCGCTGCCGCTGCCCGCCCGAGAGTTCGGCGGGATAGCGCTGGCCGAGCTGCGCGAGCTGCACGCGTTCGAGCAGCTCCCGCACTTTGGCGTCGATCGCCGCGGCCGCGGGTCGCTCGCGACGCGGCTTGACGCGCAGTCCGAACGCAACGTTCTCGAAGACCGTCATATGGCGAAAGAGCGCGTAATGCTGGAACACGAACCCGACACGCCGATCGCGCGGGTCGAGGGCGGTGACATCGCGGCCGTTCAATACGATTTCGCCGGCATCGGCCGACTCGAGCCCGGCCACCACGCGCAAAAGAGTCGTCTTGCCGCAGCCCGACGGTCCGATCAAGGCCGCCAGCTCGCCGCGGCCGAACTCGAGCGATACGTCGTCGAGCGCCTTGAAGTCGCCGAAATGTTTTTCCAGATTGCGAACGGTGATGCTCATGACGATCCTTTCATCGATGATGCGTGCAGCCCATGCCGGCGGCGGCCATCCGGCGCTCGGCGACTATCTTCGCCACCAGCGTCGCGAGCGCGATCAACGCGAGCAGCGACGCGACTGCGAAGGCGGCCGCGAAGTTGTAGTCGTTGTAGAGAATCTCGACGTGCAGCGGCATGGTGTCGGTCAGACCGCGGATATGGCCCGAGACCACCGATACCGCACCGAACTCGCCCATTGCCCGTGCGTTGCAGAGAATCACGCCGTAGAGCAAGCCCCACTTCACGTTCGGCAGCGTAACCCGGCGCCAGATTTGCCAGCCCGACGCGCCGAGCACCCGCGCCGCTTCCTCCTGCTCCTTACCCTGCGCCTGCATGAGCGGAATCAGCTCGCGCGCGACGAACGGAAACGTCACGAATAGCGTCGCGAGCACGATGCCCGGCACCGCGAACACGATCTGAAGGTCGTGCCGCTCGAGCCACGGACCGAGCCAGCCTTGGGCGCCGAACAGCAGCACGTATATGACGCCCGAAATCACGGGGGACACCGAGAACGGCAGATCGATCAGCGTCGTGAGCAGTGCGCGGCCTCGAAACTCGAACTTCGCGATCGCCCACGAAGCGGCGAGCCCGAACACGAGATTGAGCGGCACGGCAATCGCGGCGACACCGAGCGTCAGCGCGATCGCCGCGCGTGCATCGGGCTCGATGAGCGACTCGAAATAAAAGCGCACACCTTTGCTGAACGCCTCGGTGAAGACAGCGGCCAACGGCACGACGAGAAACAGCGAGAGAAAAACGAGCGCGATGCCGATGAGCGTCCAGCGCGGCACCCACTGGGCCGCAGGCGCGAACCGGCGCGCCGATGCGGCCGGTCGGCGAATGCCGGTGGTCTGAGCGCGCTCCCGATTTTCATGCGTATCGGCTCGCGCCCGCACGCCATCCGCTGCCGGCGCGCGAGGCGAACGGGCGGTCGCAGCAAGTTGGTTCATGTGAGCGCTCCCGAGATCGTCGTACCGCTCGTCGGACCCGACCGGCGGCGCCCACGCGGACTCGTGCGCCGCTGCCAATGCCATTGCAGCGCGTTGATCGCGAAAAGCATCAGGAACGAAGCGACGAGCATCGCGGTGGCGAGCGCAGTGGCGCCGGCATAGTCGTACTGTTCCAGTTTGGTGATGATGATGAGCGAGGTGACTTCGGACTTCATCGGAATGTTGCCGGCGATGAAGATGACCGAACCGTATTCGCCGAGTGCGCGCGCGAACGCGAGCGCGACTCCCGTGGACCAGGCGGGCACGAGCGCGGGCAGCACGACGCGCACGAACGTCTGGGCGCGCGAGGCGCCAAGGCAGGCGGCGGCTTCTTCCTGCGCGCGCTCGAAATCGGCAAGAACCGGCTCCACTGTTCGCACGACGAACGGCAGGCCGATGAACGTCAACGCGACCAGCACGCCAAGCGGCGTAAATGCCACTTTGAGGCCGAGCGGCGCGAGCCACCGGCCGATCCATCCGTGCTCGGAGTAGACCGTCGCGAGTGCGATACCGGCCACCGCGGTCGGCAGCGCGAACGGGAGATCGACGATCGCATCGACGAACCGTTTGCCGGGAAACCGATAACGCACGAGCACCCACGCGACGAGCAGACCGAACGCGCCGTTGATGAGTGCCCCAACCGCCGCGGCGCCGATCGTCAAACGGTACGAGGCAACGACGCGTGGCGAAGCGACAGCCGCGAAGAACGGCGCGGGTCCGAGCGTCGCCGCCTTCAAAAAGGCCATGGCGAGCGGTATGAGCACGACGAGACCCAGGTAGGTCAGCGTGAGACCGAGTGTCAGACCGAAGCCGGGCAAGGCGCCGGGTTTGCGAAAAGCGAATTTCGTCATGCTGTCGACCGATAGGCAGGCACCGCTCAATGCGGCTGATAAATCGAATCGAACACTCCACCGTCGGCAAAGTGCGTCTTTTGCGCGTTGGTCCAGCCGCCGAATGTGGCATCGACCGTGTAGAGCTTGAGCTTCGGGAACTGCGCGGTCAGATCGGCCGGCAAATTGGTGGCGCGCGGCCGATAGTAGTTGCGCGCCGCGATCCGCTGTCCTTCGTCGGTATAGAGAAAGCGCAGATACGCTTCGGCGAGCTTGCGCGTGCCGCGCCGCTCGACGACGCGGTCCACGACCGCCACCGGGGGCTCCGCCAGGATGCTGGCCGACGGCACCACAATCTCGAACTTGTCCGCGCCGAATTCCTTGCGTGCGAGAAACGCCTCGTTCTCCCACGCGATCAGCACATCGCCGAGACCGCGTTGCACGAAGCTCGTCGTCGCGCCGCGCGCTCCGGAATCGAGCACGCCCGCATTGCGATAGAGCGCAGTGACGAACGCGCGGGCCTTGGCGGCGTCGCCGCCCGGCCGGTTGAGCGCATAGGCCCAGGCCGCCAAGTAATTCCAGCGCGCCCCGCCCGAAGTCTTGGGGTTCGGCGTCACGATCGAAACACCCGGTTTCACCAGATCGTCCCAATCCTTGATGTGCTTGGGGTTGCCGCTGCGCACGAGGAACACGATCGTCGAGGTATAGGGCGAGGCGTTGTCCGGCAACCGCTTTTGCCAGTCCTGCGCCACGAGGCCACGGTCGGCCAGCGCCTGGATGTCATAGGCCAGCGCGAGTGTCACGACGTCGGCCTGCAGGCCGTCGAGCACCGAGCGCGCCTGCGCACCGGAGCCGCCGTGCGACTGACGGATCGAAAGCGTCTCGCCCGTCTGGGCTTTCCATTGGGCGGCAAAAGCCTTGTCGACGTCTTGATAGAGCTCGCGCGTCGGGTCGTAGGAAACATTGAGCAGCGTCGTTTGCGCGAATGCGCTCGGCGATCCAAGGATCAGCGCCGCCGTGCCGGCGGCCATCCCCGCCAACCAGCGTCTGCGCGCGCCCGAACGCGCCGTTCCCCGTGTGCTCATGCGTTTCCCCTCTGCCTGCCGGCGTTTGTATGAAGTCGGGCCAGTCTAGACGGTCGCCCTTATGAGCGGAACGAATGGATTTTCATTTTTTTATACGAAAAAATGCTAAAGGCGGCACTGGGAGGTTTCGCAGCGGGGTCGCAACGTTTTGCTTGAAATCCGCACGATACTGTATAAAAATACAGCAACCTGTTCATACATACAGTGGCCCCATGACCAAACTCACCGCACGGCAGCAGCAGGTATTCGATCTGATCCGGCAATCGATCGAGCACAGTGGTTTTCCGCCCACCCGCGCCGAAATCGCCGCGGCGCTGGGTTTCAGCTCGGCAAACTCGGCTGAAGAGCACTTGCGCGCGCTGGCGCGAAAGGGTGTCATCGAACTGGCCGCGGGTGCGTCGCGCGGCATCCGGCTGCTCGGTCTGGACGATGCGCCGCGTCAGCTTTCGCTGCCCCATGCGGCGCTCATGCAGTTGTCGCTGCCGCTGGTCGGACGAGTCGCAGCGGGCAGCCCCATCCTGGCGCAGGAGCATATCTCGCAGCATTACGCCTGCGACCCGGCGCTCTTTTCGAGCAAACCGGATTACCTGCTCAAGGTGCGGGGCCTGTCGATGCGCGACGCCGGCATTCTCGATGGCGACCTGCTGGCGGTGCAAAAGCGCACGGAAGCGAATGACGGTCAAATCATCGTCGCGCGTCTTGGGGACGACGTCACGGTCAAGCGCTTGAAGCGCCGCCCCGACGGTCTCGAACTGATCGCCGAAAACCCCGATTACGAGAACATCTTCGTGCACGCCGGCAGCGCGGAGTTCGCGCTCGAGGGGATTGCCGTCGGCTTGATTCGTCCCACCGAATTCTGAATTACGAACATCACGGAGACGCCATGGACCGCCTTGCCCGCCTTATTCCGTTTCGCGCCTTCGGCCGCCTGCGTCGTTTGCGCGGCCTCATTCCCTGCCCGCCGCTCGAGGCAACTCCGTTGCGTACCGCGGCGCGCGAATCGACGTTTGCGTCGTCTTCCGGCCTCCAGCCGTCGACACAGCCCGCGTTTGCCCGTGTGTCACTCAACAGCGGCCTGCACGCGGAGCCCGCGCGCCGCGCTCCTGTCCGGGTTTATCACGGCGCGTCGCGCGTAATCCTTGTCGGCACGATCGACGCTGTGTGCCGCATGATCGATCGGTGCATCGACGAGGAGCGCGCCGGGCTGCGCTCAACCAGTTTGGGTTGAATCCGAGGGGGCAACGCCGGGGCGCATGGCTCCCGCTGCCCGCTGAAACAGGTTGTTACCGCTGGTGATGACGGCCGGGATCGTTTCGCGTCGGAAGCAGTCCATCATGAATTCCATCCGAATGAGCTGACTATCGAATGATGAACGATCAAAGGAGTCCCGGCCGCCGGCATCCGCTCGTCACCGCTGTCGCCGTCCTCATTGCCGTTATCGTCCTCGGGGTGGCCGCCTTGGCGTACGCCTCGCCGTATCTTGTGCTGGATCGGCTCAAGCGCGCGGCGGACGCTCGGAATGCCGAAATCGTCAATCGCTACGTCGACTATCCGGCGCTGCGCACGAGCCTGAAGCAGCAGGTGACCGAGATGCTCGCTCGCCGCATCGATGAGCAAAAACGGGAGCATCCGTTCGCGGCGCTCGGTGCGCTGGTCGGTATGGCGCTGATTGGCCCGCTCGTCGACGCTTATGCCACGCCGGACGGCGTCGCGGCGCTATTGAACGGTTTGCCGCCCCGCGGCGAACCGGGCGAAACGCCGCCGCAGCCGGGCGCACAACCCGACGAGGACTCTGCCGCGTCGGGCCAAGGGCAACCCACGGCGCCCGCGCCTGCGCCTACTCAACCGCCGCGAGCGAGCGCGGGATATGACGGCATCGATCAATTCGTTGTCACCTATCGGCGCGATGCGCAAAGCCGGCCCTACAGCGTGCTGCTGCGGCGCGACGGCTGGTTCTCGTGGAAGCTCTTCGCGGTCAACCTGAACCAGTAGCGTGCGCGCTGCCTGTCGGCGCTCAGGTTTCCGTTCCCGCGCCAGCCTTGGCGGGCGCTGCAGTCACGGGCTCTTGCTCATGCGCCGTCGACACGGCCACGAGAATGCTGCACGACACGCGATCGAGCAATAGCGTGTTACCGGCCCCCATCCACCAGCGGGACAAACCGCTCCGTGCGCGATGCCCGACCACGACGAGGTCCACTTTCAGATCGGCGGCGAGCCGGGCGATTTCATCGATCGGATGACCGAACGCGAAATGCCCCTGCGCTTTGACACCCCGCTCCGTGAGCCATTCGACGCCTTCCTGCAAGATTTCCCGGGCGGCGTCCTCGAAGCGGCCACACGCGACGTCGGTCAATAGCCCAGCGCTTTGGGCGATGCTCGTGCGCATGTCGACAACCGACAATAGATGCGTTTCGGCCTTCAGGTCGAGCGCGAGATCGGCGCCGCAGCGCAATGCTTTGCGGCCTTCGCGCGTGCCGTCGTAACAGAGCAGAATTTTGTTGTAGCTTGCCATGGTGGCCTCCCTTCCTGCGTTAACCGCAGACGTTTGTTTGAATCATGGTGCGGCGCACTCGCGCTTGCAAGAGATGGAAAACGCCTAGTTCGCCGCCGCCCACGCGTCCTTTTACGCTCCCTTGCACGACGCTTTCAGACGATGCAATAGAATGGAGCGCCGACGGACCTATTTTCGAACCAGCCACATTCGACTCCCGATGCCGCAAAACGCGATCGAATTTTCTGACGTGCAAAAACACTACGGCGATAAGACGGTCGTCGATGGACTGAGTTTTCATGTCCGCACTGGTGAATGCTTTGGACTGCTAGGGCCGAACGGGGCCGGCAAGACCACGACACTGAAGATGCTGCTCGGCATCGCGAACCCCGACGCGGGGACGATCATGCTTGCCGGCGAATCCATCCCCGCACGCTCGCGCATCGCCCGGCAGCGCGTCGGCGTAGTCCCCCAATTCGACAATCTCGATCCCGATTTCACCGTGCGCGAAAACCTGCTCATATTCGGCCGTTACTTCGGCCTGTCTGCGAGCAAGACCCGGGCCAAGGTGGATCCGCTGTTGGAATTCGCGCGCCTCGAAAACAAGGCCGATGCACGTGTGGCTGAACTTTCGGGCGGCATGAAGCGACGTTTGACGCTTGCACGGGCACTGATCAACGACCCGGACGTGCTGGTCATGGACGAACCCACAACCGGGCTCGATCCGCAAGCGAGGCACCTGATTTGGGAACGGTTGCGCTCGTTGTTGTCTCGCGGCAAGACCATCATGCTCACGACACACTTCATGGAGGAAGCGGAGCGGCTCTGCGACAGGCTTTGCATCATCGAGGAAGGCCGAAAGATCGCGGAAGGCGCACCGCGCGCATTGATCGCCAAGGAGATCGGCTGCGATGTCATTGAAGTCTATGGCGCGGCGCCCGAAGCCCTGCGCGAGGAATTGTCGCCTTTCGCGGTGCGCACCGAGATCAGCGGCGAAACGCTTTTTTGCTATGTCGACGATCCGGGGCCCGTCAATGCTCGTCTCGCAGGCCGCCAGGGATTGCGCTACCTTCACCGACCGGCGAACCTCGAGGACGTCTTCCTGCGCCTGACCGGGCGAGAAATGCAGGAATGAGCCACGAGCAACGTCAACCGGAAAAGCTTTGATGGATACGTCTTCTTCCCATCGCACCGAAACTGGGCAGCGCCGCACGCGCGAGCGGCATGCCGTGCGCGTGCGATTCGCGTGGCCGTCCAACGGAACGCATTGGATTGCCGTATGGCGGCGCAATTACCTGGTCTGGCGCAAGCTGGCGTTGGCGTCGATGTTCGGCAATCTGGCCGACCCGATGATCTATCTCTTCGGACTGGGCTTCGGGCTCGGGCTGATGGTGGGACACGTCGCCGGTGTCCCGTATATCGACTTTCTGGCGGCGGGCACGGTTGCGTCGAGCGTCATGATGTCCGCCACGTTCGAAGCGATGTACTCTGGATTTTCCCGGATGCACGTGCAACGTACGTGGGAGGCGATCATGCACACGCCGCTCACGCTCGGCGACATTGTCGTAGGCGAAATCGCATGGGCGGCCAGCAAGGCAGTGTTGTCGGGCGCCGCGATCATGCTCGTGGCCGGCGCGCTGGGCTATGCGCACTTCCCATCGATGCTGCTCGCCCTGCCCGTCGTTGCGCTGGCCGGGCTCGCTTTCGCGAGCCTCGCGATGATCGTGACGGCGATGGCGCCGTCATACGACTTCTTCATGTTCTACCAGACGCTGGTGATCACGCCGATGCTGCTGCTTTCCGGTGTGTTCTTTCCGCTCGGTCAGCTTCCGGCCGCCGTGCAGCACGCCGCGCTCGCGCTGCCGCTTGCGCACGCGGTGGAGCTGATCCGGCCCGCCATGCTCGGGCGCCCGATGGCCGATGCGCCGCTGCACGTGGCCGTGCTCGCGGCGTATGCCATTACATCGTTTCTCGTCTGCTCGGCGCTGTTTTCCCGCCGCATGATGCGTTAGGGCGGCCCAAACAGCCATCACTGTTCATCGTCGTCCCAGGGGATTTCGACATCGGTGATGAACGCGACCATCGAAAACGGTTGCGCCTCGTGCCGCCCCATCTTGCCATCGGCTCGATGCCATTCGACGCGGAATCTGACCTCAGGCGTGTCCGCGAGCAGCCGTACCGTGCGCAGTTCTTCGGGATCCGACGTCTCGACGGGGCCGTCGAGCGAAACGAGCAGCTTTTGAGGCCACACGCCGTTGACGGGATCGTAGACGCGGTCGCCGTCGGGAATGGAGGTATGCGCCTCGACGCCGATCGTCGCGCAGGCGTCCACCACCATCTTCGCCAGGGCTCGAAGTACGGCAGTTGCGCGCGCCGAGTTCGCTTGACGAATAGCGAGGTCGCCGCGAGTCAATGCTTGTTCGAGTTTCGGATCGGTCTTCTTTTGCTTGCTCATTTCGTCTTCCAATGAATTCGATACACGACGACCGCCACCGCCGTGCGGGGCATGCGTGGCCGTCGAACGCATCGTACCACCGGTGGGCATGCATCCGGCCCCAACGCATATTCGCCGTGCACCTCGATGTCGCGCAAGCGGCATTCCCGTTTCAAACGCGCTCATCGAGGCCGCGCGACGATCCCGTAAATTCTGATTCGTCTGCAATACCGGACCTACAGGTTTCGGATGACGGCCGATAAAGCCGCGCTTCTATACTGGCCCTGTGGCCGCGTAACGAGACGTAACCGAAAAACGGAAAGCGGCTCGCGTGCTCCCTGTAAAAAAAACGACTCAATATATTGGCCAATAAACGGGACGCTTTCATCGAGGGATAAATTGAAACTGCTCGCCCGCCTTGCATTCGTTTCGATTCGCGCAATGCTACGTCCCAACCTTGCGGCGCTCGATGCCTCGGAATGTCATTTCCGCGTGCTGCCGACCGACCTGGACGTGCAGCTGCACATGAACAACGGCCGTTTCCTGCAGATCATGGACCTGGGCCGCATCGATCTGCTGCTTCGCAATGGGGTACTGCAGAACGCCATCTCGAAAGGTTGGCGAATGTTGCTGAGCGGCGTCATGATTCGGTATGTTCACGAGCTTCGTCCATTCGAGCGCTATGCGTTGCGCACCCGCATACTCGGATGGGACCGGCGCTTTTTCTATATCGAACATCGCTTTGAAAACAGCAAGGGCCGGCTCGTTGCGCTCGGAACCGCAAGAGCGGCGATTGCCGACCGGGCGAGCAGATCGCTCGTTCCGGCGGATCACGTCGCGGCGGATCATGGCCACGCCAAGTCGCCGGCCCTGCCATTTTTCGTGCGGACGTGGAATGAATCGGACAGCCAGATGCGCAAGGAGGCGAGCGCGATCGAGCGACAGCACGATGCGGCTCAGCGTTCCGACGAACTCGACTGGCGGCGCTGGGGTCTGCACCCGGCGATGAACGAACGGGTGCCGATGCCCGAAGAGGCGCCGTCGCTGCATGAGGAAATTGGGAACGTGCCGGTGCCGCTCAATTCATTCGAAGGCACCGCATCGACATAGACGCAAGCGCGCCACGACTCGATGGGCCGGTTCCGGCGTCAGTTCGAGCGCTGCGGCTCATCGACGGCAAAAAAGGGGAGACTCGACAATCTGGATGGGGTGGCTGATGGGACTCGAACCCACGACGACAGGAATCACAATCCTGGACTCTACCAACTGAGCTACAGAATGATGTGCGTCAGCGCGCCTTAATCACCGCCTGCTCGCTTGCGTACCGAATAGACAGGCGGACGCTCGCGCGGAAAATCCTGCGCGCCCGGCATCCGAATGCCCATGCGCTTGCGCATCAGCGCCTCGAGTGCGTCAGCCGTGATGACCACGGTACCCTCAGCGCGACGCACGACCTCGACGCCAAAATTCGCTTTGAACCAATTGGCCTGCGCAGACGATCGCTTTTTGCCCGTGATCTCTTCGAGCTCTTGTGCTAATAGCAGTTTGAAGGGCATGCATTGACCTTTGGTTATTTGCGCATGTGGCGTTCGGGCAGCGCGGGCCAGAACTTTTTTCCGTCCTTTGCCATCGTCCACGGATCCGAATGCTCGCGATGGCTGCGCGCGACGTACTCGGTACCTGAGGTGCGTAAGCGCGCACGTTCTTCGCGACGGTGCCGTCGATGCCACCTTGCCTTTTCCGTAGCCTCCGATATAGCCGTCGTGATGGCCGTGATCGGCGTCTTTCTCTTGCTCCGACTCATTTCGCACCTCGTTTCGTACCCCGAACGTGCGAAAGCCCGCTCGCGGCGGGCTCGTGTGCAACAGCGGCAGTGGGAGACGCGTTTCTACTGCATCAGCCGCCCGGAGGGAACCCGCAAGCAGATGTGAAAACGCCCGCGCGGCGCTGGCCTTTCCTTATTCTTTCTGGCCTTTCTTGAGGAACTCATCGAGAGGAACCGCTAGCGTCGAAAAGATGTTTGCAACGTCTAGATAATCCAGCCGCCCTTTTGCAACGTCCACCATAATTTCTTCGAGAGCGGGACTTCGGGCCACCATGAAGTTTTCCAGCAGCAGATAGGTCAGCGCCGAAACGAGTGCCGTTCGTTTATTCGCATCAGAGAACGCGTGTCCACGCGCTATCGCCTCTGCGTACATCCCGGCGATCTCGAAAACATCCTCCAGGTTGTCGTAGTGAACCTTATGTTCAATGCGACCAAGGGCGCCTTCTAAAGCGCCCCTGTTCGTGCCCTGTACGCCGGGCTCATTTTCAAGAATGAAATTGTGGACGATCTCGACCAGATCGGCACTTAGCATCATCGCTTAGCTAGCGCCTGGATCACGGCATGATGCTGCTCGTACACACGTTTCGCTGCATTGACGATCTGCTTACGACCATCCAGGGAGCTTGCATTGACCTTTGTTGTGGGGAGCTGTACGCCTGCCCTGGCCTTGACTTCGACTCCGTGGATGTTCCCAGTCTTACCTTTCATGACCATGGGAGCTCCTTCGGGGTTGGGGTTGAGAGGGTTCTACAACCACTGTTAACGGCGATTCTACACAAAAAGTTTACTAGCAACGTGTTGCCATATGACTCCGACTGTCACAGCACATCCCCCTGCGATCGGTACGGCACCGTACGCTTTAAATTCCATATCAATCGCATTAAAAGCAAGTCTCAATCCTGACGGGGTCGAAACGGCGCCGCGATCTGCGGTCGCCGTCATACGCCGCGATCTTTCCCATGAGTTCCGGCACCTCGGCCTCGCCGATGCGTTTCATGTGCATGACCGGACGACCTTGATCTCCTCTCTCTTCTCTTGCGGGCAGCGCAAGGAGACCTCGGGATAAACGCCGAGGGCAGCCCGTTTCTCTTTACCGTCGATGCGATACCTCAGCCGCCAGTACTTCGAGCCGTTTGGCATGATCTCAAAGTACATGCACTCGCTATCAGCCAGCTTGTAGAAGCGCTCCCGAGGTTTGGCAGAGCGAATAGCAACATCGGTAAGAGGCATGGGGGCATCGAGGGGGCAGAAACGCCCTCAGATGTGTGAAATATGCCACCCACGATGCCCGCGGGATTGACCGGTGCAATGGTAAAGCTTGGGCAACGTTGGCAATGAGAATCTCCGCAAGTGCTTGACTGGCGGGGGTTTTCCGTGGGCGATGGGAAACGTTGGGACGTTTTTTGGGGTGGCTGATGGGACTCGAACCCACGACGACAGGAATCACAATCCTGGACTCTACCAACTGAGCTACAGCCACCACTGGGATCTGCAGTTCGGTGCGTCAAGACCAGCCGCACCGACGAAGAAGCGAGATTATACAAATACCATCGCGACTTGCCTAGCCCCTCAATCGACAATTTCTACCGCGGATTCGAGGGGCTCGCGCAATTGCGCGCGCGCTTCGTTGAATATCGACAAATCGGCGGCGGCGAGCCGCTTGTTGTCAGACAGCACCCGCCGCCAGCCGCGCGCGCCCGCCATACCGCGATACAAGCCCAACGCGTGACGCGTGATTGCGCCGAGGAACGTCCCGCGCGCCAACTCGGTACCGCAGTATTCGATGAGACCCGCCTCGATCTGCTCGCGACTCGGCACCGGTGCCGCCGCACCATAGAATCGCGTGTCGACTTCCGCGAGCACGTAGGGGTTGTGATAGGCCTCGCGCCCCAGCATCACCCCGTCCACATGAGCGAGATGCGACTCGACTTCGTCCAGCGTCTTGACACCGCCGTTGAGGATGATTTCAAACGCCGGAAAATCGCGCTTGAGGCGATAGGCGTAGTCGTATTTGAGCGGCGGTATCTCGCGATTCTCCTTCGGCGACAAGCCCTTGAGGACGGCATTGCGCGCATGGACGATGAAGACTTCACAGCCGGCATCTGCCACCGTGCCAACGAAATCGCGCACGAAGGAATAATCCTCGACGGCGTCGACGCCGATCCGATGCTTGACCGTCACCGGTATGCCCACCGCGTCGCGCATCGCCTTCACGCACTCGGCCACGAGTGCCGGCTCGTTCATCAGGCACGCGCCGAACGCGCCGCGCTGCACGCGCTCGGAAGGACAGCCGCAGTTGAGGTTGATTTCGTCGTAGCCCCACTGCTCGCCCAGTTTGGCCGCTCGTGCGAGATCGCCGGGCTCGCTGCCGCCCAGTTGCAACGCGACCGGCGCCTCTTGCGCCGTGAATGCAAGATGTCGAGCGACATCGCCGAACAGCAACGCGCCCGTCGTCACCATTTCCGTGTATAGCCACGTATCACGCGAAATGAGCCGATGGAAGTACCGGCAGTGACGATCGGTCCAATCCATCATGGGAGCGACACTGACGCGGCGCGGGCGGGAAAGGGAAACAGCAGAAGACGACATAGAAAGGCCAACGACAGAATAGACCGCGATTTTACCGCAGCGGGCGGGCGAAAGCCCCGTCGAAGCGCCCGCAAAGCAGCAATCGGTCTCGCCCGAGGCAGCCGACCCGCTAGAATGTAGCCCGCGCGTCGCGGCACGGCCGGCTTTCGCGCGCCCAACCCGATTCGAAGGAGCGTTGATCGATGAGCGGCGGATTCTACCGTCATGGCGTGAGCCGGTGCATCCTGGTCTGGCTGCTGCTGACGATGCTCGCTGGATGCAGCGCGCTGTTCGGCCCCAAACCGCCGCCCGTTACCGAACAGCCGGCGCCCGAGCCGCAACCCGAACCGGAGCCTCCGGCGCCGCCGGAACCGGAAGCCTCGGCGCCCGCGCCGGCGTCCGCCCCCGCCGCTCCCGAGGTCAAACGGGCACCGCCAAAACCGGTCCATCGGCACCCCCCGCCGCATCGCGCCGCGCCGCCCGAAACGCCGCCAGCGCCGGCGCCCGTCGTGCCGGCGCCGATCATCAGCACGCGACTGCTGTCGTCCAACGATACCCGCGGGCTGCTGGATGCCCGCGTACAGCGGCCCGACGGCAAGGCGCTGGGGCGTGCCATCGACATGTTCGTGGACAAGGATGGCAGGCCGCAGGAAATGCTCGTCAATCTATCGGGGTTCCTCGGCATCGGCGACCGCAAGGTCCGCTTCCCCTGGAATGCGTTCACTTTCAATATGAGCGCGAAAAAAGCCGCTATCACGCTGGCTGTCAAGGAAGGCCAGCCGCCTGCCGCGCAGGCGTTGCAGAAAAAGGGGGCTCGTCCCGCCGGCATCGCTTCGAAACCCGAACTCACGCGCATGATCGATGCGACGGTCGAGCGCGGCGATGGCGCGCGAGTGGGGCGCGTCGTCGATGTACTCATCGATAATCATGCCGCGCCCCAAGCCGCGGTGGTCGACGTCAGCCGGCTCATGCAGGATCGGCGCAGCATCGCGATCGACTGGTCGGCGCTGCGCTTCGTCCACAAAGACGATGCCCTTCGGGTTGAGTCGGATCTGACCGATGCGCAGGTCGACGCTGCGCCGAATTACGAGCCCGATCGCCCGGTGCGCGCCGTGTCGCCCGCGCCCAAGCCCCCCGTCGCCGCTCAGCCGGCCCCAGCGGGGGCCAAGCCTGCGGCCTCCGGCAACGACGCTTCACGGTGACGAACGCGCAGATGGCAAACCTACGCAGTCTCCGCGCGCTCGATTGGCTCAACTTCTTCCTCGCCAACGTCCAGACGGGTTTTGGCCCGTTCATCGCGTCGTACCTGACGTCGCATAAATGGACACAGGGCGAGATCGGCATTGCGCTCAGCGTCGGCACGGCAACCGCCATGCTGAGCCAGGTGCCCGCGGGCGCGTTGATCGACGCGCTGCGCAACAAGAAAGGCGCCGCCGCGCTTGCGATCGTCGCCATCGCGGCATGTGCGCTCTTGCTCGCCGCTAGTCCGACGACCATCCCGGTGCTCGCCGCCGAGGTGTTTCATGGTTTCGCGAGCTGCATGCTGACGCCTGCCATCGCGGCCATCTCGTTCGCGCTCGTCGGCCGCCATGCCCTCGGCGACCGGCTCGGGCGCAACGCACGCTTCGCATCGATCGGCAGTGCCGTCGCCGCCGCGCTCATGGGTGCGTTCGGCGAGTATTCGTCGGCGCGGGCTGTCTTCTGGTTGACCGCGGCACTGAACGTTCCCGCGCTCATCGCCCTTTCGATGATCGAGCATACGGGGCGCGCCGCCGCGAAGGCCGCGGGCGCGGCCACCGTTCCTACCCCCGCCCCGCCGGTCGCCACGCATCGCCGCGCGGGCATGAGCGAGTTGCTGCGCGATCGGCGGGTACTCGTTTTCGCCGCGTGCATCGCGCTTTTCCATTTGTCGAACGCGGCCATGCTCAATCTGGCCGCCGGCGAAGTCACGACGCATATGAGCGACAACGTACAGCTCGTGATCGCGGCGTGCATCATCGTGCCGCAGATGGTGGTCGCGGCGCTCTCGCCATGGGTGGGACGATCGGCCGAGCGTTGGGGCCGGCGTCCGCTCCTCTTGTTCGGCTTTGCCGCCCTGCCAGTTCGCGCGTTGCTCTTCGCGGGCGTGTCGAGCCCTTATCTGCTCGTCCCTGTGCAATTGTTCGACGGCATCAGCGCGGCAGTCTTCGGCGTGATGCTGCCGCTCATCGCGGCGGACGTGGCCGGAGACAAAGGACATTACAACCTCTGTATCGGCCTGTTCGGACTCACGGCAGGTATCGGCGCAACGCTATCGACGCTGCTCGCGGGGTTTATCGCCGATCATTTCGGCAATACGGTCAGTTTTTTCGGTCTCGCAGCGGCGGGCGTGCTGGCCGTGCTGCTCGTTTGGATGGCGCTCCCCGAGACACGCGATGCGGTCGACTCACCGGCCGAAGACGGGCAAGGCCCCACACCGGCCGCGCATTGAAACCGGCAGCCCCGCGCCTGCGGGGCGAACGATCAACCATCAAGTCGGTCATCGACGATCGCTCGCGCCGCGTCGAGCGCGGCGCGAGCTGCCTGCCGTTCGGTCGGCCACAGCTTGTCGACATGAACGAGCTGCCAGTCCTGCACCACCATGCCGTCCTTCAATACGCGAAAGTGCGATTTCACGCCCGTCATCACCTGTTCCACGGCGACTTCCAGTGCAAAGCCGCGGTAAGGCTCCTCGTAATCGCCCATGTCGATGCCAGTCGGTTTCATCGCACTCCCCCAACGATCATTGCAGGTAGGCCTACAACCGGGACCGCAACCCTCGACTAATCGCAATCGCCCGACAAATACTTTCGGCCCTCGCAGGTGATTTCGATCGCGCCATCGGTATTCTCGTCGACAAGCCCGGCGCCAAGCAGTTCGGCGGCGACCGACATCGAGACGAGCGGCGGCGCCTGGCCGATTCCCACGTCGTTCAGGCGCCTCAGCGCCTCTACCGCCTCGGGGCTCAAGGGTTTGGACATGGCCGGCTCCTTGTCAGTGATAGCGCGTGCGCGCCGATGTCGATTCCGATCTACTCCGGTGCCATGCAACGCTCGCGTGAGCATCGTCAATCCATCGTAGCACTTCCTCCGCGCGAAGCAGATGCGCAAATACGCGTGCGCCGGGAGACGGCCTCGCCTCTATAATGACGCTCGTTCCGTTAGACGAACGGGCGCATCGCGTCATGCCCGCGCCGCCCGCGCACTACATGCAAAAAATCATCCTGCCTCTGGTGTCGGGCTTTCTCGCCGCACTCTTTTTCCATGAAGCGACGCTCGCGCTTCTGCATACCGCGGGGCTCATCGACATGACGGGCTTTTCCACGACCCCGTTCGCGCCGCTCGACATCCCCGAGTTCGTCGCCAACGCGCTCTGGGGCGCCGTGTGGGCCGTACTGATGGCCTGGCTGCTGCGCGTTTCGCCCGAGCGCGTAGCGCCGTGGGTTCAGGCGTTCGTATTCGGAGGTATCGTTCTCACGGCGGCACGAATCTTCGTCGTCGATCCCATACGCGGCATTTGGCCGAGCGGCAACATGCTGCCGCGCCTTGCCATCGGTTTCGCTGCCAACGCCATGTGGGGCTGGGGCGCTCTCGTCTTCATGCGCGCTTTCATGGCCGAGAGCGCCGAAGAATCGGCCTGAAGTCTCTCCCGAAACAGCGCCGGATAACGCGCGATGCGGCGCCGACTCAGCCGTGAAGCGCGCGCAGCGGGTGCTCGTCCGGGCGCCATGGGCTCATGAACATGCGCTCGACATCTTGCGCCGTCACGTCCCCGATGCGACTGATTCGCCAGACAGGGTGATTGTCCTTGTCGATGATCCGCGCACGCACCCCTTCCAGCACATCGCCAAACGCGAACATCGTATGAGTGAGATCGAGGTCACGGCGCAGGCATTCGGCCATCGTGCTGTCGCCGCGCGCCACGACCTCCAGCGAGACGGCCATCGATAGCGGCGAACGTTCATGCATCATGCCGAGCGTATCCTCCGCCCAATCGCATGCGCCCTCTTCCCTTTCGGCTGCGAGCGAAGCGGCGATGGCCGCGGCATTGGGCTGCCCGAAATGCCTGTCGATCCATGCGCGCGTGGCGGCAAGCGACGTGTCGGCGTGTTCATCGCCGTTGGCGCAGATAGCCTCGTGCGCAATGCGCTTCACGCAGGCGATCACGTCGGTGCCAGTGGCAAACGATTCATGACCCAGCGCTTCGAGAAGCGTCGGAATGGCGCTGGCATTCATGCAGATATCGGCCAGCCCGGCGTAGAGCGCATCGGCCGCGTCGATCGTTACCCCGGTGACGGCAAGATACCGACCGATCGCGCCAGGCGTACGGGCGAGGAACCATCCGGCGCCGACATCGGGGAAAAACCCGATACGCGTCTCGGGCATCGCCATTCGCGTCGTGCTCGTCACGACGCGCAGGCCGCCGGTCCGATGCGCCCCTTGCGAAATGCCCATTCCGCCGCCCATGACGATGCCGCTCATCAACGCGATATAAGGCTTGGGGTAAATAAAAATCGCGTGATCGAGCGAATACTCCTCGATGAAGAAACGCTCGCGCGAGGCGACGTCGTTGCGCTGCGACATCTCGTAGAAGGAACGGACGTCGCCGCCCGCGCAAAAAGCGCGCTCGTGCGGCGAATAAACGACGACGGCAAGCACGCCGGGATCCGTGCGCCATTCGTCGAGCCGGGCGTGCATCGTGCGGATCATACCCAGCGAAAGCGCATTGAGCGCCTTGGGGCGGTTCAGTTCGATAAAACCGATTCGATTGGCGATGAAGGTGCGCACCTCGGCCGAGGTGGCAGCTAAAGCCGAATCATCAGTCGTAGTCATGGCTGGACGTCGAAACCGAAGAAGCGACACATGAAACGGTAGCACGCGCGGGCATCGACAGCGAGCGAGGCCGTCCGAATCAATGCGCCTGCATCCCGGAAAAGAGGTTGAGGACGACGACACCGGCCACGATCAGCGAAAGGCCGATGACCGCGCCGACATCGGGAACCTGCCGGTAAAGCACGATGGCCACGAGCGTGATGAGCACGATGCCAACCCCCGACCATATTGCGTAGACGATGCCCACCGGCATCGATTTGAGCGTCAGCGAAAGGCAGTAGAACGCCACGCCATAGCCACCGACCACGACGAGCGAAGGCGCGAGACGCGTGAAGCCGGCCGAAGCACGCAGCGCCGAAGTGCCAATGACCTCCGCGACGATCGCGATGGCGAGCCAGAGATAGCCAAGACCGCTCGATCCGCGCATCGGTTTCAGCCCTTGACCAGCGCAAGCTGCGCGTAGTCGTGGCCGAGTTCCGCGCTGAGCGCCTCGACGACCAGTTCGTGATCGGCGCGTTGAGCGAGTCCCGACACCGTCACCGACCCGATGACTCCGACACCGGTCACCGTGATCGGGAACGAGCCGCCGTGGGCGGCGTACTCGGCGCCGGGCAATCCGTGCTTGTCGGCAAGCGTCGTTCCGGCCTGCTGCATGCGCAGTCCGATCGCATACGAACTGCGGCGGAAATGGGCGACGACGTTGCGCTTACGGCGCACCCAGGCTGCGTGATCGGGCGTGGCCCCCTCCAGCGAGCAGAAAAAAAGCGACTGGCCGAAGGTCGAAACATCGATGGCGAGCGCGAGCGAACGCGCCGTCGCAATTTCATGCAGATAAGCGCCGAGCTGCCAGGCGCGAGCGGCGTCGAAACGAGGGAACACCAGCGTGTGCTCCTGGGCTGCGATGGTACGCAGATCGTGGTCGATATCCATGAGAGAACAAAATGCCGTTGGGTAATGCGCGTGAACCGGGACAACCCGATCGTGCTGCGGCGCGGCACCCGATTCTAGCGCAGGTGTATGCGGCCGCGCCCAAGTGCCGGCGAGCAATCGGGCATCCGCGCAAACCCGCGATCGATAGATAAAAGCGAATCCATCCTTGCGTCGACTTTGGGATTTATCTATAATCTTCTTTTCGACGGACGCGGGGTGGAGCAGTCTGGCAGCTCGTCGGGCTCATAACCCGAAGGTCGTAGGTTCAAATCCTACCCCCGCAACCAATACAAGCACGTCTGCAAGCATTTCCAAGCGATGTGCCGCCGTCCAGGAACATTGAAGCTCGATCGTCAGATCGGGCTTTTTTTACGGCCACAGTTAGCGCTTTAGCGCTTACTGTGGCCCAATGCAGCGCAATGTGCGCGCCGCGGAGGTTGGCGCGATAACGAGAGCCCGGCGCGAGAGCCCGGCGCGAGAGCCCGGCGGACCGGGAAAACCCCGCATCGACGACCGAAGCGGCGGCGACCGTCCAGCCGATGGGCCGAGTCCATGACAACGTTTTCTTTATGTAGTCTCGGCTCCTATTGCGCATAATCCGGCACACCCCTATCGTTGTCGAAGCAACATCAACGGCTGCGCAAAAAAACAGAAAGACCGCGCGAAAGGCCGACACTCTGAGACAGGTACGGAGACCAACGATGACAAGCATGTCCGAACCCGCACACGCCGGGCCCCCCACATTTTTTTCGAAGCAGGCCACGGTCGCCCGCCCCGGTTTCACTCGCTGGATGGTGCCCCCCGCGGCACTCGCCGTGCATCTGTGTATCGGCCAGGCCTACGCGTTCTCCGTCTTCAACGGCCCGCTGACGAAAGTCATCGGCATTACCCAATCGGCGCCGGAAGACTGGTCGCTGACCACGCTCGGCTGGATTTTTTCGCTCGCCATCGTGTTCCTCGGGCTTTCCGCGGCCTTCGCAGGCAAGTGGCTCGAGCACGTCGGCCCGCGACGCACGATGTTCACGGCGGCCTGCTGTTTCGGCGGCGGCTTCCTCGTTTCCGCGCTCGGGGTCTGGCTGCATCAGATCGTGCTGCTCTATCTCGGCTATGGCGTGATCGGCGGTATCGGGCTGGGGCTTGGCTACGTCTCGCCCGTGTCGACGCTGATCCGCTGGTTCCCGGACCGCCGCGGCATGGCAACCGGTATGGCCATCATGGGTTTCGGCGGCGGCGCGATGATCGCGGCGCCGTTGTCGGTCGCGCTGATGAACCACTTCAAGAGCGCCACGAGCGTCGGCGTGGCCGAAACGTTCATCGTTCTCGGCATCGCCTATTTCATCTCGATGTCGATCGGCGCCCTCGCCATCCGTGTGCCGCCCGCGGACTGGAAGCCGGCGGGATGGACGCCGCCCGACACGTCGCACAAATTGATCACGCGCAACCACGTCCATATCGACGAAGCCTTGAAAACGCCGCAGTTCTATCTGATCTGGCTGGTGCTCTTCCTGAACGTCACCGCGGGCATCGGCATTCTCGGACAGGCCTCGGTCATGATCCAGGAGAGCTTCAAGAACACCGTTACGCCGGCCGCCGCCGCGGGCTTCGTCGGACTTCTCTCCCTGTTCAACATGGGCGGGCGCTTCGTCTGGGCATCGGCATCGGACTGGGTCGGCCGCAAAAACACCTACTTCATCTTCTTCGCGCTGGGCGCCGTGCTCTACTACCTCGTTCCGAGCTTCGCGACGACGGGCAACATTGCACTTTTCGTGCTGGCTTACTGCGTGATTCTTTCGATGTACGGCGGTGGCTTTTCGACCGTGCCGGCCTATCTCGCAGATATGTTCGGAACAGCCTTCGTCGGCGGCATCCATGGGCGCCTGTTGACCGCCTGGGCCGCCGCGGGCGTGGCGGGCCCGGTGCTCGTCAACTACATCCGCGCATACGAGGTAGCGCACGGCGTGGCCAAGGCCGACGCTTACACGATGACTGTCCACATCATGGCAGCGCTGCTCGTCGTCGGCTTCATCTGCAACCTGCTCGTTTCGCGCGTGAACGAGAAACATCATATGAGCGAGCTTCAGCTCGCCAACGAACAGTGAGGAGAATGAAATGAACGAGACATCCACCGCGGTCACGCCGTCGAGCCGCATCGGCCTGATCGTCTTCTGGGCGTACGTGCTGATCCCGCTCGCCTGGGGCGTCATCAACACGCTGCGCCAGGCGCTCAAGCTGTTCGTCTGAGGCGCACCGACGAGCCGACCGGAAGCCGGGCCATGCGCCCGGCTTCGCTTTTTGGGTACGCGATCCGAAACGTCGGGCGACCCGCGGCGAGCCGGCAGCCAGTGATAAACTCGCATCACTTTCACGCGCGCGTTTTTTGCCGGCTTGCGCGAGCGCCGAGTACGCAGCAGCGCTGCACCGCGCCCGCGCCGTCCCTCACGATATCTATGAAATTCTGCTCAGCCTGCGGCCACTCGGTCAGCTTACGGATTCCAGCCGGAGACAATCGCGAGCGCTTCGTATGCGAGCGCTGCGGCGCCGTGCATTACCAGAACCCCCGCAATGTCGTCGGGACGGTGCCCGTGTGGGAGGACAAAGTCCTGCTCTGCCGCCGCGCGATCGAACCGCGCTATGGCTATTGGACGCTGCCGGCCGGTTTCATGGAAATGGGCGAGACCACCGCGGAGGCCGCCGCGCGCGAAACACTCGAGGAAGCGGGCGCGCGCGTCGAAGTCCAGCACTTGTTCTCGCTGCTCAATGTGCCGCACGTCCACCAGGTGCACATTTTCTATCTGGCGCGGCTGCTCGATATCGATATCGAAGCCGGCGAGGAAAGCCTCGAAGTGCGGCTTTTCGACGAAGGCGAAATCCCCTGGGACGACATCGCGTTTCCCACCGTCTGCCAGACGTTGCGTTTTTTCTTTGCCGATCGTTCCGCCGGCAATTATGGGCTGCACACGGGCGATATCTTCCGCTCGCTGCGCGAAGGCTGATCGAACCCGCGCGCCGATGGTCCCCTGGCTCGGTCCTGACGATCCGTTCCCGCCTGTCGAGCAGGCGCTCGGCGCAACGAGCGGTGCGCCGGGCCTGTTGGCCGCGAGCTCGGACCTGCTGCCGTGGAGACTCGTCGATGCCTACCGGCGCGGCATTTTCCCCTGGTACTCGGACGGTCAGCCGGTACTCTGGTGGTGTCCGCATCCGCGCATGATCCTCGTGCCGGCGGAATTCAAGGTATCCCCTTCGCTGAGAAAGACGCTCAAGCGCGTGCTGCGCGATCCGCGCTGGGAGGTCCGCGTAGATTGCGATTTCCCCGGGGTGATGCGCGCCTGTGCGCAAGCGCCGCGCCAAGGGCAGCGCGGCACCTGGATCACGGCCGAAATCATCGACGCCTATTCGATGCTGCATCGCGCCGGCGAAGCGCATAGCGTGGAAACCTGGTACGAAGGCGCCCGCGTGGGCGGTCTGTACGGCGTCTCGCTCGGACGCATGTTCTTCGGCGAATCGATGTTCGCCGATGTGACCGATGCGTCGAAAATCGCGCTCGCCGCACTCGTGGGCCACCTGCTCCGCCACGAAGTAGAAATGATAGACTGCCAACAGAATACGTCGCATCTGGCATCGCTCGGCGGCCGCGAGATTGCGCGCAAGAGCTTTCTCGGACATGTGCGCGAAGCGGTGGCGCAAGCGCCCATTCCGTGGCGCTTCGACAAATCCGCCTTGCTCGAGGTCCTGCCTGACAGGCTGCAGGCGATGCCGGAAAAACGCGCGCGCTGACCACGCACCGTGAGCAGCCTGCCAACGAGGGACGATGCTTCGAGAGCCGCCAATGACTCACCCGAATGAGCTGCCGCTTTCACCTCTTTCCGCGCTGCAATTTTATGCAACCGCGCCCTATCCTTGCAGTTATCTGGAAGGACGCATCGCGCGCTCGCAAGTCGCCACGCCAAGCCACCTGATCAATTCCGACGTTTATACCGAGCTCGTCAAGGCGGGCTTTCGCCGCTCGGGCGTGTTCACGTACCGCCCGTACTGCGAAGGTTGCCGCGCTTGCGTGCCGGTTCGCGTGCCCGTCTCGGCCTTCACGCCGAACCGGACGCAGCGCCGTGTGTGGAAGCGCCATGCCAGCCTCGTCGCATCGGTCTCGCCGCTGCACTACGACGAGGAACACTACGCGCTCTATATGCGCTATCAGGCGGCCCGCCATGCGGGCGGCGGCATGGACCGCGACAGCCGCGATCAATACGAACAGTTCCTGTTACACAGCCGCATCAACTCGCGGCTCGTCGAATTCCGCGAGCCGGTGCCAGCCGATCTCGGCATGGCGCAACCGGGAACACTGCGCATGGTCAGCATGATCGACATCCTCGGCGACGGGCTGTCCTCCGTGTATACCTTTTTCGAACCCGACGCCGCGAAGGCGAGCTACGGCACCTACAACATTCTCTGGCAGATCGAGCAGGCTCGAAGCCTCGGGCTGCCTTACGTCTATCTGGGCTACTGGATTCAGGAAAGCGCCAAGATGGCCTACAAGTCGAATTTTCGGCCACTCGAAGGCTTGAGCGGCGGGCGCTGGAGCCCGCTGGATATCTCCTCGCGCGAGGCCCCGCCCGCCGACGACGATGCCGCGCGTGGCGCCGAAGGGTAACGCCCTTGCGCGCGCCGGGCACCGGGCCGCGCGTTTCGGGGCCGGCACCGCGAAGCCGGTAAAATAGCGGGTTTCCATTTCCGGCTCCAACCTTTCCGTGCTCAGCTCCCTTTATCCGTTTGCACGAGCCCAACTCTTTCGCATGGATGCGGAAGACGCTCATCATCTGACGCTGCGCGCACTGAGTGCCGCGGGCCGGGCCGGCGTCGCGCGGCTGCTCGCCACGCACGTACCCGACTTGCCGCGCACGGTGATGGGCATCGCGTTTCGCAATCCGGTCGGGCTCGCAGCGGGGCTGGACAAGGATGGCGCCTGCATCGACGGACTCGCCGCACTCGGCTTCGGGTTTATCGAAGTCGGCACCGTGACGCCGCGCGCACAACCCGGCAACCCTCGCCCGCGCATGTTCCGGCTACCGCAGGCCGGCGCACTCATCAATCGGATGGGTTTCAACAACGGCGGCGTGGATCAGTTCGTGCGCAATGTGCAGGCGGCGCGATACCGTGGCCCGCTCGGCCTGAACATCGGCAAGAACGCCGATACGCCCATCGAGCGCGCCGCCGACGATTATCTCTATTGCCTCGAAAGGGTCTACCCGTTCGCCAGCTACGTCACGATCAATATCTCGTCGCCGAATACGAAAAACCTGCGCCAATTGCAAGGAGCGGACGAACTCGACGCGCTCGTCGGCGCGCTCAAGGACAAGCAACAACGGCTGGCGGACCTGCACGGCAAGCTCG
>Ga0207657_10000844_pt1 | contig 32450 bp, 30 predicted proteins | sample KBSC33metaG_FD_184316 | JGI IMG/M metagenome (GOLD analysis project Ga0207657, IMG submission 184316) | Corn rhizosphere microbial communities from Kellogg Biological Station, Michigan, USA - KBS C3-3 metaG (SPAdes) (version 2) | ecosystem: Host-associated > Plants > Roots > Rhizosphere > Soil ...
GAAGATTCGCCAGCGCGACCCTCGCCACGTGTTGGTTGCGCGCGGACCAGGCGCTCGTCGGCTGAGACAAGGTCCAGCCGCCATCTTGCGAGAACGACCAGCCTTGCGCCTTCTCCAGAAACTGGCGGAGGGCGGACGGCTTCTTTGACTCACCGTCGAGGAACCTCGCTACGGGCACTACCGCTCCATCCGGAACGTGGGCGCACAGGTTCGTGGCACCCGCCAAAGCGGCGAGGCCCTCCTTGACTGAGAAAGATGTCGGATCGACCGTCTGTGGGCTCAGCAATGCTTTGCGCAGGTCTTCAGACAAGGGGATGGGAACGCTCTTCTCGCCATCGAGCCGCACAACGAAGGAGGGAGATGCCGGAGGTGCGGCAGAGGTCGAGCTGCCAGAAACCGCTAAGGCCATGACTCGGCGCTGTCCGCCGGCTCCGCCTCCGCTTGCGAGAGCCATCGCGTGGTCAAATTCTTTGGTGAGCGGGCTTAGAGAAATAGCTTGCTCGTCGGCCGGGGCCTTACTGCCGATGGTCTGGGTCATTGCATTCTGCGATGGCAGCGCAAACCCGCCGGAGCAAACGGTTCGGCCCTTGCTGTCCGCGATCACGAGTCGGACGGACCCGTTCGACCGCATGAAGCCGCCATTGTCGTTCATCACGAGCATGACCGTGCTGATATCTTTGGGATCGCCCTCACCCAGGTGCGAGTCGGCGAAGCCGCCGATCACAATCCGCTGCTCGCCCGTGCTGGGTGGCGGCGGGGTTGCGGCGGCGATCATCTGTTGCTCTCTGACGAACGTCTTGGCTGCTTCGAAGGCGTTGCCCGGTAGGGGCATCTGCATGCGAGAGGGCCGATTCGAGTAGACGGTGCGGCGACCCGCGGCGAGCTGCGCGAGATCGCGATCGCTCATCGAGGCAAGCATTCGGACGATCGCACGGCTGCCAGCGGAGTTAAGCATATTCGTCTGGAACTGCTGGGCGGGCGCGCGACCCGTACCACTCATAATCGCCTCCATTGCCTTTTCGTTGCCCTGGACGATCTTCTTGGCTTTCTCTGGAGTGAAGGCGCCTTCCGCCTCCATTTTCGTGATCAGCGATGTCACCTCGGCACGGACCCGGGCGGCTGCGGCGGCGGTCTCCGCCTTCAAGTCTGCGTTCACAAGATTCGAGTCTCGGCTTAGCACGAGGTTCTCCCCGGAACGGGTCCACTGCGCATGCAGCACGGTCGCGATACGCGCCAGGACATCATCCGCTTGCGCGTCCTTGCACGAGAGCACCACGACGTCGTCCTTCACCTTCGGGGCGCATTGGAGGTGCCTGCCACTTTGCTTGGACAAGTCTTCCAGCAGGCGCCCCACGGGCATCGCGGAGGAGGTGGTGATCGTCTGGGCCAGGGAGAACGGTACGGAGCTGCAGAGCAGGAAAGATGCAAATGCTTTCATAAGAGTTTTTCTGCGAGAGCTTACGACAAGTGTCGTGTCGAGAGTTCCAGTCAGAATATCAGGGTGCGGCTCATTGCAGACCAGCGGGAGAGACTTGACCGCTTTTTGGCAAGAATTCTTCCAGAGCACAGCCGTACCAAATTGGCGCGGTTGGCAGATTTGGGGCAGGTTCTCGTCGATGGCAGTCCCGCCAAGCCCCGCCTGATGCTTGAGATTGGGTCGGAGGTGACGCTCGATGAACCTCAGGAGGCGGAGGCCCACGATCTCACGCCCGCCGAGATCCCGCTGGATGTCCTCTTCGAGGATGAGTCCTTCTTGATCGTGAACAAACCCCGGGGACTGGCGACCCACCCTGCGGCTTCTTTAAAGGAGCCCTCTCTGGTAAATGCCTTGCTCGCCCGTTCGCATGCGCTCAGCACCGTGGGCGGCGACTTCCGGCCGGGCATCGTCCACCGGCTGGACAAGGAGACCACCGGCCTACTCATCATCGCCAAAAACGATGCCGCGCATGTCAATCTGGCGAAGCAGATTGAATCCAAATCTGCCGAGAGGCGGTACTTCGCCAACGTGGCGGGGAATGTCGAACGAGAGCGGTTTGTGATCGATGCGCCAATCGGTCGGGACAAGGCCGTCCGGCAGAAGATGGCCGTCGATCCGAAAGGGAAGCATGCGTTGACCCACGTGAAGCTGATCACACGTCACAGCGCGGGCACGTTGGTGGCTCTGAGACTGGAAACCGGGCGGACCCACCAGATACGGGTACATCTACGGGCGATCGGAAACCCGGTGCTCGGAGACTCGACCTACTCGCCCAAAGAGCACGGCCAGGGACCCCTTCAATTGCATGCCGCTTATTTGGAAGTCGATCACCCCATCTCGGGAGAGCGCATGCGTTTCTTTGCCGCGCCTCCCGAGGATTTCGCCGCGGCCGAACTGGCGACCCGCTCGGCCGTGGAAGACTGGGGCTAGCCCATGTAGCCCTGCTGCGGAGGGCGCGTCGCTTGGGCTGCTTGCGCGGCTTGCGCTTGCGCTTGCACCTGCTCTTTGAGGCGGGGTGCTTCCATCTCGATCCGCCCGAGCGCAGTTTCCCAGCGGTTGCGCATGGGCATCACAAGGCCGCCGCCGACACCAACGACGGTCACCCCGACGATGATCGCAAGCGCGGCATAGAAGAGGCCGTTCACGATCTGCGGAGCGATCTGCAGTTGGTTCAGAGCGGCGAACACACCCAGCACCCAAATGGCGCCTGCCGCTATCATGCCGAGCATGCGTCCATAGCTGAGGCCGCCAAGCGCGCCTTGGATGATCTGCTTCACGCCGGCAGCGATTGCCGCCGCGATTACGACGATACACACCGCCACGAAGATATTCGGTAGGAAGGCGATGACACGGTTCAGAAGGTCGCTGATTGGGTTCGGCCCGAACACGCCGAAGGCGAGCTCCAGTACGAACAGCAACAGAGCATAAAAGACGATCTGGCCGAGAATGTCGCTCGGGTGAAACCCGGAATCCCCCATCGCCTTCTTCAGGCCGCCGCGCTCGACGAGCCGATCAAACCCGACCCTTCGTAGCAGCTTGTCTACTACGCCGCTGATCACCTTGGCCACGATGTAGCCGATGATCAGGATCAATAGGAACGCGATGAGCTTGGGCGCGAACGTAAGTGTGTTGTCCCAGGCTCGCTGCAGGCCAGAACGGCCGTCTACGATAGCTGTATCCATCTGTCTCTCTCCTTAACTGCGCTTGCAATCGAACGCAACTAGGCTAAACAGACGAAATTGCTTTTCGTGGGTTTCTTATACACTAAAATCGCGGAGTGTCGAAGAGAGCCGCCTTCGACGCTCCTGTCTGTTCTGCTAAGACTTCCAAAGCGTCTGGATCCGTTTCTCCGGGGATTACGGCAACAGCCAGCACGGCACCGCCGCTCTCTACGGCTTGGAGCATTTCATGCGCCTGCTCTCCGGGCACGCCTTCGTTCTCCAGGAACGCTCGGAAGCGATTGCTGCCTTCGGCGGGCGGCCGATTGACGAAGTCCAAAGCGACGGTCGCGAGTGCTCCTCCGCCCATCACGAGTCCGAAGCCGGGGATTGGAAGAGTGTCCAGGCTCTCGTCGTACTCGTGGTTCGGCACGATTCCGGCGTCGGTCACGGGATCGATCACCGGCACTGGGGTGGGGAAGCCGGAGTCGAGAGTGAGTTGCAGATCGTCCACCTCGTGTCGAGAAGCGGGTCGGTCTTCCGGCGGTGAGATCATCTCCTCGGCGGCGGATTGGGAGTCGTCCATCTGCTCGACGTTATCCGCCGAGTCGTCGATCGTCGCGGTCGAGATGCCGCCTCCGATGTTTGACTCCTGCACGTAGCGGATGCGGTTCGGATCGGTATCGTCCATGCGAGCGGCAGGATTGTCGATCGGGTCGTCGTCCCGGCCGATCATGAAGCTCGCATCTTCGAGCTTGCCGACTCCGTCTCCGTTCAGCTCCGTCACCTCGGCATGGCAGACCATGCTGATGTCGTCCGGCGAAATGCCATCGCCCAAAAGGGATTGCAGCGCGCGTCGAGCGGAGGAAACGTTCTGGTAAGCGGCGATAAAAGTGGACATGCGACTCCTTCCGATGCAGCGCCGCATCGGCGAAGAATTCGACTTTCGGCGCCCATTTGGCGTTCCGCGCGAAGCGCATGAACCATCGTCACTACTGATCTTCGGCTCGCAGTGATGAGGCGGTTTTACGACACTAAAGGCTTACGGGTCTGAAGACCCGCGCTACTATGGTGAGTCGAAGGGAACGAACCATACTTTCGCTACTGGTCTGACCCGGATTCGATTCGGGCGCGATTGACTTGACTCAATCGACGGCTACGCCCAGAGGTCGAGCTGCTTCCGAGCCCGGCGCCTGGACAGGAAGTCGCGAACGCGCTGCTTTAAGCCGCGACGCTGTGGCATCGGAGGCACGAAGGCGTCCACCAACTCGGGACACTGGGCCATGAGCTCGACTACCCCGTCCTCGATCTCGTACGGATCGTAGCTGAATTCGCCGCGCCAGCAGCAGACAAAGCACTCCGCGTTCGTAGCGGCGTTCAGCCCGCCGCAAAGAGGGCAGACCTTCAAGTTCTCCGCCGCCATCCTGCGGCTTGCTTCCTCGCGTCGGAGGAGGTCCATCATGGATCGATTGAGCATGTCCGCTACTAAAGGTCGGCAGATTGACTCGTCGTCCTAACTGAAAAGGGCTGCAGATTAGTGCGAAAAAGTCGTAGAATGTAGCGTAGGCAAAAAAATGTAACCTACGCTACAGATGTTTGCGAAGAGGGAGCCCGGGTCTGGAATAGGGAAGGTGCCGGTTGTCGGCACCTCCTTGCGCCGATTGCTCGCCTTCGCGGGTCCGGGATACCTGGTCAGCGTCGGTTACATGGACCCTGGGAACTGGTCCACGGATATGTCTGCGGGTTCGCGGTACGGCACGATGCTTCTGTGGGTCGTGCTCGCTTCGAGCTTGATGGCGATGCTCTTGCAGACGCTTTGTGCCCGACTCGGAATTGCGGGCGGGCTGGACCTAGCCGAAGCTTGCCGGGAGCGGACGACTCCCGCCACGTCTTTCGTACTGTGGATCCTCGCTGAAGTGGCAATCATCGCCTGCGATTTGGCCGAGGTCGTCGGCTCTGCGGTCGCACTGAACCTGCTCTTCAAGATTCCGCTCGAGATCGGCGTCGTGATTACCGGCCTCGATGTGTTGATCCTTCTGCTTTTGCAGAACTTCGGAATGCGGAAGCTCGAAGCGCTTGTAATCGTATTTGTAGCGACGATCTCCGCCTGCTTCGCGGTGAATATCTGGATGGCGAAGCCGGACTGGGCCTCCGTCGGTCACGGCCTGATCACTCCTCACATTCCCGCCGGCGAGGGGCTGTTGCTTGCGGTTGGGATTCTCGGTGCGACCGTCATGCCGCACAACCTGTACTTGCACAGCTCGCTCGTGCAGAGCCGCGATTACATGCGCGACGCAGGAGGGAAGAAGGAAGCCGTGCGATTCGCGACTTGGGACGGATTGATCGCGCTCGGGGCAGCTTTCTTTGTCAACGCCGCCATTCTAGTGCTCGCCGCGTCCGTGTTCTTCCGCGCTGGGAAGGATGTCTCTGAGTTGAAAGACGCATTTCAGCTCCTCGGCCCCGGCACCTTGGCTGCGACTCTTTTTGCAGTGGCCTTGCTGTGCTCTGGCCAGTCCTCTACCGTCACCGGCACCATGGCGGGGCAGATTGTGATGGAAGGCTTCGTCAAGTTCAAGATCGCTCCATGGAAGCGTCGCCTGTTTACGCGCCTGCTAGCGATCGTTCCAGCGGTGGCGTTTGTGGTGGCCCAGAAGGGACAGAATACGATCGAGATCCTGAACTGGTCGCAGGTGATTCTTTCGATGCAACTGCCGTTTGCGATATTCCCGCTCGTGATCTTCACGTCGGATAAGCGGGTGATGGGGGAGCATGCCAATCCGCTTTGGCTGAAAGTGATCGCCTATGCGATCTGCATAGCCATAACACTGCTGAACCTGTCGCTCATCCGCCAGGTGCAAGGCAGCGGTTTTCTCATCGGGGTGCTTGCGCTCCTTGCCGCCATTGGCGGTGCGCTCATCTGGGACGCACGTCGGCGACGAGTGCGCCCGGCTGCCGCTAGCTAACCGCCGCAGGTTCGCGGTTCATGGCGAAGATCGATGCGCGTTGGGCGATGCGTCCCGCAATCTCGCGGAAAGCCTGTGCCTGCGGGAGCCCGGCGTAGGCGACCACACTCGGCACACCTTCGTCGCCCGCTCGGCTGATCGAAGGGTCGAGGGGAATCTGGCCCAGGAAGGGCACCTCTAGCTGGGTAGCAAGCTCTTCGCCGCTCATGCCGAAGAAGATGCGCGAGACGTTGCCGGTTTCCGGGTCGGTGTAGGCACCCATGTTCTCGACGACGCCCATGATGTCTGCGTTTAGGCGCCTGAAGAGCTGCACGGACTTGCCGGCGATGTTCGCGGCGACATTGTGCGGGGTGGTGACGATGACGACTCCCGTAAGGGGCACCAGCTGGGCAAGCGACATCGGTGCATCGCCTGTTCCAGGAGGGAGATCGACGATGAGGTAGTCCAACTCGCCCCAGTCCACGTCGGCGAGAAGCTGCCGGACCGTGCCCGCGACCATCGGGCCGCGCCAAAGGACCGCCTGGCCGTCCTCTAGCAAGAAGCCGAGCGACATCATTTTGATGCCGTATTTTTCCAGCGGGATGATTTTGTTATTCTCGGTCATCGGGCGCTGGTCGGCCGCGCCCATCATGAGGGGGATGCTGGGACCGTAAACGTCCGCGTCGAGAAGGCCGACCCGCGCGCCGGTCTCTGCCAGGGCGATCGCGATGTTCACCGTGACGGTGCTCTTGCCCACGCCTCCTTTTCCCGATGCAATGGCGATCGTGTGCCGCACACCGGGGATCAGGTCGTCATTCTGACCTGGCCGCTCGCGAACGACTGCGGTCATCTCGACCTCGACTTCTTCCACGCCCGGCAGCGAGGCGACGGCCTCGCGGGCTTCCTCTTGCAGGATTTCCTTGACAGGACAGGCGGGGGTGGTCAGCTCGACGGTGAAGGCGACCTTGGCTCCGTCGATCTGGATGTTTTTGACGAAGCCGAGGCTGACGATGTCGTGGTGGAGGTCGGGGTCCTCGACTCGGCGAAGCGCTTCGAGGACGTCGTTCTCAGTGACTGGCACGGGGTAAGGGTACCGCCTCAGCCTTGCTTGACGACCCGGACCGGGAGCGGCTCGCTGGCGAGGATATCTCCGTCAGCAAGCGTCTGGATGAGATAGGTGCCCTGCTTCTGAATGCGAATGCCCGTGATGCCCACGACGATGAAGAGTCTCGGCTCCTCGTTAGCGTCTTCTTTCGGAATTTCGATGGGCGCCTCGATCGACATTCCGACTTCCCCATTCGGGTCCAGCAAGCGGAACTGCAGCTTGTGCTGAATGCCCGTCTCCTGCTTGGTGAACTCCATTTGGCAGCAAAGGAAGAAGGGCGGGTGGTCGATGGGCAGTTGTGGGACGCGAACATCGTCGAACAGGCCGAGCATCGTCTGGCGGCCATTTTCCTGCTTGCAGGCGTATTCGCAGAACTTCAGAAGTAGGACTCTCACGTTGATAGGATGACACGCGTGGGAGCGTTAAAGCTGAAGCTGGAGAATGTCAAGGATGCGGGTCAGGTCGTCTTCGGAGGCGAAGTTAACCACGATGCGGCCTCCGCCCTCACCGCCAAGGATTTTGGTCCGGCTGCCGAACTTAGTGCTGAGAGCTTCTTCCAAGTCGCTGAAGCTGCTGATTGAGCGGGCGGTTTTCGAGTTCGGCTGATCGGCCTTTGCGAGTTTGCGGGCGAGTTGCTCGATGTCGCGGACGCTCCAGCCGCCTGCGATAACTTCTTCGAAGACCCTTAGTTGCAGCTCTTCAGGCTCGATCTGCAAGAGCGCTTTGGCGTGCCCTTCGCTAAGCTCGCCCTTGTCGACGCTCTCCTGAATGCGGGGAGGCAGGCGGAGGAGGCGAACGGTATTTGCTATCGTTACGCGGGACTTGCCGATCTTCGTCGCGACTTCTTCTTGAGTCAGGCCGAACTCGTCGATGAGCCGGCGGTACGAGCGCGCGCATTCCAAAGGCCCGATGTCCTCGCGCTGGATGTTCTCGATGAGCGCTAGCTCGAGGGCGTCCATGGCCGAGCTGTCGCGCACGACCACCGGCACTTGCTCTAGGCCGGCGAGTTGGGAGGCGCGCCAGCGACGCTCGCCCGCGATGATCTCGTAGCCGGCGCCGCTTGGGCGCACTACCAAGGGCTGCAAGATGCCGTGCTGGCGGATGCTCGCCGCCAGCTCTTCGAGGGCGCCTTGGTCGAAGTGCGTGCGGGGTTGACGACGATTTGGCTTGACGGACTCGACCGGGACCTCAAGAAGGGTGGGCGTACCGTCGAAGCTCATTCGCAGCTGCATCACCCGCGCCTCGCAGGGAAGAGGAACATGAGCATGGCGGGGAAGCGGCGGGCCCAGGAGACCTCGTTGTGCGGTGCGTAGCCTTCTTCGTAATACGCAAGGTCGCGGCCTTCGCTCCAGCCTTTCGACTGGAGGGCCTCGTCCATCTTTCGAGCCATGCCCACGATCATGGTGTCCTGGCCCGGGCTGCCCGACTCCGCGCCGCCCATATCGAGCCAGATCTTCAGCGGCAGTTTGCCGGGCAGCGCTTGGACCTGCTTCAGCAGATACTGGTTGTCCCAGAAGAGAGATGGCGAGAAGACGCCGAGTTTGCCGAACGCGTCGGGGTGCTTGAGGCCCAGGTACAGGGTGATCACACCGCCGAAGGACGAGCCTGCTAGACCGGAGTCGTTTGGCTTGGTGCGGTACTGCTTGTCGATTTTTGGCTTCAGCTCTTCGAGGAGCATTCGGCCGTAAACGTCCGCCTTACCACCCATTTTCTGGCCGTTCAGGATGCCGGAGGTCGGCAGGTATTCGTTGGCTCGTTCGGTGCCGGCGTTGGGGACCGCAACGATGATGAGCGGCTCGATGAGCTTTGCTTTGATCAGCGCTTCGGCGGCTTCGTCGGCTTTCCATTCTTGGTTCGGGATGAACGAGGTCGCCCCGTCGAAGACGTTCTGGCCGTCGTGCATGTAGAGCACGGGGAAGCGGCGCTTCGGCTCGGTCGCGTACTGCGGCGGCAGGTAGACGAAGATGTCTCGGGCGCTGAGCAGTTTCGACTCGAGGCGGAACGGCTTCTCGATCGAGCCGGTCAGGGACGGGCGTCGCTCCGGCAAAGCGGATTGCGCAAAGAGGAGGAAAGCGCAGGCGGTGGCGAGCACGGTTCGAGTCTACTTTGCTCGTTTTAATGGTCCTCTTTTCACAACTCGCTCGCAACGTTGGTGATCCGGCAACTGTTCGAACCTGAAGTGCTTGCGGAAGGTGCTTGTTTCCCGACTTATCGTCCTCAATTCCTGATCAAATTCGCTGACTTCCTGGTTTGATCGTGGTCATTCCGGCGTGCTGTCGCTCTCTACCATGGACGAGCGCGCGGAGATTACAGTCAGGTCCCTCGGCTGCGCGGCTTACTAGCGGGCGGTCTATTACCAACACGTGGGCCGCTCCGCTCGGGATGACGATTGCAGATCGGTGTTGCGGTGTTGCACACCTGTAAGTAGCCGCAAAGGCCAAAAGTCAACCAACTTGCCTGAAAAATGGCAACTTCGGATTGGCGTTCACTTGGCGGTGACTTCGGATGCGCCGCTGCTGCTCACGCTGATCTTCGGGTGGCCGGTGTAGCGGAGGTGACTCGCGCCGCTCACGTCTCCCGAGATTTCTCCTTCGGCCGCGACATCGACCTGTGAGGCTCCGCTTGCGTCGACTTTGATCGACTTGGCACGCAGAGCGGACAGCTTCGCTTGGGAAGCTCCGCTGGCGTCGAGTTCAACCGCGTTAATGTTGCCCGCAACAGTGATCTCGGAAGCGCCGGAGATGTCGATTGCGAGCTTCGAGCCTTGCACGCCAGTGACGTTCATCTTGCCCGCTCCGAAGACATCCAGCGAGTCCAGAGATGGAACGGTGATGACCGCTTTGATCTGGTTCTGGCTGGTGAACGAGCCCTCGTGGTCGATGATCAGTTTGCCGTTTTCGACCTTGGTGCGGATGTGGGGGAGGAGGTTGTCGTCGGAGGTGATTTGCAGCGAGAGCTTCGGACCGATCTTGACCTCGGCTTCGGTTGCTCCGCCGATCTCGATGGCGTGGAAGCTGCCCACGTTTCGCGTCTCGGTCTTGAGCACGCCGGAGCCGGTGTAGCTCGGTCCGCCGCCGAAGAGCATATGTAATTTGCCGCAGCCCGTGAGCGACACGGCGGAGAGGGCAAGGAGGGCGACGCGCTTCATGCATTTATGTTACGGCCGGTTCAGGCAGAAGAGTGCCGAAAGGCCTAAGCGGATTTTGGGTGAGCGTGTTTGGGTGATGGAGGTGATGGAGGTGATATGCGATGAGTTGGTCACTCCGTAGGTACCCTGAGGCGGATGTTTCTCGATGAAGCGATCGTGACCCTTAGCTCCGGCCGGGGCGGAAGTGGGGCGGTCAGCATGCACCGCGAGAAATTCGTTCCCCGGGGCGGGCCCAATGGGGCTGATGGGGGGAAGGGCGGCGATGTCATCCTTATCGCCGACCGCGGCAAGAGGACCCTGTACGACTTCAAGCTCCAGCCGACCTACGAGGCCGAGAGCGGAGAGCACGCGATGGGCAACAAGCGGGGGCGGAACGGCCGCGACGTGATCATCAAGGTCCCTGTCGGCACGGTTGTCACCGACGCAGACACCGAAGATGTCCTGATCGATCTCAACGTGCACGGCATGAAGTACATCGTCTGCCGAGGCGGCAAGGGCGGCTTTGGCAACCAGCACTACGCGAGCTCCGTCCGCCAGGCCCCCAACTTCGCCCAGAAGGGCGCGCCCGGCGAGACGCTCAATGCCAAGCTGGAATTGAAGCTCATTGCGGACGTCGGCCTGGTGGGTCTGCCCAACGCGGGCAAGAGCACGCTGATCAGCCGCATCAGCGCGGCTCGACCGAAGATCGCGGATTATCCGTTTACTACGATCGTGCCGAACCTCGGCGTCGTCAGTTTCCACGATCAGTCATTCGTTGTCGCTGACATGCCAGGCTTGATAGAGGGCGCTTCGGAGGGCATCGGCCTTGGCCACCAATTCCTCAGGCACGTCGAGCGAAACCGGGTTTTGGTCCACGTGGTGGAAGCGATGCCGATCGACGGCTCGGACCCGATTGAGAACTACCATCTGATCGAGCGCGAGCTCAAGAACTACTCCGAGGAGATCTGGAGCCGGCCGCGCCTGATCGCGCTCAGCAAGATCGACGTTGTTCCCTCCGGAGACTTCGGAGAGCTCCGCGAGCGGTTCGAAAAGCTCGGCCCTCCCCTCTTCCCGATCTCGGCCGTTACGGGCCAGGGACTGGAGCCGTTGCTCTTCGACATCACGCAGCTCCTCGAGCAGACTCAGCCGAAGGACGACATCCCGGTGGTGATGCCGGCGCTAACCGCGGGTCAGGATACGCAGTGGGACGTCGTCGCTCTTGGGGAAGGGGGGTACGAGGTCACTGGCAAGCGGATAATCCGTATGGTCGAGATGACAGAGATGCGCAACGACGAGGGTTTGCGCTATCTGCATCGTCGTTTGCAGCGGATTGGCGTCATCGACAAGCTCCGGAGCGCTGGCGCAGCGGAAGGGGATACGGTCAAGATTGGCAACTATGAGTTTTCGTTCACCGATGAGATCTGACTTTGGGAGTGCGCTCGCTTGCGAGCGCTTTGCCTTGTCGGCTGAGCCGACGCGCCTTCCGGGCGCAAATACAAAGCGCAAGCAAGCTCGCGCACTCCCAAAGGTGGCTTCTTGAAGATCGGTATCCTCGGGGGCACCTTCGATCCTCCCCACCTCGGCCATATCTCGCTGGCGAATGCCGCGCGCGAGCACTTGGGTTTGGACGAGATTATCTTCATGCCGGCTTCGAGGAACCCGATGAAGAAGGGGCCGCAGACACCTCCCAAGCAGCGTTTGGAGATGGTGAGGCTCGCCGTCGCCTCGCACGAGGGACTTGCTTACAGCGATCTGGAGATCAGCCGCGGTGGGCCGAGTTATGCCGTGGACACGCTTACGGAACTAAGCTTCGCTCAGCCTGCAGATTACTGGTTCCTGATCGGTGCGGATGCGCTCAAGGACCTGCCCAGATGGAAGCAGCCGGAGCGGCTGGTCAAGCTCTGCCGTTTCGGCGTCGTTCTCCGCGGGATCATGACCGAATCTCAGGTTTTGTCGCGGCTTCCTAAGGAGTACAAGGAGAGGGTCGATCTGATTCCGATGAAGTCAGTCGAGGCAAGCTCGACGGTGATTCGCGAATTGATCGCCAAGAACCAAATGCCGACCCAATGGCTCGCACCCGAAGTCATAAGCTATATTCGGGAGCACAAGCTCTACAGATGACACCCAAAGAAAAACTCGATCACATCGTGGAAGCCGCCGAGGACATCAAGGCGGAGAACATCGAAATCCTCGATGTACGCGACAAGACCTCCGTGGCGGACTACTTTATCGTCTGCACCGGCAACAGCGACCGGCACGTGGACTCGATCGCCGACCGCGTTGCGGAGAAGATGCGCATTCTCAAAGAACGCCCCATCCGCTCCGAAGGGGGGAACAGCGGCTGGATCCTGCAGGATTACGGCGATATTATCCTGCACATCATGCGAGAGGAGCAGCGGCAGTTTTATGATCTGGAGTCGCTTTGGAAGAACGCTCAATCCGATCCAAACCTGCCGCGCTAGCTCCGCTGGTTAGTTGACCGTTACCTTTTCAGGTTGCTGGTCGACTTGGCTGTTCTTCGATGCGGTGTTCTCGCGTTGAAGGCTCTTTCGGTTCTCCGTTGTGCCCGCTGATCGGATCTCGATCTGTTTGGGCTTGGGCTCCGGCTGGACCTGGCGTGCAATCGAAACCGTCACAACGCCGTGCTCGAAGTTTGCTTCGATGCTGTTCTCGTCCACGTCTTCAGGGAGCCGCACAGAGCGGGTGAACTTACCGTAGGTGTGCTCGCGGTGGTAGACGCGATTACCTTCTTTGGCTTCGTGCTCGTTCTTGGTTTCGCCGGACAGGGTCAGCATCCCCTGATCGACGGTAAGGGAGAGGTCTTCCGGCTTGACGCCTGGGACGGAGCACCGGACCAGGATCTTGCCCTCCTGCTCGTAGATGTCCATCGGGACAAAGAGGCCGCTATCTTGAGCTTGCCGAGCGGGGGCGACCCGCTCCATGGCGTTCCACATTCGCTCGAAGTCCGACCACGGACTCCAACTGACAAGGCTTCTCATCGTTGTTTCCTCCGTTTGTCAAAGTTGAGTGATTTTGTGTTGTTCGACCGCGCTTGTCGGCTGTGGTCGACCGTTCTGTTCAACAATAATTCTACGGACGAGGTTTCCGGATTTCAAGGGATGCGGCGGTGAAATTTGGCAGTCTTTGTACAGGAGTGCTAAAAATTTTCGGGCTTTCTTCATCTACCCTTTCTCTTCGCACGCTTGGCGGGGAAGGTCTGCCCCCTTCACAACGGCGACGCTGTTGGGTACCATTTCTTTCCCGCTGCCCAGGTGGTGAAATTGGTAGACGCGCTGGCTTCAGGTGCCAGTGTCCGCAAGGACGTGAAGGTTCGAGTCCTTTCCTGGGCACCAGTCCCTCTACTGTCGGCTTTTGAGCAGACGCCGGCAAACTTCGAGCCTCCTGACCTCGTCCGAATATAGATGGACGGAATGTTTCGAGCGCTTAAGTATCGAAACTACCGCCTCTTCTTCACCGGCCAGACTCTGTCGCTGATTGGCAGTTGGATGGAGCAGCTCGCGATGAGTTGGCTCGTTTATCGGATCACCGGTTCCCCGGCCTGGCTTGGTACGGTTGCGTTCGCGAGTCAGATTCCGATGTTCCTTATCAGCCCCTTCGCGGGTGTGGCGGTGGACCGGTACGACAAGCGGCGCATGCTGCTGACGACGCAGATCCTGTACACGCTTGCATCGGCGACTTTGGCTACGCTCGTGCTGGGCCATTGGATTCAGCCTTGGCAACTTCTGATATTGGGTGTGTTCCTGGGGTGCGTCAGTGCGTTTGATATGCCGGTGCGTCAGGCCCTCGTCGTGCAGCTTGTGGAGGACAGGGAAAACCTCTCGAACGCAATCGCCTTGAACTCTGCGGTGTTCAACTTGGCGCGCCTTATCGGGCCAGCCTTGGCGGGAGTGGCGATCGGCCTTGTGGGTGAAGGTGGCTGTTTTGTGATCAATTCCATCAGCTTCTTGGCGGTCATCATCGGAATTCTGATGATGCGGCTAGAGAAGCACGTTTCGGATGAGCAACCCCAGAGGGCGTGGAGTCGCATGAAAGAGGGTGCTCGCTATGCGTGGAACAACATCCCGATCCGCTCGCTGCTGATCTTAATGGCGGCGGTTAGCTTTGTCTCAGGCGCTTACTCGGTGCTTATCACTGTTTACGCGAAGGACATCTATCACGGTGATGAGCATACGCTGAGCTATCTTTCCGTCTCTGTGGGAGTGGGCGCGTTGGTGGCATCTTTGGCGCTGGCGCGTCGGGATTCGGTGATTGGGCTTAGCCGCTGGATCCTCTATTCGGCAGCTCTGATGTCGGTCTCCCTGGCCATTTGGGGATTCACGCGAAACGTTTGGCAAGGGTTGCCGATTCTCGCGGTGAACGGGTTCGCCGCTATCCTCCAGATGGGCTCGACCAATACGATGCTTCAGACGATTGCAGAAGACCAGATGCGCGGCCGCGTGATGTCCTTTTACACGATGTCCTTTGTGGGAACCATGCCGATCGGGAGTTTGGTAGCGGGCACCCTTGCGACGCATGTCGGTACGCAGTGGGTGCTGCTGGTTGCAGGCGTAATCGGTCTCATTTCCGCTTACTTCTTCTACCGATCACTGCCCGCTATCCGAGCAGTTTTGCGCCCGGTTTACGAAGCGAAGGGCATCTTGCGGGCGACCTAGCCCGTGGTGATCAGGACGGTGTCCTTGAACTCGTCCCAGTCCACTCGCGCGCCTAGAGCAGAGCCCATAAACCTAAGGGGGACCATCGTGGTACCGCGGAATACTTTGCCCGGAACGTCGAGAGGGGTGTCCTGGTCGTTGATGCGTCCGAAGGCCGCTCCGATCTTGAGCTCGATCTTACGGTCTCCCTTTTGAGCGGTCACCGTTTGTGAGGCCGCATCCCATCCGACGGTTGCGCCCATTTGCTCGAGCACGCCGCGTAGGGGAACGAGGACTCTACCCTTCGACTTCATCGGGCCGATTTCCCCAAACGACACGGGCTTCCCGTCGATAAGCACTTGGATGGGAGCGGCAATGCCCGCCATGCAGGCGAGCGCGAGGAAAGAGCTGAAGAGGCCTTTCATGTGGCTATAGGAGTACACACAACGGGTGCTATGTTCCTTCTAATGCTGTAATTGATGCGGAGTCTTACACATCAATTTGCAGGTGCCTTTACATTTCGGGCGATACCTCGTAATATGTCCAGTGCAACTGCTGATTCTAAAGGACGGATATGATCAGACTCTGCGAGAACCGTTGTCCGAAGTGTGGATTGCCGCTTAGGGAAGAGCGCGCGCACTACCGCTGCGAGATGTGCGGCATTGTCGAAGCTTGCTGCGAAGGCGAGAAGACCCCGAATTCCGAAAGCTTGTCGGTGGAGCGTACGGGCGTGGTCGTTCCGACGGGCAGTTAATCTCTGAATTGCGCGGCTCCGCCGCGATGAAAAGCGCTCGCAAGCGAGCGCACTCCCAAAGCCTCTGAGGGTACGATCCTGTTGCCCTGCCGGGATGGCGGAATGGTAGACGCGGCGGTCTCAAACACCGTTGAGCTAAAACTCATGTGGGTTCGAGTCCCACTCCCGGCACCAGCGATTTTGGATTTCGGATTTTGGATTTTGGATTTTGGATCGGGCGGACAAGAATCGAAGGTTCCGTCTCTTCCACCAATTACGCGGCCTTCGATCTCTGAACTCCAATCTCGAAAACTCCAAAATGTCAGCCTACTCCTCTCTTCTCTCCCGCTTTCGTGATCTAGACACCTTGGAGGCCGCGGGTGGCCTGATGTCCTGGGACCAGCAGGTGCTGATGCCGAGTGGCGGGACGCCCGCGCGAACCGCGCACTTGACCAGGCTCACGCGTTTGCGCCACGAGCTGCTGGTCAGCGACGAAACGCAGCGCCTGATCGAGGAAGCCGGAAAGGAAGTGGAGCCGGGGTCCAACGAGGCTGCCAGCGTGCGAGTGTTGAAGCGCGAACTGGACCAGAAGACCAAGTTGCCGCTCGATCTGGTGCAGAAGAAGGCCGAAGTCTCGTCCGCCGCGTACGGGGTCTGGAAGAAGGCAAAGGCGACGAGCGACTTTGCCGCGATGCGGCCCTACTACGAGCAGCTCTTTGATATTGCTCGGGAGACTTCGGAGCGATTGACTCAAGGCGAAGCGCATGTTTACGACGCCTTGTTGGACCTCTATGAGGAGGATGCGCGGTACGAAGACGCTCGGCTGATGTTTCAGGGCATTAAGAAACCGATTTCCGAGCTGGTCCAGCGCATTCGAGAAGAGGGAACGCCGGTCGACGATACACCGCTCTCGAAGGACTTTGATCGACCTCGGTTGCGCCAGTTTGCTCAGGAGACGGCGGCGCAGATCGGGTTCGATTTCGACCGAGGTCGTTTGGATATCGCGCCGAATGCCTTCTGCGGCGGCTCGAATCGCGGCGACATCCGCATGACCACTCGCGCGAGTGAGCACTTCCGGGGGATCATGTCCAGCTCGCTCCATGAAATGGGGCATGGGCTGTACGAGCAGGGAAGTCCTGCGAAGTGGGATATGACCCCGATTGCCGGCGGCACGTCCCTTGCCGTTCACGAGAGCCAGAGCCGTTTGTGGGAGAACATCGTTGGGCGGTCCCGAGGCTTTTGGACGTTCTTCCTGCCGCGCCTGCAGGCCGCATTTCCGGAACTGAGCGATGTCACCGCCGACCAGATGTGGCGGATGATGAGCAAGGTCGAACCCACGTTTATTCGGGTCGGTTCTGATGAGCTGACTTACAACATGCACATCCTCGTGCGCTTCGAGCTTGAGGTTGAGATCTTGACGGGGCAGGTGCAAGTCAAGGATCTACCGGAGGCTTGGAATGCCAAGTATCAGGCGTACCTGGGCATCACGCCGCCCAACGACGGCCTGGGCTGCCTGCAGGACGTGCATTGGTCGCGTGGGTCCATCGGCTACTTCTCCACTTATGCGATGGGGAATTTGATCGGCGGCGCTGTGTGGGCGAATCTTTGTGCTGAGCTCGGTCATGTGGAGTCGGACATGTCGGGCGGAGACTTCTCTGGCATCCTGGGCTGGCTCCAGGATCGGATTTACACGAAGGGCAAGCTCTTCAAGCCACGAGCGCTTGTGGAGTCGATCACGGGCGGTTACCTCGATCCTGAGCCTTGGCTGAGCTATGCGAAGCGCAAGTATGCCGACGTGTACCAGCTTCCCGGCTAGTTGCGGAGGCGTTCAAGTCTGGGCTTTCGCGAGGCAGGGCTGTCGAGGCTGAAGGAGCGAGCGTCTCCGAGGTCTTCGCGAATCCATTCCTCCGTCGAGCGGATCACGTCTCGAAGGGCCGAGTGCGCGGGACGGAATGTCTTCCACACGATCTTGCCGGCCTCAGGGTCAAACTGCCAGATACCTATGATCCGTCCGCGATCGACGATTACGTGATCGTCTACTCCAAGCAAAGTGCTGGCAGCGCCGCGCGACTTGCCAAGGAGAGGATTGTCAAGGGCTTCTGCATCCATTAGGGACGAGGCATCTCGGCGGAGATGCATAAGCGAGTCGATGCTGCCGAGCAGGGCATAGGCGGGCTCCTTTGGTGCTGAGAAGGTGTGGAGCCGACCGACATCTTCTGGATGCATGAGAAGCTCGGAGCCCGGCTCCATTGGCTCAAGGGAGAGGCCATCGAGGATATCCTTGGTAGCATGGACACCCAGACCTGCGAAGGTCTGGAAGTCGGATGCGGTCGCCGGACCGGCCCACCGGAAGAACTCCCCGGCTAGTTCCAGCAGCGCTTCTTCTTTGGTGCCTGAGTAGGGCGTGAGAGACCAAGCCGTGTAGGCGTAGCGCTGCTGATCCAAGCGGCCGCCCAGGGGTGCCCGCCGGATGCGGCCTTGCGCTTGAAGGCGGCCAAGGGCGAGTGGCAGGGTGGAGTTGACTCCACGCCGCTTGCCGTCGTCTCCAAGGGAACGGACCTCATCGCCCAGCGCGGATCGTATCTGGGGTCGAGCTGCGCGCCGCCAAGCACCTGGAGAACAGCTGCGCAGAGCCTCTCGACCTCCGATTCGGTCACGCCTAGGTATTTCACGGCGGTGGCGATCTCCGCCTCCTCGCCAAAGCCTTGCCCGACCTTCAGTGCTAGCGCGAAATGATCCGCTGGAACCACATAGGTGCACCCCCGCGCGCTTGGCAGTTCATGGATCTGCAGGTCGGCGACCGCAGCATCCATCTCCGCACGGGATGCGCCAGATCGAGCGTGGATTGTTAAATAGGGGTTCGCGCCGCCAACGGAGCGCGCCCAGCCGCTGCGGAGCAGAACATCTTCCGGCGGCACTCGCCGCAAGCTGCCGTCCAGTCCTTGGCGCACCCATCGCCAGCCCAAAAGTTTTCGTGCTTCCATCATTGCGATTCTTGCAGAGCCACGGCACGCGGAGCTACTTGAATCTTGCGAACCTCGCCTTCGTCCCTAGGCAGCGTGGTATGCCGCCCGCAGCCATGCAATCAGCTCGTCATCGATCTCGACCCGTGAAGTCACTCGAACCCGGTGGGTGAGCATGGCATTGAAGCTCCCGCTGGCTTCCAGCCTTCCACTTGGCTCTACACCCTTGAGGTTGATGCCAACGTCGAGCCGCCCCGCAGCGGGTTGGAGGATAGCGAACTGCTTGTTCCGCCGTACGCTCAGGTAAGCCTTCTTGGGCGCGAACTCTATGTCGGTGCCAAGGCTTTTGATCTGCTGGACTATGGCTTCGTATATTGGGCGCACCTGCTCCTTCTTGGTGAACAGAGCCTCTATGGGATCGACTGCTTCCTCTGAATTGGGTTTGGAGCGCAAGGCGATTTGATGAGCGTAACCGTGGGTGAGCGCGTGCTCAGTCTTCAGGAAGTTGACGATTTCCGTGTGCTTGGCTAGCCCCTGCTGGACTACCACCTGGCGCCATTCGTCCAGAGACTTACCCGTCTTCTCGGGGAGGGAGGCGATCATCTTTGCAAGGCTTTCTTCTGGGCTTACCGGCATAGTTCATTCTGACGCGCCCCAGTGAACTCGTAGCTTGAACTATTGAAACGGTGCGCGGACGGTTGGAAAAGCCTAGCTTCGCGCTGCGCGCTCGTAGACGTTCTCCAACCTCCGGACCATTTCTTGAAGGGTGAACTTCTGCTCGACGACTCGCCGACCCATAGCCCCCATATCCTCACGCTGACGATCGTTTTCGAGTAGCTCATTTACTGCTTCAGCTATCGCGTCAGGACGCAGATCGACGAGAATGCCGGTTTGCCGATGACGCACGACCTCAGGGAGGCCTCCAACATTGGAGGCGACAACCGCACGGCCACGTGCCATCGCTTCTATGGCGGCAACGCCGAACGTCTCGATGTGCGAAGGCATGGCGGAGAGCGTAAAGGAATCAAGCATGCGCGGCACGTCGTGTCTTATGCCGGTCATCGTTAGGCGGTCCGCAACCCCAGCCTCTTGAACGGCATGATCAAGCTCTTCTTCGAAGGGTGCCTCGATGCGGCCAACGAACACGACGTGCGCGTCGGGGTGTTGGGACCGGAGGGAGCCGAGCGCTTGCACCATCTCCAGATGGCCCTTCTCGCGGCAGACCCGGCCTACAAGGCCGATGAGCTTGCGCTCGCGCGGGATACCGAGCTCATCCTTTACCGACTCGGGCATGGAAGTTTCGAACTCGACGAAGTCCGTGCCGTTGTAGACGGTGTCGATATAGCGATCTGCGATGCCGCGCCCGTGCAGCATGCCTCTAACGTAGTTGCTGACGGCGATCAGGCGATTGTTGCGGCGGGCGAGGCGGCGATAGATCTGGTCGTTGTTCGCAATGTGGACGCTGGTGACGACCGGTACCCGCCCTAACAATCCGGCGGTGTAGCCGATGTAGGCGGCTCGAGTCAGGTGGGTGTGGATGACGTCGATCTTCTTGCGACGCACTTCCCTTAGGAGGTACGCCATCGTGCGCGACCATCCAGCCCCCTTCATGAAGCTGACCGTATTCGGGATCCGGCTCTCGGACAGAACGCTTGGCAGCCACCCGTCAGTTGGGGTGACGACCTCTACGTAGTGGCCTCGCTGTTGGAGCAGGCTGGCGAGGGAATAGACGTGCCGCTCGGCTCCCGAAGTTGCAGAGCTGGAGATGACCTGCAAGACTCTGAGGGGCTTCGTTGGCGCCACTGTTTCTCCGCCCGAGTGGGCAGGACGAATCTTACCAGAGCCCTCTCTGGCCAGGCACCCCGAACCTCCCTCTTTCGTCATACTCTGCCTATGGATACGGACGTGGAAGAGACACCATCAGCGTCCGAGAATCCGCGAAAGTTCACCACAGCCTTCTCCAGCCGCTTTCAAGATACGAAGGCCTATAGTGTTTTCCGCCATAGAGATTTCCGGCTGATCTGGACGAGCGCATTCCTTTCCTTCATTGGAAGCTTCATTCAGATTGTGGCGGAGGGGTACTTGGTGTTCCAACTCACGCATCGGAACGACAGTCTGGCGTGGGTATTTGCTTGCAACGCCTTGCCGGTCACGGTATTCGGACCGTTTGCCGGCGCGATCTCCGACACGATGGACCGGCGCAAGGTGCTGATCTTCACTCAGACGACCTTCGCGATTGGAGCGCTGTACTTAGCCGCGGCGACCTACTTTGGATTCGTCCAGTACTGGCAGATCTTGGTCGTTGCGACGATCCTTGGGACGGTGAACTCGATCGACATGCCGACGCGGCAGGCAATCATCAGCAAGGTCGTTCCTCCCGAGGACCTCGCTGCGGCAATTCCGATCAATGCGATGACATTCAACCTTGCTCGGCTAATCGGCCCTCCGATTGGCGGTTTGTTGAATACCGCAATCGGCCCCGATGCCTGCTACTTCGTCAATGGTCTTAGCTACTTTGCCCTGGTTTTCGCGGCGCTGGCGGTCCGGGCTGATTTACGGGCGCTAAAGCGGGACGCACAGCCCATCGTCGATCTCGTCAAGGAGGGATTCCTCTACACAATGCGCGATCGGCGTTTGCGCGCGATCTTCTTATTGGAGTCTGCGGTGTCCCTTTTCGGGCTCTTCTACATCACGCAAATGGCAGCCATTGTGGAGCAATTGATCATGCCGGGGCGCTCCGACAACGAAGTGAAGGCCGCGCTTGCGATTGCCTACAGCACCGTCGCGATCGGCACCTTGACGTCGCTTTTCGTGGTGACTTGGATGTCGCACCTGCCCATCAAGCGCTGGGTGTTGCGGATTGCGGTGACGCTGATGGGCGTGGGGCTGTTGCTGCTGTCGATTGCCCGGCAAGATTGGATGTTCTATGCGGTGTTTGCGCTGCTGGGTCTTGGGGCTATTGCGATTTTCAATACGTGCAACCAGCTTTTCCAGGCGCTATCGCCGGACCGCCTGCGGGGAAGGGTGCTCTCGATGCACATCTGGGCGCTTTCCGGCGTGGGCCCTTTCGGGACGATCGGGTTCGGCTATTTGGCTCAGCAATTCGGGCTGCGAACGGCTTTCTTGGTCGGCGGTGTGCTGATCTTGCTCACGGCTCTGGGGGCGTGGCTTTCTCGCAAGGGCGTTGGGCAGGTTGATACCAGATATGTGGGTGCGGACGGCACCGTCGCCGCTTAAGGGGGTGGGGCTTGCTGGCAGTATGCCCCGCGCAGTAGCGCTGGCGGACTGAAGTCCGGGATACGGGTTGCGGAGTGAACTCCGCGTTCCTTTATGGAACGTCTGAGCTCGTAGTCGCTTAGAATCTGGACAAGTAAACTGGAAGAGCCGACGCACGGGCGGCTAACAACGAGGTTAACCACACTTTTATGTATCTTCAAATGCACCCCGATGAGTCCGCCCTTCTCGACCGAGTTCGCGAGTTTGTGGCGAAAGAGGTTCTTCCCAACACGCGCAGGTGGGAGGCCGACAGGCAGTTTCCCGATGAGATTTGGCCGCGGCTCGGTGAGCTAGGGCTGCTTGGCCTGACGTTGCCCAAGGAAATGGGCGGCACAGGAGCTTCCTGCCGCGCCTACACCGAGGTTTGCCGCGAAATCGCAAAGGGTGATCCGGCGCTTTCCATGAACGTCGCAGCGGTGAATGCGCTCTGCGCCGCGCACTTCGAGCACTTTGCGACCCAGGAGCAAATAGACAAGTACGTGCCGGGCATCCTCAAAGGTGAGATCAAGTTGGCATGGGGCTTAACCGAGCCGGATGCGGGCTCCGACGCTCGCCGCGTGCAGACGAAGGCGACGCCCATCGAGGGCAGGCCCGGGTTCTTTCATCTGAATGGGATGAAGATGTTCATCACCAACGCGGGCAAGGCGGACCTGATAATCATGATCGCCCGCACCTCGGAGAAGGAATTGAGCGCCTTCCTAGTGGAGACGAATCAGCCCGGCTTTGCCAACGTCGAGCGGATCCACACGATCAGCGTATCGGCCTCGTGGACAACGCAATTTGACTTGAAGGATGCGGTGGGATGGCACACGCCGTGTACCTTCGAGCAGGCGATCGGGCTCCTCTATAGGGGTCGATTGGGGATCGCAGGCATGGCCCTCGGCATCGCCGAGAAGGCGCAAGAGCTAGCCCTTGAATACAGCCAGCAGCGCGAGCAGTTCAACCGCAAGCTATCTGACATGCAGTCGGTGCAGAACATGCTCGCGGACAGCGAGATGGAGATCACCGCGGCGCGGCTGCTTCTTCAGCATGCGACCCAGATGTACGACATGGGGCTGCCCGTCGTAAAGGAAGCCTCCATGGCCAAGCTCTACGCCAGCGAGACCTCGAATCGGGTTACGAATCGCAGCATCCAGATCCACGGCGGCCGTGGAGTGACCTACGAGTATTTGGTGGAGAAGCTTTGGCGCGACGCGAAACTCACCGAGATCGGCGAGGGTTGCAGCGAGATCCAGCGGATGGTGATCGCGAAGCAGGCGCTGAAGGGGGCGTGAGTCGTGAGTCGCTGATCCTCATCGCTCTGCCGGGGAAAAGGAGTTCCTTCTTGCCGTCGGGGAGTTCCTTTTTGTTAAGAAGGAACTCCCAAACGCAAATAAGGACTTCCTTTTTCGGAAAAGGGAAGTCCCTTTTAGAATTCGGGAAATCCCTTTTGCGATTTGGGAGATCCCTGCTCAGAAGAAGGAATTCCCGGGCGGTTCCAGTGCGCGTCAGCCCTTGCTGAAGAGCAGTGGGCGGCGCATCGGCCTGCGCTAGCATGCGAGCGCATTGGATGAGCGGTCCGGATGCTCGCCGCGCGCGGCCCACGATCGAATGCTACGCTCTAGCCGCGCGGTAGCTTCTCGCTTGCTCGATCATGAGGAATTCGGAAAGGTTTTCCAGCGTGACCATGCCGAGCAGCCTTCGGTCTTCCATGACGAGGATCGGGGCGCGGTCCTCGGTTAGCATCGAGAAGGCCTTCTCCAGTGGGTCGCTAGGCTCGAGGACCCGATATTCGCGGTTCATCGCACCGGCGACGTAGCCAGAGGTGCCTTCCGCGGCGAGCGCTCGCACCAGGTCCGCCCTGGCGAGCACGCCCAGGATTTCATCACCGAGGACGATAGGGAAGTCGTGCTGGTGGGTTTCGAGGAGCATTGTGGCGGCTTGGTCGAGGGTTGAGCCGCTTTCGAGCGTTGCGAGCATGGTGATCATGGCGTCCTGCACGGTGTGTCCGGTCACTAGCTCGACGCCTTGGGATTGGGTCGCTTCCTGGCCTGCTCCGACGAAGACGAAGAAAGCGATCAGCATCAGGACGATCTGCCCGGTCGCGAGGCCGATGAAACCCAGCACGATGGCAAGGAGTTGCCCGACTCCTGCGGCCAGCCGGGTTGCGCGCGCTTCGCTCATGTGAAGTGCGAGCATGGAGCGGAGTACGCGGCCTCCGTCCATGGGGAAGGCTGGGATCATGTTGAAGACGGCTAGGACCACGTTTGCGGCAAACAGCGCAGACAGGTAGGAACGCCCGGTAAGAACCAGCGTCGGCATTGGGATGGTGCCGTTCATGATCAGCAGGGCTACGCCGGTAATGAGAGCGATCGCGACGTTTACCGCCGGCCCCGCGAGGGCGATCCAGAGCTCGTCTCGTGCTTTCGGGCGCTCGTTCAGCAGTGCCAGACCGCCAATCGGATAGAGAGTGATGTCCTTGGTCGTGACGCCATAACGGCGCGCCACCAGGGCATGTCCGAGCTCGTGGAGGAGCACGCAAACGAAGATGCTCGGCACAAGGATCATGCTGAGGACGCTGCCCTGTTGTCGGCCCAAGAACACGATCCAGGCGAGGAAGAGCAGGAAGGTGAAGTGCAGGCGGATCGGGATGCCCGCGACGCTCGCCACCTTGAGGGACCAAGGTGACGTGCTGGGGCGTTCGTTCCGACCGGGCAAGCTCATTGCGATTTAGAAGAGGATACGAGGTTGGGGGTTCAGACGGTTCTGGCAGGTACGCTTTTAGCCTATGCCGACCCGATCCAAGCGCCTCGACGTCATTCCGCCGTACCTCTTTGGGGAGATCGCCCGGGTGAAGCGGGAAGCGCTCGCGTCGGGCGCGGATCTGATCGATCTTGGCATCGGCGACCCAGACCTTCCTACGCCGCGGCCGGTCATCGATGCGCTCTGCAATGCGGTTCAAGACCCTGCGACGCACCGTTACGATGAGACGCCGCTGGGGTGGACGAGCTTTCTCGAAGCTGCCGCGGCTTTTTACAAGCGAGAGTTTGGTGTGGAGGTGGACCCCACTTCGGAGATCGTGCAGCTTATCGGCTCTAAAGAAGGCCTAGCTCACTTGGCATGGGCTTACTGCGATGCGGGGGATGCCGCGATCGTACCGAATCCGGCCTATCCGGTTTACAAGATCAATTGCGGCATGGCTGGCGCGGATGTGTTCGAGGTCGCGCTGCGAGAGAAGAACGGCTTCTTGCCCGATCTGACCGAAATTCCTTCCGACGTGGCGCGACGAGCGAAGCTGTTCTACGTCTGCTATCCGAATAATCCGACGGGCGCGGCGGCCACCTACCCCTTCTATGAGGACCTGGTGAAGTTCTGCCGCGAGTACGACATCCTGCTGGTCAACGACATGGCCTATGCGACGGTCGCGTACGACGGGTTCAAGAACCCGACGGTCTTGCAGGTGCCGGGCGCCAAGGACATCGCTATCGAGTTCCACTCGCTGAGCAAGATGTACAACATGACGGGCTGGCGGCTTGGCTTCGCCCTCGGCAACGCTGATGCGGTTGCGACCCTTGCGAAGCTGAAGAGCAATCTCGATAGCAAAGCGTTCCCGGCCATTGCCGAAGCCGGCGCTGCGGCTCTGAGGGACGTCGACAACTCCGAGACGATGGCGATGTATGAGCGACGCCGTGACGCCCTTGTCGATGGGCTGAACTCGATCGGTTGGAAGGTTGAAAAGCCGAAGGCGTCCTTCTACGTGTGGGCCCGTGTGCCTACGCCGGGAATGACCAGTGCGGAGTTCTGCGCCGAGCTGCTCAAGCGGGCTTCGGTCGTTACGATTCCTGGAAACGGGTACGGCACCGAGGGTGAAGGCTTCGTCCGGATGTCCCTGACGCTCTTGGGCGATCAAGATGGAAGCCGCTTCGCGGAGGCCGTCCGCAGGATTGCAGCTTCAGGATTAATTCCTCAGGCCGCTACGGTCTAGGCGGGATGTAAACTCGGCAATTCATGGGGACGAACGAGCAGCTCATCAGGGCCGTGCAGGTCGCAGCGAAGAAGCTGGCCAGTAGCGGCAAGTTCGAGCATCTGCTCAACGACGTCTTGTCGATTTGTGTGGACGCGGTGGGCGCGGCGGGTGGCACGATTTACATTCACGACGCGTCCCGACACGCCTTGTGCTTCCGGCACGTGCTGCCCGCGTCCGTGGCCGAGAAGCTCGGCAACCTCGATATCCCCGATGACTATGGCCTCGCGGGGCAGGCATTCCAGAAGCGCTGTACGGTGACGAAAGAGTTTCCTGAGAAGCCGGAGAGCGAGGCGAACGACTTCGAGAAGGCGACCGGCGTTATGGTCCGCTCGATGGCGGCAACGCCGCTGATGATGGAGGGCGAAGCTCCCATCGGAGTTGTTCAGCTTATCAACAAGCACAGCGGCTCGTTCAATGAGACGGACTGCGCTGTGCTTGAGACGATTGCCGCCGTCTCGACGATGGCCTATCTCAACTTCCAACTTACGGAAGAGGTCGCGAAGGCGAGCAGCTTGCTCGGTATGGGCAAGGTGAGCCATGATATCGGGAACCTTGCGGCGAGCCTGCATGCTACTTTGAGCTATAGCGAGCCCGCGATGGAGGGCCTTTTCGAGTGCCTCCCGAAGTCCGATCAGGATGCGACCATGTACGCGGACATGCTTCGCGACATGACCAAGGATCTGACACGCTCGATTGATCGGATCGTCGGCTATTCGAGGCTGATTAGCGATCTGAGCGCCGGTCGCGAGCTGCGTCCCAATCTACAAAAGGGCTCGCTTGCGCAGACCATCTCCACCAGCGCGGCTTATCTGGAGACGGAAGGCCGCCGAAACCACGTTCGGCTGCTGTACGAGATCGAAGAGACTGCTCCTGAGACGGTGTACGACGACCTGTATGTGTTTCGCATCGTGCAGAACTTAGTTGGCAACGCGATTAAAGCCGTCCGCGAGACAATCCCAGACTCCTGGTTGGACGATCCGGACAACGAAGAGGAGAGCTTTGGCGAAGTTACCGTGCAGTACAGGTTCGCCGACGATCTGCACGGAATCGTTGTCCGAGATTCTGGTCCTGGCATGCCGCCCGAAGTGGCACAGCGAATTCTCGCCGGTAACGCGCGCAGCCAGTGGGGCAAGGGAAGCGGGTCGGGGTGGGGAACCAAGATCGTGCTTGAACTTGCGGCGACCCTGAAGGCGAAAGTGGAGATCGAAAGTGAGCCGGGACACGGCACGAGCTTTATCGTCATGCTGCCTCATCTCGAGTGGGTCGATCGCTCCAACTAGGTTGGAACCGGCAATGCCATAATTTGGTTTAGTTCCGTTAGGACGCTATGGCCACCCTTGTCCAGCAACGCCCCCGTCGACGTCGCGCGCTAGGCACGATTGGCTATGTTGTTTTTCTTGGGGTCGTACTGGCAGCGGCCATGTTTGGAGGTTGGATCTCAAAAAGCAAGGTGCTCAGCGGGATGATCAAGCGGCAATTTGGCTTCGGAGAGAGCCCGACGCAGACCTTCAACTCGAATCAGCTCACGCTGCTCATTCTGGGCTGCGACGAGGATCGTCAGTACACGGGCTACCACCAAAGCAAGGTCCTCACGGAAGGAGCTCGCAGCGACATGATGTTGGTCGCGAAGCTCGACTTTGCAAAAAACAGCGTCTCCGGACTGAGCATTCCGCGTGACATGTGGTGCCGCGTTGATGGCACGGGCCACAAGATGAACGCCTTTTACAAGTTCGGCGGTACCCCTTTGGCGAAGAGGGCAGTTGAGACTTTGACTGGCATTCCGATCGACCGGGTTGTGGTGATCAACTTTGACGAGTTTCAGAAGTTGGTGTCGTTGGTCGGCGGAGTCGATGTGAATGTCGACAAGGACCTGGACTACGACGACTTCGCAGGAAATCTGCACATCCATTTGAAGCAAGGGCAACAGCACCTCGATGGGAACGGTGCGATGGGCTTTGTCCGCTACCGCCACGGCGATGACGATTTCCAGCGTCAGGCGCGACAGAAGCAGTTCTTGATGGCGTTCAAGGGCGCGGCTCTAAGCCACTGGAGCAACTTGCCCGCGATCGCCGAGCAGGCGGTTCAGGTGCTCGGCGGAGCACTCCAGGACGACGAGGTGGCCGCGCTCGCGATGTTCGCCAAGGGCGTGCCTCAGTCCAACATCAAGATGGGTGCCGTGCCTGCCGTCGATCCAGATGAGAACCCGATGCATCTCGACAAGCGTGGATTGAAGAAGGCTTTGGCGCAGTTTGGGTTTACGGCGGCGGGCAACCAGCGGGTCGCCGCCCGATGAGCAGCTACGACGTCGAACTCGAAAGAACCGACGAGCAGCCTAAGAGCCGGTATCTGACCAAGAAAGACGCGATTCGCATCGTGCTTGGCGTCCTGGTTCTTCTCATCCTGCTTTATCCGGTTTACGTATTGCTTCTCAAGCGCGCGCAGAAGAGCATCTGCGCGACGAATTTGAAGCAGATTTCCACTGCGATCGGTCTCTATTCCGAGGAGAATGGCAGCCGTCTGCCCCCGACGTATGTGACCTACGAGAATCTGACGCCGTTGGTCGAGAAGGGTGGGGCTTACACCTGGGTCAATTTGGTGGACGGTTACGTGAAGGACCTCAAGTACTTCACTTGTCCTTCGGCCGAAGCGAGCGAAGGCGTGATGGTCAAGACCTCGTCTGGCGGCCTTGTGCGACTGACCTACGGCATGTACGCCCCCTTGGGAGGCGAACCCATCGATCAGGTGGACAATCCCGATCAGGCAGTTCTGCTTGGTGAGACATCCAACATGGGTCAGCGGCGGACTTATGATCCCAGCCCCTTCAAGCTGGCAAGCGGTTCAGTTGTGCCTTATGATGGGTTCCTCATTGGTTTTAATGACAGCAACCAGCTGCCCACAGACGAAACGCGTTTCGTCACTCGACTTGCCTACTATGGAACTGAGGGAGGCATCTTCAAGGACGGAGGAGATTCCAGACATTGCTGCATCCCGATTGAACGCTCAGATTCGCGCACTGAGAATGTTGATGTCATTCACGTCTTGACCGTCGACGGTCGATCGAGAGCCTTGCCGCCTTCAGCAGCAGTGTTCAAGGACAATCCCCTGTGGAAAATTCCGAAGACTCGGCAGTTCCGCTAGCTTGCCTTCGCCCAGCGCTCCTGATAGGAGATGCACTCGAGACCAGTCAAAGCTGTCCTCCACAGTTGACGAGCGGCGAGGGTGAACTCAGTGGCATTTCGATGCTTTAGCGAGTATGCGACGCTTGGTGAGAGCACCGTCATAATTGCGCGTACGCAGGAGCTAGTCAGGATCAGGCTGTGGTCAGCGAGGGTCGGGGGAAGAAGGTCCTGATGGCTCGGCAGAGTGGAACTCTCGGCCAAGTGCAGGTGAAGCATCCGATCGCACTGATCCGCCGTCTCCACTTGCCCCAGCTGCAATGCGTGGGCGTGTAGATCCTTCCAGTCGCGTTCGAGCGTGCCGAACACGAAGTCGCCGGTGGGTGGCTCAGCTATGGTCCATCTCAGGAAGCGATGAGCGCTATAGGTTACTTTCCAGCTTGAGGGTTCATCGTAGCGGACCAGACGGCTCTTCCAAAGCGGCTCCCAGAGTTCTGTCCCAACGTTGCCGTCGGTCACGATGCCCCACTCTCCGTCCGGCACCTTGTCGCCTGGGAAGGCGAGCTTGGCCAGGTAGAGCCGCAGTTGGCGCACGTCCTCCGTCTTGAGGCGGCGCAGCCAGGGCGCGACGCTGTTGCCCAGCGGAATCATCATGCGGCCGCCCTGAGGCTGCCGCTCAAAGGCGAGCTCGAACACGCACTTGAAGAGCGAATTCGAACCGAGCAACTCTGACACGCGGTCAGCCGACGGGTCCGCTAGGTAAGCATTCCCGTGAAGGCAAATCGTAATGGCTTGCAGCACGTCAGTGCGCATGTGCCATTAATTCTTGGCAATCTAGCGGCCTTTCCTTAACGCTCTAAAGAGGGCATTTCAAGGCAAGATCCTGCAAAAGACGTGAACAGTCATCATCTGCGATCGGTAGCTGAGTGTTCGAAAGGAGGTACCAAGCTTCGCAATGCTCCGCATAACCCTTGGGCTGGACCATTTGAAGCCTTCCGAGGGACTCGATTTCAAGCATATCCTGTCGCGTGAATGTCTCGAAGTTGCAGCCCATATCCGGGTATGAACAGGCAGGATCGAAGTCGAATCTTTTTACGAAAAGCTGGTCTCGCAAGGCGTAGACAGCGATCCCTTGCTCCACCAGCGACCCGATTTTCTGATTGCCTCCAGTGGAGTCATGGCGCAAACGGACGATCTGCTTGCCCCACGTGTATCGCGGGTCGCTCATGTCCGTGTATCCCCAGAGAACAATTGGGCGCACTGGTAGCAGTCTCTGCGAATGGGGCACAAACGGTGATTGGGGAAATGCACAGGTTCCACCTGGCTCCATAACGGTGATGGCCCATGGTGCGAGCTGCACCGCGTACACGCCTCGGTTGTAGATGCGGTGGCGAATCTTGAAGCCGCCTTCTACAGCCGCTACGGCGATCTCCTTCTGCACATGCCAAGGCTCTTCTCGGGTTGAGAACTTTTGCCAGCCGTCGCCTTCTGAGCTGTCAACCGGCTCATTGTCAGGAGTCATGGTCTTCGGATCTTCCTCTGGAGCAATCCAGAGCCGATGGCCTCCGTAGCTATGGTATTCGTTCCCTCCGGTCTTTCCGAGATCCTCTTCGTAGTTCCTGAGAACGTTCGCACCGCCCGTGCGCGCGAAACGCATAATTCTTGGCCCCACTTCGAGTGTGACGATCAGCTCCAGGTCTCCAGAGGTTAGACGGGCGTTACGGCTCCAGCCGGCGTAAGGGACGACTTCCATTAGGAAGGTTTACCTCCACTTGGAATGGCGGAAGGGCCTCGTTGAAGGAATGGCCGACGGGCCGAACGCAGACTCTGGCCTGCGCCACGCCTTGGAGTCAGTCTAGAAGCGGAAGTTGTAGTCCGCTCGGACGGTCCAGTTGCTGCGCTGTGTGCCTTGGGCGAGCATGTTCGCGTAGCTGAGATTACTCACGAAGAACGAGAAGGACTGGTTGGCGCCAGGCTTCTGGTCGAATTGCAAGCTGTAGCGGAACTGCGAGCTGCGCGGCACATTGCCGTCGACCTGCTGCAGGCCATAGAACAGCTTCAGAGGCGAACCCTTGGCCTCGAAGAGCGTGCACTGAACGCCCCCCGTTCGGGAGAGAGCGTGGTTCTGCTCGTTGCGGAGCTCTAACCAGGAGGCTCCGAATGAAAAGTTCGGATTCTTCTTGTAGTCCAGCTTCCACTCATCGCTGTGGCTAGGCTGAGGTGTTGAGCCGAGCAGGGCGTTGCCATTGGGCACCTCCGGATTGGTGATGAGGTGGTTAGAGACTTCGAGCGTCTTAGTTGGGCGAAGGGTAAAGCTGATGTCTCGGATCATCACCTGGTCGTCGGAAGGCAACGTCCGCAGCTTATAGAAAAAGCTTGCGCTCAGGAAACGATTCGGCTTCTGATCCGTTGCGAAGCGGAAGGTACGGTCGATCGCCCGGTATCCGTTCGTCGACATCTGGCCCTTGTACTCAAAACCGAGGGCGTTCGTGCCGAGCTTCGCGGTTGCACCGACCAGCCGGTTCTCTTGCTGCCACTTCGTGCGGTCCGCGAGGGCATTGAAACCGAAGTTGAAGTGCATGTCCCAAAGCGGCCCGAACCGGAACGGCTTTACCGTGCTGAGGCTAACGTTGCTTTGCGCCTGCCGGTGGGGGTCAAGCGCATTGTCCCAGTAGTGATCGGTGTATGTGGCGCTGTCCACTTTCATGTTGCCGATCTGACCCGGGGAGACCGAGATGTTTTTCGTCTCTTCCAGGTTCTCGCCCGCTGTGTTACGGACATCTCCGAAGCTGAGCTTCATGCCGTTCGGGAGAATGAGCCAGGCTCCGAGGTCCTGGTGCGAAGTGTCTGCCTGTGTGCCGGGATTGTCCGCTCGCACATCGGTGACGCTCACTCCAGCCTTCGGTGTTAGTTGCGCGCTGACCGTGTTGGTCATCAGCGTCTGCTTCGTGCCGTCGTCGTAGTTCGTCTCGGTGCGCTCGCTATAAAGCTTTGCAAGCTTGCCAACTTCCGTTTGGAATGACCAGAAGGTTTTCTCTTGACTGGGAGCCTGATTGGTGGTGCCAGCGAGTTCCAGAGATTCCTTGGCAAACCGGAAGATTGTGTTCTTGCCGAGGTCCTCTTTCAGCGTGAAGCGCGAGAAGTGCTTATAGTAAAGCAGCTTGGCGGGATCATCAAGTTGGTCGCGCAGGTACTGATAGCCGAGCTCGGTTCGCTTGTTCGGCGTCCAGACCACGTTCACGTTCTGGAGATTGCGATCCTTCTCAATTCCGTTGCCTTGCTGATCCAGGGACTGAGCGTCCACCGCCATGCCTTTCCATGGTCTCCAGCGGAGCTTGGCATCGGTGCCTTTCTGGCCGATCATTGCGAAGAGAACGTCCTTCTCCGGATCGACA
>Ga0207657_10000845_pt1 | contig 32438 bp, 32 predicted proteins | sample KBSC33metaG_FD_184316 | JGI IMG/M metagenome (GOLD analysis project Ga0207657, IMG submission 184316) | Corn rhizosphere microbial communities from Kellogg Biological Station, Michigan, USA - KBS C3-3 metaG (SPAdes) (version 2) | ecosystem: Host-associated > Plants > Roots > Rhizosphere > Soil ...
AACTAATCTCTGTGCCGCGGTGGATTCCTTATCCCGTGCCCACGTTGGGGACGTTGGCCGTCCTGGTGGTGGCATTCCTCGCGTACTTCCTCGGGCAACAATACGTAAACCGCACTACCTCGGACGGGAAGGAACACTATCGCCGACGACAGTTCCTCACCACGACTGTCGTGATCGGTGCGTTGGCCATCATTCTGGTTCTCTGGGCGCGCACCTTGCAGCAGAAGGGAACTTTCCTCGGGCTCCTTGGAGCCGGGCTGGCGATCGCTCTGCGGGAGCCGCTGCTCAGTGTGGCTGGCAGAGTGGCGATCTTCGCCGGAAAAATGTACAGCGTAGGTGACCGCATACAGCTGGAAACCATGAGCGGCGATGTGATCGATGTGGGTTTCTTCTACACACGGATGATGGAGATCGGAAACTGGATCGGCGGCGACCAGGTCAGCGGACGTATCGTTCAGCTGCCTAACTCAAAGATCTTCGGCAACCCGATCTTCAACTACACGCAAAACTTCAATTACATCTGGGATGAAGTTGTGCTGCCAATCACCTATAACAGTAATCTCGACAGCGCGACACGCATCCTGGTGGACGTCGGCGCCGAATACACAAAGGAATACTTGAAAGGCGCCGAAGCGCAACTGGAGAAAATGCGTCAACATTTTTGGGTGCCAAGCTTCGAACTGAAGCCGCAGGTCTACGTGACCGTGACTTCCAACTGGGTGCAACTCACCATGCGCTACGTGGTGGAACCAAAAAAGCGGCGCAGCGCCAGCAGCTTTATCTACCAGGAAGTCTTTCGGCGAGTGCAGGGGAGCAAGGACATTACGATTGCATCCGAGACGATGGATCTGTCGGTGCATCCACCGAAAGCGGCGTAAGGATCATCTGGATCATGCGCGGTGCGGGTTTTTCCTGCGATGCAGCTTTCCTATATAATCCAGAATGTAGCAACCCACCTGCACGATTGCGCCCTTAGCTCAGTTGGATAGAGCGTCTGGCTACGAACCAGAAGGTCGGGAGTTCGAATCTCTCAGGGCGCACCATATACATCTTTCGTAATGGCAGTTACGCGGCAGTCGCGATTTCTGCCTGTTCAGCGCTTTGCGGACATTGAATCTGAAGGGGATCTGAACGATGGAGAGATTAAGCTGTAGCCGTCAAACTTCTGAGGAACGGCAGCAAATGCCGTAGCGCTGCCAGAGCCGGAACCACGGGCTTTGCGCGTTCATCTCGTCGTGCCTTCGATTCGCAGCTGAGAGGTCACTCTGGTTCAGAGGCCTGCTGTCGGGCGCCGCAAAGATGCGCTCCAGCCACTCGATTTCGGCAATGGTTTGTTCAGCGTCCATCCCGTCTCAATATCCAACATAAGCACGGTAAAGGTCAAACTGACAGAAGTAATCGCCTAATGTACGGGAGCATCGGTACGGAGCCGCAATCCGCCGGTGCGATGGGCAACCTCTGCTGGTCTTTTATTCTGTGAAACGGCTTCTTCGGAACGGGGCAACCGAGTTCAAGCGCCGCTCATTTCCACGAGCTTGGCCACGGTGTTCATGTTGCGGACCGTCGCGGCTGCGCCTTCGAGTGGAAGCTTCAGCTTTGAACGGCCCATGCCTTCGGGGTAGTAGACATAGATCTCCCGCTTGCCCGTTTGCACTTGCTCGCCGCCGGGTGCGACGACGTTTTTCATTAGATTCTTTGGTGGGGCGTCGGCCAGGAAGGCCACAGCGACCTTGGCCGGCTCTTTATCTGGAAAGGGATTCTTCCTGAGGATAGAGCGCATTTCCGCCGGCGTTCTGACCATCACATTGATTTGCTTGCCCATCCTGGTGGCCAGTGCCTTTTCCAGCCGCGATCGCACCTGCCCTTCAGAAAGCTGGCTCTGGAAAATGATATTGCCGCTCTGGATGTAGGTGCGCACATCGTCGAACCCGAGAGTTGAGCAAAGGGCAGCCAGATCCTTCATCGCGAGAAGTCCACTGCCGCCGACGTTGATCCCGCGCACGAGCGCGATGAAGATTGCCAAGTCGTTATTCCCGTTTGCAGCCGTTCTGTCCGCGCAACCGGTTCAATTTCGAAGAAGCGCTGCGCCCATGATACGCGACGGGAATGCGACGGCGATTCCGATGGCAGAGTTCGGTGTTGGTTGTTCAACTCGAACAACGCGGCCCTTGAGGTGAAGCCGAACCCGATTCTCTGAGTGTAAATATTCCAAGACGAAGGTGAGTTGATTGCCCGCCGCGGCCTCGACATCAGAGTAAAAGAAAATACCACGCGCTGAGATGTCGCGAACGAAAGCAACGTGTTCACTGGTGTCATCACCATCAATGGCGAGCCAAGCCGGAAGGTGAACGAAAGCCCGCACAGCATTGCGTTGTCGCAATTTTCCCAGGCCGCGGGACGAAGCGTGAAGAGCTGACGTGATTCGTCGCATTGCAACCTCCATGAATGAGGGGGAGGGCTGCTTTCGAGACGATTACAGAACTGAACGCAAGACTAGTGCCAAGCGATTGAGGTCCAGTTCCAGCAACATGCGTTTGCCAGCTATGTAGCTTTTGCCAATCCAGGCCGTGATTTGCTTTGTTACCAAGGTACCCGCTGACGAATGTTCGCTTTCGTACAGTGCTTACTGTATTTACCGATCATCTATTCAGCTGCATTCTAAGATGTTGGATTTCATCTGAGGCATAACGTTATTTTGCAGCCCGAAAAACCTCCTCCGTCGTTCAGGCCGTTGATTCTTTGCTTAGAAGACGACCAATCGTATTTGTACCTGCGTAAGGCTGTACTCGAAAAGGCGGGTTACGATGTTATTGGTGTGAGCACGGCGTCGGAGGCCCTGGAAACGCTTCGTGAAGCACCCGTGTGTCTGGTCTTGGCCGATCATATGTTGCGAGGCACAACTGGCGTTGAGGTCGCGGCCAAGATGAAAAAAATCAGACCCGATGTTCCGCTGATCCTTTATTCCGGGACGAATCCAGACAGCATGAAAAATGTGGATCTTTTTATCAATAAAGACGTGCCCACATCGAAGTTTCTGGCGATCCTGCGGGACGTTCTAAGCCGTTACTGTTCCTAGCACGAAGTGGTTACGTTGGCTGTTCCGCTTATAAGACTTCACGTTGAGTCTTCATGGCGTGAACGCGGGCATGCGATTGCGGCTGAATCCAGAGTGGTAGAATCACGAAGCGGGCCGTACCAGGCTTCTCCCATGCCATCCCAGCGATCAATCCTTCTCGTCGACGATGAGCGTAGCATTCTTGAAACACTCAAGATCATATTCGAACGTGAACACTATCACGTGAGTACCGCGGCCAGCTGCGCAGAGGCTCTGAACATTCTGCAAGATGGTCACAGATTTCACGCCGTCATCACTGATTTGAACATGGAGGAGGAAGACATTGGGTTGAAGGTGGTGGCGGCCGCTATCAAACTGCGACCCAGACCGGCAGTGGTTATATGCACGGGCTATCCGAGCCTGGAGAACTCGCGCCATGCACTTGATCTAGGAGTCGACTACATGGCGCACAAGCCAGTGGAACTCACGGAACTGATATCGGCCTTGAACAGGCTGGTCTCGAGACCGCGGCTGGGAGCTAGCCGGAAATGAGCGCTCGACGAATACGAGAGGCGCGGAGGTCGGGCAAGATTGCTCTGGTGGTGCATCCCAGCCTGGAGACGCTGGCCAGCTTTCAGGCCGTACTTACCAAGAACGAGTTTGTCGCCATCATTGCCAGAGACCTACCCACAGCGTTGCTCGCCATCACGCAACACCGTCTGGATGTCGCGATCATTTCATCCCGGATACAAGAAGGCGGCGACGGGTGGGCACTTGCTGGAGTGATACACCTTGCATGCCCAGAGGCATTTGTCTGTGTCACGTCGGCGACTGATCCCGACATCTTCATCCTGCAAGCGGCTATCAACAATGGAGCACGGGAGGTGTACTTAGAATCCAATCCCGTCTCCGAGATCGTAAAGTCGATTCTGAGCCACATTGATCCGGCCGCGCAGAAGAAGGCTTCAGAAGACCGGGTGCAGTAAAAGCCGCCAAACCTGCCGTGAGCCTCGCACCCCCGAAACAACAATCCGGCGCGATGATTTGTAACTTATTTCGGCTCTGATCCCATCCTCAACACGTTGCCATCTGGATCCTCAATCTGCATCTCCAGCGCCCAGGGAAAGTTCGTCGGTGGAAGGCGGATGGTCAGGCTGCGTGCCGTGTACTCCTGGTGGAGTGTTTCCACGTCATCGACTCCAATCCAGACCCATGCTCCGGGCTGGCCTTGGCCGCCGCGGCAGAGATAAATGCCAACACCATCGCGCGAAATGTGAGTGAAGTCATCGTTACCCCAACTGGCGTTCTCGAAGCCCAGAGCATCTACGTAGAAGCGGAGACTGGCGGCAATCTGGCGAACGCATAAAATCGGCTCGGCACATTCAAAGCGAACGCGTGTGGCCCCGGGCTTGATATCGAGCATTGCAGTTCCTCCCGGCGGAATGGTATCCACAAAGCAGGCCGGATGGAAGCGCCTATCAATCAGTGGCTCCGGAGATGCAGTAAATCCGGAGATGGCAGAATCCGCTGAGGCGGTCGAGAAGACTTCTGCGCTCAGACGGTAATGAGGAGCCCTTTGCCAACAATCCTAAGGGCGTTGCCCAAAAAGTATTCCCGAGAGCCAGTTTCCCGTCACAACCATCTAGATTCACGATCTATTGTTGAGTATGCTTCGAACGAGAGATGAATCACACGGTGACATTGACGGAACTGCTCGGCTCGACTGTGTACGATGCCGCCGGCGTGGCGTGCGGGCGCGTGCGGGAAGTTGCTCTCACTCCTCAGGAAGACCGCGCCAAGGTTTCAACTTTGATTGTCCGTACCCGGAAAGGGAATCGCGTCCTGCCGTTCGCCTTGGTGACGCGGATCAATGGCGGGGTACGTGCGCAGAACTCGGTAAAAGAGTGGGCCTCGAGTGAGGGGCTCGAGGGCCTGTTTCTCCTGGAGCGCGATCTGCTGGATCAGCAGGTGATCGATGTCAATGGACGCAAGGTGGTCCGGGTCAACGACGTCGATCTTCACGAGGACGCCAGTACCAGCCAGATTGTTCTCAAAGTCGGCTCGGTAGATGTCGGCGCGCGGGGCGCTGTTCGCAGACTATTAAAAGGAGTGGTTCCGGCTGCGGCGCTGCATGCGCTACTCAAGCGCATTCCGGAACGGCCGATACCCTGGGAGTTCGTCGACGTCATTGAGACGGATCCGGCGCGGCGGGTGAAGCTCAAAATTTCGCACGACCGGCTGGCTAAGCTCCATCCCGCAGATATTGCGGACATCGTGGAAGAACTGGCCCCGGATGAACGCGAGGCTGTATTCGAGACGCTTGATGAAGGGGTTGCTGCCGAGGCGCTGGAAGAGGTCGAGCCCAAGCTGCAAAAGTCTATTGTGGAATCTCTCGACTCCGAGCGCGTGGCGGATATCGTCGAGGAGATGGATCCCGACGCTGCGGCCGATCTGCTGGCTGACCTGCCTCAGGAGCGAACGGAGGAAATCCTCGAAGAGATGGCGCCCGAGGAGCGCGAAGAAGTTTCCGGCCTGCTGGAATTCAAGGAAAACACTGCCGCTGGGCGGATGACCACCGAGTACATCGCTTTGGGAGTCGATGCCACAGTCAGCGACGCAATCGATGCGCTGCGCAGCTTCGAAGGCGGTGTGGAGACGGTGAGTACCATGTTCCTGGTGGATTCGCAGGGAACCCTCGTGGGCACGGTGCCGCTGGCCAAACTGGTGCTGGCGGAAGGAAACGAGCCGCTGCTTTCATTGGTGCAGGAGCCGCTCATCTCCTGCCGTCCGGAGGCGCGCGAGAACGAAGTCGCCGAACTCTTCGACAAGTACAACCTGGTAACCCTCCCTGTGGTCGATGAGAACAAGAAGCTGGTGGGAGTTGTCACCTCCGACGATGTGATCAGCCTGCTACGAGCAAAGTTGTAGGATTCAATCCTTCTCGTCTATTTGAATCTCGTCTATAAGGACGGACTCGCTGCCTGCGGGGCCTTTTGGCTGGACGAACTGAGCGTCAGCCAATCGGTTCGAACAGACTCCCACTCCTGAATAGTGAAGCCGTGGAAAGCGAAGAATTCACGGATCTGAATTCGTGTCCATCCCACAATTTCCTCGAGCATCGGCACCAGGACGGCAATGGCATCGCTCCCGAGAATGGTGCGCTTCGCCACCTGGGCGACGTGGCGTGAGTCGGAAACCGCGATGGTAAAGCCGTCGCGAACGTTGACGTGCAGCATGACATGCAGGTCGGAGTTCCCGTCACCTACGTAGACGATATTGCTCGGTCCAATTTGCAGTTGGGTCTGCAGGCGGTCGAGCGCCGTTACCTTGCCATAGCCCGCGGTAGCGCGCACGAGGGTGTCAATTTCTCCGTCAGCCTTATAGCGGAACTCGGTGCCGAAGATGTGATCGCGGGCAACAATTCCTTCCAGGGCAGACTGGATTACCTCGACCGGCGCGGCGGAGACAACGTAAAAGTCGAAATGAAATCCTTTAATGCCGTGATCGAGTACCTGAGAAAGCAGCTCGATATTTTGTTTTAAGCGAATGCGTTTTCCAACTTCGTGCAAGTGCTCTTTTCGCACCCGGATCCGAAACTCGGGATCATGAAGCAGCAGGTAAGCAAGTTCCGCTCCCTGCTGGACGAAATTCAATTTCGCCATCCCAGTAGCTTTTCTCTCGAACTCGTCCGTCGGGATGCCCAGTACTTCACTCAGGACGTAGCCCGAGTCATTGAAGGTCAATGTGTGATCGAAGTCACTGGCAAACAGATAACGCTTAGTTGGTCGTTCACTCATAAACATTAGATTCGAGGGTACCCGAAGCAGACGTTAAAAGATCATAAAAAGGTTTTATCGCGGTCATGGGAATTTCGCCGCGCTGCGCGTCGCCTAGATGCCAATGCTTTGTTGAGATTTCAACTGGTCAGAATTGTGTGCTGCGTTTATTCTGATGCGTCGCATTCAGTTTCTTTATGTGTCCGAGCTATGCCAATCAAGTGGCTGAGACGTTGGAAGACCCGGATTCTGCTGATTTTTGCGGTGGTGGGTCCGGGGATCATCACGGCGAACGTCGACAACGATGCCGGCGGCATTTGGACGTACTCGTCTGCTGGCGCTCAGTTCGGACACATGTTGCTGTGGACCATCCTGCCCGTCACCCTGGCACTGATCGTGGTGCAAGAGATGTCGGCTCGCATGGGAGCGGTCACGGGCAAGGGACTGAGCGATCTCATCCGCGAAGAATACGGCTTCCGCATTACCTTCTTCATGATGGCGGCCATTCTGGTCACGAATTTTGGCAATGTGGTCGCAGAGTTTGCCGGAATTGCCAGCAGTCTTGAATTGTTCGGTCTGTCCCGTTTTATAACCGTGCCGGTCTGCGCTGTGATCGTCTGGCTCATCGTGGTGAAAGGACAGTACAAGTCAGTAGAGAAGGTGTTTCTCGTAGCTTCGTTCTTTTACATCACCTACATCTTTGCCGGGTTCTTCGCCAAGCCTGCCTGGACGGAAGCGCTTCTCGCCACCGTGAAGGTACCGGAGCGCAAGATGTTTTCACAGCAAGAGTATCTGTTCATGGTGATCGGGTTGGTCGGAACCACCATCGCTCCCTGGATGCAGTTTTATCTTCAGTCCTCGATCGTAGAAAAGGGCGTGACACGGCGTGACTACCATCTCTCCAGAATCGACGTGATTGCTGGCTGTTTTTTTACCGACCTGGTGGCCTGGTTCATCATCGTTGCTTGCGCTGCGACCCTGTATGCGCATGGGCATCGAGACGTGCGCGATGCGGCGGACGCAGCGCAGGCGCTGCGTCCGCTGGCGGGAGATTACGCCTATATTCTTTTTGCTTTGGGACTGTTCAATGCGAGCCTGTTCGCCGCATCCATTCTGCCGCTGTCAACCGCCTACACCGTGTGCGAAGGGTTGGGCTTCGAATCAGGCATTGGGCACAGGTTCCGCGAAGCGCCGGTTTTCTATTGGTTGTATACGATCCTGATTGCCGTGGGTGGTGGGGTCATTTTGCTGCCCAATATACCCCTGGTCAAGATCTCGCTCTTGTCGCAGGTGATCAACGGAGTCGTCCTGCCCTTCGTACTTGTCTTCATGCTACTGCTTGTGAACAAGAAGGAACTGATGGGCGAGCACGTGAATTCGCGGAGCTTCAACGTAATCGCCTGGGCGACGACCATCATCATGGTTGCCCTCTCCATTGCCTTGTTGTGGGCGTCGCATAATGCGGGATAGGTTCTACTCTGATTGGCTGCGCGGCATGCCCATGCGCCTCGTTTATGACGGCGAGTGCCTCTCTGGCGGGATTTCGCGGTAAACCAGTGTGATGCTGGCGGCATCTAGTTGTGATAAGAAGGTAAATCAGGTCGCTGCTTTCCCCGCCGAGGTGAGTCATGGGTCCCCGTTCTCTGATGCTTACGGTTGTTGTCGCGCTTCTTCTTTCCAGTTCGACGGTTTTTGCTGCATCGGGGGCGGAGCAGAAGACCGCAACACCGTCGGCGCTCAAGACCTATCACGATGGCAGCATTCGCGATTTGGAAGCTATAGGGAATCGCAATGTCGGTTGTCGCAAAGGCGTAGGGAACTGGTATAGCGTGGATAGCCAAATCCGCATGGGAAAGGAGTATTCCCAGCAGGTGGAGGCCTCCTCCAAGCTCATTACGGATCCGACCATCACTGAGTACATCAACCGTATTGGGCAGAATCTGGTCAGGAACTCTGATTCGCAGGTGCCATTCACGATTAAGGTCCTGGACTCTGATGACGTGAATGCGTTTGCGCTGCCTGGCGGCTTCTTTTACGTAAATTCCGGCCTAATCCTAGCGGCGGACAATGAAGCGGAATTAGCGGGCGTGATGGCCCACGAGATCGCTCACGTCGCTGCATGTCACGTGGCTCGAGAAAATACGCGGGGACAGCTAATGAATCTGGCGTCGATTCCTCTGATCTTCGTCGGTGGAGGAATCGGGTACGCGGTGCGAAACGCGGTCGGGATCGGCGTTCCACTGGGGTTCCTCAAGTTCTCGCGCGGATTTGAGACCGAAGCGGATTACCTGGGCGTCGAATACCTATACAAAGCCGGATATGATCCCCAGGCGTTCACGGCATTTTTCGAGAAGGTGCAAGCTCTGGAGAAAAAGAAGCCCGGAACCCTGGCAAAAGCATTCGATACCCATCCGCAGACACCTGACAGGCTGGCCAAGTCGCAGCAGGAGATACAGACACTACTGCCTGCCGAAGCTCAATACAAGCTCGATACGTCTGAGTTCCAGGACGTGAAGGCACGGCTGGCTGAACTCCAGAAGCGGCTCAAGATCAGAGACGAACAGCCAGGCCGCCCCACGTTGAGAAGGGCAAGTTCCACGACTGTGGACGACAAGGGCAAAGCGGGAGATGATGATGAGCGCCCGACGCTAAAACGTCGTGATGGAACGAATCCGGACTAGGGCGATCCTAGGTCGAGGATCAGACAACCTTGCCCTCGGCAAGACCTCTGACCAGCTCCAGATCTGCTTCCAGGAAGTCGTACCCGGGAAGGTCCTTTCGATCGGCCCACTGGATGTCCCGAAAAATGCGATTTTCGAGCTCACCGTGGTATTTGTGAACGACGTAAAAACGCAGCTCTACGGCGCCGCCTCCCTTGTAGATATGGTGAATACGGGCGACTTCCTCACCGATCGCGGCGTCGATTCCTAACTCCTCCTCGAGTTCGCGATGTAGTGCATCGCGTGGCTGCTCTCCGGGCTCGATTTTTCCGCCCGGAAACTCCCATTTCATGGGCATGACCTGATGCCGTGTTCGCTGGCATACCAGGATCTTACCTTCCTGATTAAGGATGAGTGCGGCGACGACCCGTTTCGTCATGAGGTCAGAAGGCCAGCACTGAACCGGCGGTATGTATGGTTGAGAGCTTCGGAAGGGCTAGAGAGACCCGAAGACCTCACGACCGCGCACGTGAGTACCTTGTGGCCCGCTGCTTTCATGGCCGGGGATTTTCGAGGTAGCGACCCACAGCAGCGGCGCAGTACTCAACCAGTTGGCGATCTTCCAGAGAGAATGCGGCAGGGAAGTGGCTGTCAATGTCGAGCTCACCTACTACTTTGCCCCTCGCGAAGATGGGGGCGACGATTTCGGATTTCGTTTCCAGGGAACAAGCCAGATAGCGGGGGTCAGACTGAACATCATCAACCACCACTGTTTTCCCGCTCGATGCGGCAGCGCCGCAGATGCCTTGATTCAAGGGAATCCTGGTGTGGGGAGTCATGGCTCCTTCAAAAGGTCCTAGCACGAGGACGGGCCCTTGGACTTCCGTCTCCAGCATGTAAAAACCAACCCAGTTGTATTTCAGCATTGTCTCGTGAAGGAGTTTAACGACTCCCTTCATCAACTGCTCAGCAGACTTGGACGAGGAAAGGAGGACATCAACTGATTTTCTAACTTCTTCCGCTTTGGCGGCGGGCGACATAAGCAGTTATTAAACCACACGGGGGTTGCTTATCGTGCGGGAAGCGAGATCGCCGCTATTTCACCTCAGTTGTGTCTAGTGGGACAAACGCGGAGCTGCGGTTCCTTCAGCCCTGAGAGGGGTCTTGCACGGCGAAGGCTATACAATCGGGCCATGTATTCTGCGCAGTTGCTCCGGTATTTTCAGGACAGGCGGCATGCTGGCGAACTGGAGCAGCCGAATGCGTCCGCCCAGGTTGAGAATCCCGTTTGCGGCGATGTTTTGCGTCTCACAGCTAAGATCCAGGATCGCAGGCTAATCGAGGTTCGCTACAAAGCGAAGGGATGCGTGCCCGCCATGGCATGTGGATCGGCGCTGGCTGATTTGCTGCAGGGATGCAGCCTGGATGACGCGGGCCGGCTGAACCACGAGCAGTTGCTCGCAGCGGTTGGAGGTGTTCCGGAAGCGTCAGAACACGCCGGGCACTTAGCGATGGATGCGTTGGGAGCCTTACTGAAGAGTGCAGGAGTTAGATAACTCGGGACACGATGCATTCTCCTACAGTATGTACCGGATGGAATCTCGACCAGAAGCGGTGTAGATTACTGGGTAAATAGATCCCGGATCGAGAAAGAATCGAAAGCGCCCCTACTCCAGCGGGGCGCTTCCTTTTTGCCGATAGTTCCTTACGGACGGTTTCGAACCCTCTCGGGTTGTCAGGTCTCAGGATAGTAGATTCTCCATCCGTTCTGCCGAGCGATGTCTTCAAGGTCTGGGTTGGGATTTACCGCAAACGCGTGCCGCGCCATCTGGAGCATGGCAATGTCCCACTTAGAGTTGCCGAAGGCGGCGTCAGGTGGCTGATCTGCGACACTTTGCAAGGCCTTTGGCTTGCCATCTCCGCTAGGCACGCGGACCACGCGATCGGTGATGATACCGTCGTCCACTTGTACCATCGCCGCCAAAATCTTGTCCTGTGGGATACCGAAGTGGCGCATTCCAGCGCGGATCATCCACTCGTTCGTGGAAGAGACTGCCCAGACCTGGGAGCCTTGTTCCTGAAGCTTGGAGACTAAGCGGCGCATTTCGGGAAAGATTCCAGGAAGAATGGCCTGATCGAAAAACTGATTAGCGGCGCTCTGTACAAGGCTTTCGCTCAAGCCCTTGTGCAGCGTCACCATTTCGGCGCACATATCGTCTTCGCTGACCTTGCCCGCCCGATATTCCGCATACCGTAAACGCGCCCAGTCAACCACCTCAGGCGGGACTAACCCATTGTCCAATTCCCAACTGAAGAAACCTTCTCCCGCGTCCCCGCTCCATAGGGTTCCGTCGCAATCAAAAGCGGCAAATAGTGGCTTGAGAGCTATTACAGAGTCGAGAAATTCGGACGAATGTCGGCTAAAACGATGGCGTCGGACGCGATTCACGGTGATATCCCGAGTGAGTTGGCCCTGTGAATTAGCTGATCAGGACGTCGGAATAGTTTATGGGAAGTTTCGGCCATTGGGAACTATTGAGCTGGAACGTCAAGGCATGTGTCTGTTCTGCAATGCGGCGTAGTCTTCTGGGGTGTCCACGTTGAGAGTGACAAACGGATCATCCACTGACAGGTAGTGCATATGAGCCTGATGCTGGTGCTCCACGTCTCGCCCGGTGGCGGTTGCTGGCGCGCGAAGAAAGGCTTCTATCAATTCTCTACCCAGCACAACCGGGTGGCCATGCTTGCCTTTGAACTCGGGCACTACTGCCCACATCCCGGGCGGCGAGGCCATGAATGCCTCCCTGAGCTGCTCGATCGTCTGCGGGCGGGCAGGAGGCCGATCGACCAAGGTAACAATGGCGGCGTCGCGACCTCGACTCAGGATTTCATGCAGGCCCAGTTGCATAGAACTGAACTGGCCGCGAGCAGGATCGGGGTTGGTCACGAGTGAAGCTCCATGGGCGTAAACGACAGGCGCGATGCTATTCGTATTATGTCCGGCGACTACCAGGACCATTTCGGTGACAGGCGAGAGCGAACGAATTGCAGCGGAGAGGAATGTATCGGCGACGACATAGTTCTCGGAGGGCGGCGGAGGAGGCCAGGGCAAGAGCGCTTTATCCCTGCCCATGCGGGTAGACGCGCCAGCGCACAGAACCACACCGCATAAGCCTGACCCACGAGCCATGCTGCGGAAGATAGCAGAAAGAGAGCGCAATGGCTGAAATTTCGTGGCAGTACGATAGCCATTCCGTCCCAATTAGAACAGGGGGCCGCTTATGTTTCGGGCGGACAATGAAGTGGATGAAACGATTATTCCAGCTCCGCGGGGCTGTCCATGAGGTCCTTTTTAGGCGGTGTCTCGCCCTCGAGTTCGTGACTCAGGAACCAACTCATATGAGGCTGGGGGCGTTCTGCGTGCCGGCGAAGAGCAATCAGCTCAGCGGTAATCGAGACGGCGATTTCCTCTGGCGTTACGGCTCCAATGTCCAACCCTACAGGGGCGTGAACTCGCTTAAACAAATCAGAGGCAACACCTTCCTTTACAAGTTCTTTATAGATGGCAATGGTCTTACGCTTTGAACCAATCATGCCGATGTAGCGGGCTTGAGTTTGCACCGCCCAGCGTAAGCATCGCATGTCATCACGATGGCCCCTGGTGACAATAACGATATACGACGACTCGCTAGGAGTGAGCTTCGCCATGGCTTGGTCGAAGTCTTCGGCGAAGACTTTCTGAGCCTCCGGAAAACGCTCGCGGTTCGCATAAGACTCCCTGTCATCGATGACGATCACCTCAAATCCGGCATTCGAGGCGACACGATAAAGGTTCACTGCGACGTGACCTGCGCCGAATATGTAAAGGAGAGCTGGAGGAAGTACGGGTTCAATAAAAATGTCGAGCGTGCCGCCGCACACTAGTCCGGTGTCGTACTTAGGATCCTGGTTGAGATTGAACGTCACGGTCCGCGGCTTTTCTGACTCCATGACCTCGCGAGCGGCCTGCCAGACGTCTGCTTCAACGCAGCCACCACCAATGGTGCCGAAGATCGACCCATCATCCCGCACTAGCATCTTCGCCGTCTTGAACGAGGGAATTGAGCCACGCACATTCACAATGGTGGCTATAGCGCCGCGCCGGCCCTCCTGGCGCAGCTTTACAATTTCCTCGTAGATGTCCATCGAAATGATTATTCGGGTTCACGTGGGGCAAGTCAAACAGAGCGTTGCGCCCGGGCGAAGTTCCAGGCGGTCAATACCGGCAGTTCGGCCCGAGGCCGTATGGTAGTTTGGTAAGTTTTATCAGCAATTGCGGATACGGAGGTCGGCCATGAAAGCTGTTCGCCTGCACGAGTATGGCGGGCCGGAAGTGCTGCGCTACGAGGATGTTCCCGATCCCAGGCCACGAGGAGACCAGGTGCTTGTACGGGTGCGGGCGTGCGCTATGAACCACCTTGATTTGTGGGTCCGCAAAGGAACCACCAGATCGCCGCTCCCACACATTCTGGGCAGCGATATCGCCGGCGAGATCGTCGAGTCAGGTGAGTACGTCAGCGGCTTTAGAACAGGACAGCGTGTGCTGCTTGCACCCATGTCCTTCTGCAATCACTGCGAGCATTGCAGCGCTGGCCGCCAGAACGTGTGCCGGCAGTTCACTGTGTTGGGGAACGGTGTGGACGGCGGAAATTGTGAGCTGATCGCGGTTCCCGCGGTCAACGTGATACCTATCCCTGACAATCTTGGCTTCGATGAGGCGGCCAGTGTTCCGCTCGTGTTTTTGACCGCATATCACATGCTGACGGGGCGAGCCTCGGTCGGTCCGGGACAGGTGGTGCTGGTACTCGGCGCAAACTCGGGAGTTGGGATTGCCGCCATCCAGATTGCGAAGTTATTTGGCGCCACGGTGATCACTACGGCAGGGAATGAAGCGAAGATTGAGAAGGCGCTAGGGCTCGGAGCGGACTACGTGATCAATCATTACGCGCACAAGATCTCGGATGAGGTAAAGAAGATTACAGCCCGGCAAGGCGTGGACATCGTGGTCGAGCATGTGGGTGCGGCAACATGGGACGAGAGCCTGAAATCCTTGAAGATGGGAGGAACGCTTGTAACCTGCGGCGCGACCACGGGGCCCGACGCTGGAATCGATCTCCGGTTTCTCTATTCGAAGCAGTTTAATCTGCTCGGTTCATACATGGGCACCATGGGCGAGCTGCACGAGGTGCTGAAGCATGTGTTTGCTGGAAAGGTTGGTGCTGTAGTCGATCGAACATTTCCCCTCGAGGATGCACGAGCGGCTCACGAGTACATGGAAGCCAGCGAAATGTTCGGAAAGATCGTCCTGAAACCCTGAAGGGGCAGAGCTTAAGAAGCGAAGCGCAGCGCCCAGCTGCGGTGACCGTCACTCGCTCTTTGGTTTAAAATGGAGAAGATGGCAAGCGAAGTCAGTTTCGGACCCTACGTCGAGATCGAGAACGGGAAGCGTGTAGTTAAGGATCTAAAGTACGGCAACCCCACGCCGGAAGGGGTGGTCCTCACGACCCTCGACATGGCGGTTAATTGGGTGCGTAAGAACTCGATCTGGCCCATGACTTTTGGCCTGGCTTGTTGTGCGATTGAGATGATGTCGATGGGTGCTTCGCGCTTCGACATTGCCCGCTTCGGCGCCGAGGTCTTCCGACCATCCCCTCGACAATCGGATCTCATGATTATCGCCGGCCGAGTGGCACAAAAGATGTCGCCTGTCATCCGACAGTTGTGGGAACAGATGCCGGAACCTAAGTGGGTGATCTCGATGGGAGCATGCGCCACTTCCGGCGGTGTGTTCAACAATTACGCACTCGTGCAGAGTGTGAACCAGATAATTCCTGTGGATGTGTATGTTCCGGGATGCCCGCCGCGCCCGGAGCAGCTGATTTACGCCATAAACCTGCTTCAGCAGAAGATCCAGCAGGAGCGCGGCAGCCTAAAACGCGCACTGAATATCGCGACCTAGTTTTCTCTCCCGGTTCTAGCGCTACTCCAACTCTTGCTGAACCGCCGCATCGCCTCACAGGGGCGCCAAGGCAGCTGTCTTTAAAAAATCGTAGTTTCCTGAAGGGTTCAATGTGACATCAACTACACGACGGGAGTGAACCAGCACATTATTGTTGTACCAAAGATCGATATAGGGCAGATCCCGGGCGAGGATACTCTGAATTTCGGCGTAAAGCTCTTTGCGTTTCTGCTGGTCCGGTTGCGTGCGGGCCTGATCAAGCAGTGTGTCCAGTCGAGCATTGGAGTAGAAGCTGCGATTGGCTCCATTGGGCGTGAACTTGGAGGAATGAAAAGCATACTCGAAGATGTCGGGATCCTCGTTCCCACCAATCCAGCGCAGGGAGTACATCTCGAACGCTCCCCTGGTCACGTCCGCGAAGAAGGTTGCAAACTCGAATGTCCGGATGTCCAGCACAATGCCGACAGCCCGGAGTTGCTGTTGCAGAACCGCTGCCAACAGGCGAGTGCTCTCCTCTATGGACGTCTTCATCGTGAGATGAAACCGGATGCCGTTCACGGCGGGATAACCGGCGGCATCAAGCAATTCCTGTGCTTTGGCCGGATTCGGCTCGTAATGCGGAACATCTCCATTGAAAGCCCAGCTTTCGGGAGGAAGAACGCTGAACGCGGGGCGTGCGAAGTCGCGCCATAGGTATTGAATAATGGGACGGCGGTCGACTGCGAGGGCGAGGGCTTGCCGCACGCGCACGTCTTTGAGTATCGGGTCCCTGCAGTTGAAAGCCAAATAGACAAGCACGGACCCGGGTCCCTGCTCTACCCTTAGATTAGGCTCGCGTTCCAAAGCGAGCACCATATCAAAGTTGATCGCGTTGATGGCTATATCGGCGCTGCCTTTGCGCAGTTCAAGGGCACGAGTGGTCGTGTCTGGTACCACGGCAAAACGTATTCGCTTGAGCCGAGCTTTCTGACCCCAGTAATCAACATTGCGCTCGAGCACTACTTCTTTGTCAGTCTCTGCACTGATAAAGCGAAACGGGCCTGAGCCGATGGGATGGCGTGTCGTCTCGTCGAGCGCTCCATACGGAACAATGCCGATCGCTCCTTCCGAGAGGTTCCAGAGCAGCGCAGCAAACGGTTCCTTCAGACGGAATGTCACGGTGAACTCGTTACTCGCATCTATGCGGTCGACGTAGCGATACACCGCGGATTTGGTGCTCCGAATCTTGCCTTGAAGCAGCGAGTCAAAGGTCCACTTCACATCCCGTGAGGTAAGCGCGCGGCCATCATGGAAATGCACGCCATGTCGCAGGTGAAAGATGTAAGTCAGGGGATCAGGCATTTCCCATGATTCTGCCAATCCGGGTGTTACGTTGAAGTGCTCATCGCGCTTAAGAAGCGCGTCGAAAATGAGTTCTCCAATACGTTCCGATTGAGCGTCGAGTCCAACGCGGGGATCGAGATTCGTCGGACTACTCTCGATGATCATTACCAGCGTTTCGGGGGCAGGCCGATTCGAGCAGGAGATGGTGGGGATAATCGCCAAAGCGATCCACAGCACGCGGAATGCGCGAAGTTGCTCCAGCCACTGCTTACGCATACGAGATCTTGCCCAGAATCGCAGCTCGGCTGGCCCCCGTCGCAGCGGGGATGTTAGATGCACGACGGTGCCAGGTCTGAAAGGCGAGCACCGCAAATGCCACTGCTTCCTTGGCCTCGGCGGGCAGCCCGAACTCGTCCGAGAGACGAAGACGCAATCGAATTTTACTGAGTTCGTCACGCAGCATGGCGAGCAAAGTTGGATTCTGTGCGCCACCGCCCGACACAATCAACTCTGCAAACAATCCTTTCTTATGGACGACGAATCGGTTTATAGCACCGGTGATCGATTTGGCTGTCAATGCCGTGGCGGTCGCGACAACATCGGCTTTCCGCGAGGTACGGCAGCGCCTCAGAAACTGTGCTACGAACTCGCGCCCGAATTCCTCGCGGCCCGCCGTCTTTGGAGGCCGCCGTGAGAAGTAGGGAAGTGCTAAGACGGAAGACAAAATTCCACTCAGCACTTGTCCTGAAGCGGCGAGCCGTCCATCGCGATCGTAGGCTTTGCCGTAGAGTTGGTCGACCACAGCATCAATGACCATGTTGCCAGGGCCGGTGTCGAAGGCAATGACTTGCCCGGGCGAAGCAGCAGCAGGAATTGCGGTGAGGTTGGCGATGCCTCCAATGTTCTGGATGATCCGCCCTCTGCTCGGATGACGATAAAAGATGTAATCGAGAAAAGGGACCAGGGGAGCACCCTTTCCGCCGTTGGCCATATCAGCCGGCCGAAAATCCGTGACCACCGGAGCGCCTGTTCGCGCAGCAATAACGGACCCTTCCCCTGTCTGCCACGTCGCGGTTAAGCGTTGACCAAGGTAGCGGGTCGACTCGCCCTGATGAAACAGCGTCTGTCCATGGCAGCCAACAAGCTCGACCTTACATGCAAGTCTTTTCTGGGTGGTGCACACCGCTTTTGCGTAGAGTTCGCCCAGGAGAAAATTCAAACGGGCAAGGTCGCCCACGCAGGCGTGGTCGGAGTTCATACTGGCCAGTATTGCCCGTCTGACCTGGCTGGGGTAGGGATACTCGGCATGTCCGAGCAGTTCGAACCGGGGATAGCTAATTGGTTTCTTTCTTGATGTTTCTGCGGAGGAGACGCGCACGACGGCCACATTAATGCCATCGGCGGACGTACCGCTCATTACGCCGGCAACGATCACGCGGACTCCGGCCGGCCTAGAGTTTGCAAGCGCACCTGTTCGGAGAACTCCCACATGCGCCGCGAGATGCTCTCCATTCGACCGACAGTGGGAGCTGTAACACGTTTAAAGATCTCGGAATGTCGTTTCTTGAAAGTGGTAACGTGGTTCGCGGATTCAGTGAGCCGAGCGGCGAACTTGCGATTGCGTTCCGCTTCCTGGATCAACGCTTCGTACGAACTCATGACGAACTCTTCTTTGTGACAAACGAGACCCAGGTTTCCGCCAGCGCGAACGTGCTCGACCGCGACTTGATCGATCGATCCTGCGCTCAGGGCACCACCCATCTCTAGATCATCGGAAGCAATAATGCCGCGAAAACCAATTTTCTTGCGAAGCACATCAGTGATCCACTTCCGGGAAAGCGAGGCTGGAGCATTGTCCCCAGTTACAGCCGGATACGCTGCATGGGAAACCATGACAATCGGATACTCTCGCCGCAACGTTCGATACGGCAGCAGATCCTCTGTCCACAACTTTTTCCAACTTTTCTGAATGACCGGCAGATGGGTATGAGAGTCCAGGTTGCCCTCGCCCAGTCCCGGAAAATGCTTGCCGCAGCCCCGGACTCCAGCAGCAGTCAGTCCTTTCAAGAACTCCCTTACATAAAGAATAGTTTGCCTGGGATTGGATGACACCGCACGCGAACTCATCACTGTACGTGATGCAGGAAAGGCTAGATCGGAAACAGGCGCAAAATCAATGTTGAATCCGACGGCACGGCATTCTTCTCCGATAATGATCCCATGCCTGCGAAAGAGCTTGCGATCGCTCGTAGCAAAGACTGCCGCTGGAGAAGGGGCGGGAGCGATCGCTTTCTTAAGTCGATCCACAAGGCCCCCTTCCATGTCGACGCAAAGAAATGGAGGAACTTTGATCAATCGCTTGCAAGCCTGCAAAAGTTCATAAGTCTGCTGGGGGCTGACGATATTTCGCGCGAACAGGATGACACCTGCCGGCTGCACGCAAGCAAGCAGGGAACTGACTTGCGGAGAGATCTCGGTTCCGTCAAAGCCAATGATGAGCGACTGCCCGGCGGCGTGCTGTAGATCTCCAATCTTGGTTCTGGAAGTCACAAGGTTCAGATTTGAATTGCGTTTAGTCCAATTGCTTCTTCAGCTCAGCAAGCAGGTTCAGCGCCTCCAGCGGAGTCAAGCGGTTCAAGTCCACTTCGCGCAAGCTGTCTACCACTTGATGCGATAACGGGGTAAAGATGGTGAGCTGAGCCGGACGCGCTGGTTGAGCATCATCCTGCGCCAATTGATCCGTCAACCGCAATTCAGCATTCTCGTGTTCTTCCAGCACTTCGCGCGCACGCACTATAACCTCGTGAGGCAAACCGGCCAGCTTCGCCACTTCAATACCATAGCTGCGGTCCGCCGCCCCCGGTTCAACCTTGCGCAGGAAGACGATGCCACCGCCGGTTTCTTTTACGGAGACGTGGTAGTTTTTCACGCCAGAAAGCCGATCAGCCAACTCCGTTAGTTCAAAATAGTGCGTAGCGAAAAGAGTTTTGGCGCGAGTGCGGGCGTGCAGGTATTCGATAGCTGCCCACGCTATGGCGAGTCCATCGTAGGTTGCAGTACCGCGGCCTACCTCGTCGAGCAGGATCAGGGAACGAGGAGTCGCGGTGTGGAGGATCGCAGCCGTCTCCGTCATCTCCACCATGAAGGTCGAGCGTCCACGGGCCAGGTTGTCGCTGGCGCCAATGCGCGTGAATACCCTGTCAACCACGCTCAGCCGCGCAGAGCGGGCGGGAACAAACGATCCCATCTGCGCCAGAATTACGCTCAAGGCAGCTTGCCGCAAGTAAGTGGATTTGCCACCCATGTTAGGCCCGGTCAAGACCATGATGGTGTGGGTGGTGCCGTTCAGGAAAAGATCGTTAGGTACGAAGCGCTCGCTGCCGCCTGCGAGTTCCTGTTGCTCGATTACAGGATGGCGGCCTTCAACGATTTCAATGTCTCCACTGTCGTCGAACGTGGGACGGCAATAATTGCGCAGAGCGGCCAGGTGTGCGAATGAGGCAAGCACGTCCACTTCGGCAAGAGCAAGGGCTGTCTGGCGGATGCGTTTGGCTTCGGCCGCGATGCTGGCACGCAGCTCGGCAAAGAGCCGGCGTTCGATATCGACGATCTTCTCCTGCGCGTCAAGAATTTTGGCTTCGTATTCTTTTAGCTCGGGAGTGGTAAAGCGTTCAGCGTTAACGAGGGTCTGCTTGCGATCGTAGTCGGCCGGGGCCAGGTGCAGGTTGGCTTTGGAGATTTCGAGGTAGTAGCCGAAGACAGAATTGAACTTCACTTTCAGTGAAGAGATGCCTGTCCGCTGCCTCTCGCGTGACTCAATCTGCGCGAGGTACTGCTTGCTGTTGCGGCTTAGATTGCGCAGTTCATCCAACTCTTTGTCGACACCCGCAGCGATCACGCCGCCATCGTTCAAAGTCAGCGGAGGCTCCGAAATTATTGTTTGCTCAATCCGTGCACGCAGGTCGACTAGTTCGTCGATCGTGGTATGCAACGCCGCTAGTCGTTCGGGGAAGAGGCGGGCCAATGCCGCGCGAACCGCCGGAATTTTCGCCAGCGAAGTGGAAAGCGCTAAAACGTCGCGAGGATTAGCGGTTTCGAGGGTAACGCGGCTAAGAAGACGTTCCAGATCAAGAATGCCGTCCAGCGCACGGCGTAGCTCCTCCCGAGCAACGGTTTCCTTTACCTGGGCGTCAACAGCATCGAGCCTTTGGTTGATTAGTTCAAGATCGACGGATGGGCGCAACATCCAGGAGCGAAGCAAGCGCTTGCCCATCGGCGTGATGGCTGAATCCATGCAGCGGAACAGCGTTACGCCGGGGTCGGTACCTGCAAATAAAGGCTCGATCAGTTCCAGGTTACGTACCGTGACAACGTCGAGTACGAGGCAGTTCTGGCGCTCGTAAAAACCGATGCGATCAACGTGATCCAGTTTGCCGCGCTGGGTGGAGCGCACGTAATAAAGGATTGCTCCGGCGGCACAGGCTGCCGCCGCTTTGCCCGATAGCCCAAACCCTTCCAACGAGATCACCCCGAAGTGATTTTCCAGCTGGGGAATAGCGTGGTCTGGGGCGAAAATCCAGTCATCGAGCGGCGTCTCGGCATGCGACCCGGGGTTGCGCGGGCCTGAACTCTGTGCCTTGTCGAAAAGCGGTGTTGCCGAAGCAAAGAGGACTTCGCGCGGTCTGAGCTGCTGCAACTCATCCTCTATTCGCGCTCTTGCTGATTCTCCCTGAAACTGGGTAGCGCGAAATTCGCCCGTGGAAAGATCCAGAGCCGAGAAGCCTGCCGAATCTCCAACTTGTGCGACGGCAGCGAGAAAATTGTTTTCGTCCGAACTCAGAGAGGAGTCAGCCGCAGTTCCCGGAGTGACGACCCGAGTCACTTCACGGCGAACCAGTTTTTTGGCGACACGTGGGTCTTCCACCTGATCGCAAATGGCGACCTTGAATCCTTTGCGGATGAGTTTGGCGATGTAGTTTTCAGCCGCATGATAAGGGACGCCGCACATGGGAACGGCGATGCCCTTTTCTTTATTGCGCGAAGTGAGCGTGATTTGCAGCTCGCGGGAAGCCAGCACTGCGTCTTCGAAGAAAAGCTCGTAGAAATCTCCCAAACGAAAGAACAACAGCGTCTGAGGATGCTCTTTCTTGATGGCGGCGTATTGCCGCATCAGCGGAGTGGACGGCTCGGTCATTTGCTGCGGGTGCGTGGGCGGATTATAGCAAACGGATCAATGGAGAATGCGTGACCGTCTTACGCGATTGGATTGGCAGTTGACGCATGATGCTGCACAGTGCTTTCCTTAGTCCATGGAGCTTCGCAAAGATCCCATAACCCGCTCCTGGGTTATTACAGGCGACGATGTGCCTGATGTTGTGCCGCCAGCTGAGACGGAATGCCGCTTTTGTGCCGATTCGCAAAAAGCGCTGCAGATCGTCTCGAGTGCGCCCGGCCTGGAAGGTAATGCGTGGTCGGCGCGTTCGGCGGTGCATCCCACACCTCTGTATCGCATAGAAGGGGAACCCGGCCGGCGGGGCGACGGATTGTACGATCGCATGCGATCGGTGGGAGCGCACGAAGTATTGATCGAAAATCCACGCCATGACCGTCAACTTTGGAATGCGAGCGACCGCGAGATCGAGCAGTTTCTGGTATTAGCTGGGCAGCGGATCCAGGACCTCAAGCGAGACGCACGCTTCAAATACGTAAGCATCTTCAAAAATCACGGTGTCAGCGCTGGCCAGGAATTCGAGCATCCCACGTCTCAGCTAACAGCAACGACCTTTGTTCCTCGCCGCGTGCTGTACGAGCTTCGTGCTGGACGCGACTATTACGAGAAAAAGGAGCGCTGTGTTTTCTGCGATATCTTGCAGCAGGAGGAGCGCCAGAATTTACGGGTTCTGGAAATTCGGGGTGATTACGTCGCGCTTTGCCCTTACGCACCGCGAGTGCCTTATGAGACCTGGTTGATTCCGCGCACACATGACGCCGCCTTCGAGCGTTCGGCTCTTAGCAAGGCCGGAGTCATGTCCGAGTTGGGGGCGCTGCTCCGACGAACCCTGCAGCGGATCCGCACCATCACTGAGGACTTCCATCTCGTTCTTCACACCTCGCCCAACAGTCTGCATCGGTCGGAGAGCCTGGGGTACTGGAAGACGATTGACGAGGACTACCACTGGCATCTGGAGATCATGCCTATTCTTGGTTCTAGAAATAAGTCATACACCTTCAAAGAGGTTTACTATTCACCGCTAACTTCGGAAACGGCAGTAGTTCGTTTGCGCGAAGCCAAGATCGAAGGCTAGGACCCGGAGTTAGACTGTGAGGCCGATACGGTGGTGGGTCAGACCCGGGCTGAAGACCACTGTCTCTCCTGAAATCATGACGATCCGGCGGATGAAAACGTATACCGGTGGTCAAGGCTACGTTTATCAATACTATTTCGTTGGTAAGCGGCCAGCTCTCCCGGGCACCTACGAATACGCCGCTAGCGAATATGTTTTCGACGTGACGGCCGATCGCAAAACGATGTTTTCGGTGAGCGTCGTGGTGCGGGAAGATGCGCTTATTGCCTGGGCTGACGAGCACGGCCGTCAACTTACGGAGGCGGAGGAGTACGGCGCGGTGAAAATGCGCCTGTTCCGGGGTTTTGATGAAGTCGAAAACATGCGGCAGGAAGGCCGCACCCTGCTGCTGGATAGCCTCACTCTTGAAGCGTTGCTCGCTTCGCTCGGCGTAGAGTGATGAAGCGAGTGCCCTGTGACGGCCGTCACAGGCACTTGTGACGAGGCTTGCTGCCTACTGCTGCTTGGACTGGGCAGACTATAATCAGCCTAACTGGGGATACGCCAACTGGCTAAATTGAATGCCCATACTTTGGTTGCGAGTCGCGCTCTGCTTCTACGGTGTCGGACTGGCCTACGCGCTGTTGGCGCTTACTCGCCGCAGTGAATTGCTCAACCGGGTCGGCCTGCCCGCAATGTTGTTGGGCATGGTATTTCAATTCGTCTCCCTCACTGAGACGGTACTGCTGTCGGGTCATCTCACGACGGCATGGGTCGACAATTCCGAGTCTCTCCTGGCTTTGCTCAGCATGGCGTTCTTGCTGGCCGTGTATTTGCTGTACCGGACGAGTTCTCTGGGTATCGTGGTCTTCCCCATTGTTTTTCTTTTGACCTTTGTAGCGGCCACGGGATCGCAGCCGGCACTTTTTGTGACACCGGTAATCAAGAAGGGGTGGCTCATCGCACATATCGCGATGATCTTTACGGGCTATGCCGCGCTGTTCCTCAGCTTTGGAGCGAGCCTGTTGTACCTAGTTCAAGAGCGGCGGCTGAAGTCAAAAAATTCCGGGCTGCTCTCGCGATTGCCGGCGCTGGAGACGATCGACGAAATCGGCTACCGCGCATTGCTGATAGGTTTTCCGTTCATGACTCTCGGGCTCGTCGCCGGGACGGTGGTCGCGCAATCTACCTACGGACATCTGGATTTCCTGGATCCCAAGATTGCTTTGTCGGTGCTGATGTGGGCGGTGTACCTGGTCATGCTCTATACGCGCTGGAGTTCAGGATGGCGCGGACGGCGTGCGGCCCTGTTGGCCACCTTGGCCTTCGCTGTTGCGATTGTGGCTTGGCTTGCTAATTACTTCAGCGGGATGCACAGGTTTGTCTCCTCATGAGCTTCCACCTCATCGGAGTGAATCACAATACGGCCCCGGTTGAGGTACGCGAGCGCCTCGCGCTGCCCGAGTCACGGCTTCCCGAGGTCTGCAAGAGCCTCTGTCAGCAGGAAGGCATCGAGGAAGGGATGATCCTCAGCACTTGCAACCGGGTGGAACTGCTAGTCCGCCGGCGTGATGGCGTCGATAACCTGCGCAACTTTGTCTGCGAGTACTTTCACCTGGATCCAGCGGAATACGAACGTTACTTCTATGACTACCGGGAGGAGGAGGCAGTCCGTCATATATTTCGTGTGACTTCCAGTCTCGATTCCATGGTGGTTGGCGAGCCACAGATTCTTGGCCAGGTTAAAGAAGCTTATGCGGTTGCCCGTGCTGTAGGAGCGATAAATTCGCAACTCGATTCGCTATTGACTCGAGCCTTTGCCGTGGCCAAGCGGGTCCGGACCGAAACCGCAGTTGGTTCGTCTGCGGTGTCTGTGGCTTCGGTTGCGGTGGAGTTAGCAAAGAAGATTTTCGGATCTCTCAACGGCAAGCACGTTTATTTGGTCGGCGCCGGGAAGATGAGTGAATTGGCGGCTCGTCACCTGATCGCGCATGGCGCCGCTTCGATTTTTGTTGCCAACCGCACCTATGACCGCGCCGTGCAACTGGCGAAGAAGTTTCATGGGCAGGCCATTATGTTTGAACAGCTGTACGACACGTGCGACAAAGCCGATATTGTCATTACCTCGACGGGGGCTCCTCATGCAATCTTTCGCCGGGAGCACGGTGAGCTGTTCCTGAGCCGCCGCCGTAATCGCCCGATGTTCTTTATTGATATCGCCGTCCCTCGCGATGTCGATCCGGGATTGAACAAACTGGACGGCATCTTTGTTTACGACATCGATGATTTGCAGCAGGCTGTCACGTCACATGTGGCGGATCGCAGGAAAGAAGCCGAACGTGCGGAGGCTATTGTTGCGCTTGAGGTACAACGCTTCCAGGCGCGCTTACAGACCCTTGACGTGGTACCCACGATCGTGAGCCTACAGGATCATCTGGAAACCATTCGCCAAGCCGAAATTGATCGAGTACGCGGACGCCTCGGCAGCCTGAGTCCAGACCAGGAACTCGCCGTGGATGCTCTCACCAGAGGCATCATCAATAAGATCATGCACACGCCTATCAGTACTCTGAAGACGGCAGCCCGCGAATCGGAAGCGACCACGGTCATTGACCTGGTTCGCCGGTTGTTCAACCTGCAAGAGAAAAAGGAAGTTGCCGTCTCCAGTAAGTCGGGTTCGGCTGGCAGTCCCGGAGCCAAGAACTAGATGGCTCACCTTCGCATTGGATCCCGCGGATCACAGCTGGCACTCTGGCAGGCAAATCATATTTCCGCACTCTTGCGGGAACGAGGTCATCAGGTCGAAATTGAAATCATCAAGACGACTGGGGACAAAATTACGGATGTGGCGCTAGCCAAGGTGGGCACCAAGGGGATGTTCACGAAAGAGATTGAAGAAGCTCTTGCTGCCGGCCGTGTGGACCTCGCCGTTCACAGCTTGAAAGACCTTCCCACCGAAGTTCCCCCGGATTTCGAGATTGCCGCCATCACGCAGCGCGAGAATCCCAGAGACGTGTTGGTTTCCAAAAAGCACGCGAGCATCAAAGAGCTTCCGCAGAGAGCTCGCGTGGGTACGAGCAGCCTTCGCCGGCAGGCTCAGCTGAAGGCGTTGCGCCCTGATCTTGAAATTTATCCTCTGCGAGGCAATGTAGATACTCGCTTGAGGAAACTCGAAGCAGGAGATTACGAGGCCATCATTCTGGCGGCGGCGGGCGTGAACCGTTTGGGGCTGACCGCACTAGTCAAACAGATTATTCCTGCTGAAATCATGTGTCCTGCGGCCGGGCAGGGAGCGTTGGGAATTGAGATAAGAAAGGGCGATGAAGCCATTCGTCAGCACCTATCTTTTCTGGACGACAGCGCTGCTCGGCAGACCACGACTGCCGAACGTGCATTGCTGAACAAGCTTGGCGGCGGATGCCAGGTTCCAATCGGCGCCTTTGCGGAATTGCGCGCGAAAGAAATTCATCTCGAGGGCGTCGTGGCTCATCCCGACGGCTCGTTAGTGCTGCGCGAATCCCGTGACGGAAATGATCCCGAGCTGCTGGGTAACGAAGTGGGCGAGAGTCTGCTCTCCCGGGGCGGCGATGCCATTCTGCAGGAAGTATACGGGCAGGCTGTAGCCGCTCCGCAACAACCGTGAAGAGGCGAGGCATAGGCACGCGCGTTGCTCGATCAGCGGCGAAACCGCGCGCGCTTGCCGGGATCCCAATCCTGGTGGGCCGTGCCCGCCATCAGGCAAGTGCACTCTCGGCTGAATTGCGCAAACATGGCGCTCACGTTCTGGAGATACCCTTTATCGAGATCCGCGAGCCCAAGTCGTTCGTTGCTCTGGATCGCGCATTGAAAGACATCGCGAACTACGACTGGCTGGTCCTGACCAGCGTCAACGGAGTTAACGCGCTCTGGGCTCGCATGAAGAAGCTGCGCATAAGCAACGGAAAGCTTACTCACTTGCGCGTCGCCGCAATCGGACCCGCAACCCGAAAAGCCATCGAGAAGAACGGAATCAAGGTTAACGTGGTCCCGGAAGAATATGTTGCGGAGTCTGTGGTGCAGAGCTTGCGAGATAAGGTTGAAGGTAAGAGGGTGCTATTGGTACGGGCCAAAGTCGCTCGCGATGTGATTCCTCGCGAACTTCGCAAAGCAGGAGCTGATGTCGAGGTTGTGGAAGCGTATGAGACAGTGGTCCCAACTTCCTCACGGGTTGAATTGCGGGCGGCGCTAAGACGATCAAGCTCTCGCGCTGTGATTACGTTCACAAGTTCTTCCACCGCAAAGAATTTTGTGGCACTGCTCGGAAACAGACGACCCTCTCTGGAAAATGTGACGTTTGCCTCGATTGGACCCGTCACCTCCACGACTCTGCGCCAACTGGGTCTGCCGGTTCATATCGAAGCGAAAGAGTTTACGATTCCTGGATTGGTGCAGGCGATTGTTATGTCTCGTCCAGGGTGAACAGTTTCTGACAAGGTTTAGAGCAGATTCCGCGTCGCTCCTCGGCATGACTGCCGGTCGTATTACAATTGCCCGCCGCTGTCGTTCGTCTAAAACAAAACCTGCAGCCGGAGCCCATATCCATGCTTAAGCGATGGAGCTTGGTAGTCATGCTTCTCTTGATTGTTCCTGTAGTAGCGCAGAACAACCCAGACTCGACTCTCCCGGCTGACTCTGTCCTCGAGCGGATCCGTCCCGAGACCATTCGGGCTCACATGAATTTCCTAGCTGACGATCTGCTCGAAGGACGCGGCACGGGAACCCGCGGCTATCAACTGGCAGCAAACTATGTTCGCACGCAATTCGAAGCGATGGGTCTAAAGCCGGCAGGTCTCGACGGCAGTTATTACCAGAAGGTTCCGTTTCGAAGAATCAGCCTGCTGCCGCAGGGGAGTTCGGTTTCGGTGAAGAACACTAGCCAGGAGCAAAAACTGATTTACGAAACAGACTTCGTTTTGCGAGGCGACCCTCTGCGTACGGATACGACGGTGACCGGCCCGGTGGTATTTGTCGGCTTCGGCGTGACAGCGCCACAGTTCGGATACGACGATTACAGCGGCGCCGATGTGAAGGGAAAGATTGTCGCCATGTTGTATGGAGCGCCCGCAAAATTCCCGTCGGCGCCCCGGGCCCATTATTCGGCTGGACGCATAAAGATCGCTAACGCGGTCGCCCACGGGGCGGTCGGTTACGTTCTGATCTGGGCGGGGCAGGTCGAGGAACGAATCCCCTTCTCACGCGTAGTGCGATTTTATCGGGAGCAGTCACTCCGATGGCTGGATAAAAATGGCGCGCCGAACGATGCGCAGCCGCAGATTCGCGCTTCGGCCACACTAAGCAAGACGGGAGCCGCGTACCTGTTCGACGGAGCTCCAAAGACATTTGCCGAAGCACTCGACATTTCAGCCCAAGGTAAGCCCCAATCGTTTGCTCTGGCACGTACCATGACTATTCATGTGGTGAGCCAACACACACCGGCCGAAAGCCCCAATATAGCGGCCGTCCTACCCGGTTCCGATCCGCAATTGAAAAATGAGTTCATTGTGTATAGCGCGCACGCGGACCACCTTGGTATTGGAGAGGCAATCGATGGAGACAACATATACAACGGTGCTCTCGACAATGCCTCGGGAACGGCCGCGGTATTGACGCTGGCACATGTCTTCAGTGAATTGCCCAAAGCTCCTCGCCGTTCGATTCTGTTCCTGATCGTGACCGGAGAGGAAGAGGGACTTCTGGGATCGGATTACTACGCACACAATCCCACGATACCCATGGCGCAGATCGCCGCTAATATCAATATCGATGGCGTCAGCCTGCTTTATGACTTTCGCGACATCGTGCCGCTTGGAGCAGAGCACTCGAGTATCGCTGCCGCGGTCGATCAAGTCGCGCAGCGCTTTGCCGTGGAGGTCAGTCCCGATCCCTTACCTGAAGAAGTCTTCTTCATCCGCAGTGATCAGTATTCTTTCGTGCGGCAGGGAGTACCTGCGGTGGACATCATCGAGGGGTTCAAGGCAGTGGACCCGAAGATCAACGGGCGAGATACCTCATTGGAATGGGAGAGAACGCTATACCACACGCCCAAAGATGACATGCAGCAGCCTCTCAACTTTGAGGCTGCAACCAAGCTGACGCGTGTGGACTTTGCCCTTGGTTACGTGCTTGCACAGCAGAATCAGCGTCCATCCTGGAACCAGGGGGATTTCTTCTCACAGATCTCCAAATTCGAAAAGTAGCACCGGGGCTAAAGCCCCGCGTATTGGGGCGTCCAACCCGGCGCTAAAGCGCCGCTCTTCCACTAAAGCGCCGCGCTTGGCAGTAGCGCGCCACTTAGCAATAAGGCACACTGGCGATAAACCGAGGGTTTTCGGAACGAAGGCGCCAGCGCATGCCAGTTTACCGCCGCTCTCGGCAGTACCTATACACGAGCGAGTTCTTACTCATTGAGGGAGCAGCCACATTCCGCCGGTGGCACGTGCGCCTGCAGAAAATCAGCTACGCGCTTATAGGCGTCGATCTGATTCTCTACCTTGGCGAACCCGTGCCCTTCGTTCTCGTAAACCTTGGATTCAATCACGCCACCGCGCTTTTTGATGGCATCGACAACCTGCTGAGTTTCGCTCTTGGGACAACGTGGATCATGTCCGCCCGCCAGCAGTAATAGCGGAGCTTTGACCTGGTCGATGAAATTAATAGGGGAGCGATCTTCGTAAAGCGCTTTGTTCTTTTCCGGATCGCCCATGGTCGCGAGATCGGACTGTTGCAGAACCGGATCTTCGTTCTGAATTTCGGTGAACCAGTTCACAAAGGGGACGATGGGTACACCGGCCGCCCAAACGTCGGGCGCTTTGGTCACGCCCATCATCGTCATGTAACCGCCGTAGCTGCCGCCCATCAGAATCAGCTTTTTAGGATCAGGATAGCCAGTCTGTTTCATCCAATCCGCCGCGGCCAGCACGTCCTGAAGGTCTCCTCCACCCATGTCGAAGAGGTTCGCATTCTGAAATTCTTTACCGTAGCCCGTTGAGCCACGGTAGTTGGGGGCGATGACGAAGTACCCTTTATTGACCACGTATTGGATAAACCGGTTGAACGAATTGTGGGTCTGCGAGGTCGGCCCTCCATGTACGTACACAATGGCCGCGTGCTGCCCGTTGCGAGGCGCATTGTAGGGAACGTAGACGAAGGCAGAGATGGTCCATTTCCCATCTCGGCTTGGATAGTGCACCAGGTAGGGTTCGACCATATCTTCGCTGCGCACCCCTGCCATCAATGAGTGCGTCACCTGTTGGGACTTGCCGGTCGCCATCGAATAAACCCAAACATCGCTAGGAGCGCTCGGACCATTGTGGTAATAGAGCAACTTAGTTCCGTCGCGAGAGAAAGCGGACTGCGACCCGCCAAGGTAGTTCACCCCTTTTGGAAGGGACAGAGATGTTGTCTTCCCGGTCGCGCGTTGGTGAAGGAAGATGTCGGTGTTGCCGTCGACATTGGCGGTCCAAGTGACTGTCTTGCCGTCGGGTGAAAAATTGCCGCCGCTGATCTCCCATTTGTCGCGGGTGAGCCACTCGACTTTCCGGCTGGCAATATCCAGGAGCCCGACGTTTTCGTAACCATTGCCCGCGTTGCTGGTGATCAGGAGGTGTGTGCCGTCAGGCGAAAAATCATTTACGGTGTATAGATTTTCACCTCTGTGCTCAGTTAACAGGGTGATCTTACCCGTCCCGACGTCAGCCACAAAAATATTCGAGTCCGTGCCTTTAGCCTGGGTTTGTGTGTAGGCGATCCACTTACCGTCTTTGGACCAGACCTGGCCATAGTTTCCGCGATCCTTCGGAGTGCCGGTGGTGAGATGCTTCACTTCTCGCATCAGCGTGTCGTAAACATCAATCTCGTGGGTTGACGACGTCTTCGGCTTCACCAAGTACGCCAGGTAGCGTCCATCGGGCGACCACACGGGCGACTGCTCCGCGATCTCACGAGTATTGGTCAGGTTCACAATCTGCCCGGTCTTTGGGGAAACGAGGAAGATGTCCCATTGCTCGTCTCCGTCGTAATCGGACTGGTACGCTATCCACTTCCCGTCCGGTGACCATGCCGGCGACGATTGTCGCTGGTCGCTAACTGTCAGTTGAGTTGGCCATCCGCCGTCAGCGGGCACCAGCCAAACATTGTTGCGGCCGCTCATGTTCGAGATGAACGCGATGGTCCGTCCGTCAGGAGACCACGTCGTGTCACCTACAGCCCGCGTCATGTAGAGCTTCTCGATAGTCAACGTGCGCTCGACTTGAGCATTGGGCTTGCTGGTGAGCTGTTTGGGATCGGTGATGGCCTGCGGCAGGGGGAGAGTCTGGGGAAACGCAATCGTACTCATAATTGCGACCATGGCAAAGACAAGAGTCCTCATGAATATGCCTGCATTGGGTGATGAAGACGAGTTTATCAGGCGTGGCGGGGAAATGTGGATTGGGGTGTTCGAGCTGATTGTGGAATTAGAGTACTTCAGGGAAACGGCAGCCTGCCTCGTATGAGGGTCGTCATGAAATACGAGGTGAGATCGATTGAGAAGCGTTAGTCGTGCTTGGTGATCCTTGGTGTCCGCCGCGCGCGATCACGGTTTCGCGTTCTTGTGAATGTCTACCGTGCTCCAGGTCTTGTCGGCTGCATGGCAAATCCTCTCAAGCGGACACTCCACGCACTTCGGCGATCGGGCGATGCACAGCTTGCGGCCGTGCCAGATGATCTGGTGGGAAAACAGAATCCACCTTTCGGGTGGAATCACTTTCATTAAATCCTGCTCGATTTTCGGCGCGTCGCCGTTTCTGGTGAGTTCGAGCCGGCGCGAGATGCGTGTTACGTGCGTGTCGACCACGACTCCAACACCCTTCTTGAACCAGGTGCCGAGCACTACGTTGGCTGTTTTCCGAGCAACACCGGGAAGGGTTAGCAATTTATCCATGTCGTCCGGAACTTCGCCCCCAAAGTCACTGACCAATTTCCGGGCGGCGCCAACCACCGACTTCGATTTATTGCGAAAGAATCCGGTGGAACGAATATCGGGTTCCAGCTGTTCCGGTGTGAGCGCTGCGAAATCCTGAACTGTGGGGTATTTCTGAAAGATGATGGGCGTTACTTTGTTGACATTCACGTCAGTCGATTGCGCTGAGAGGATCGTCGCCACGAGCAGTTCCCAGGCGCTTCGATGCGATAAGGCGCAGGTGACGTCTGGATAAGTTGCATCAAGAATGTTGAGGATTTCGTTGATCCGCTCGGGCGCCACGGGGTTGTAGGCTTTGGAGCGCGGCTTCTTCGAGCTGGAAGTTGACCCTTTGGACTTGCGCT
>Ga0207657_10000847_pt1 | contig 32287 bp, 34 predicted proteins | sample KBSC33metaG_FD_184316 | JGI IMG/M metagenome (GOLD analysis project Ga0207657, IMG submission 184316) | Corn rhizosphere microbial communities from Kellogg Biological Station, Michigan, USA - KBS C3-3 metaG (SPAdes) (version 2) | ecosystem: Host-associated > Plants > Roots > Rhizosphere > Soil ...
GGTCACCTTCGGCGCCCCCTCGAGCGGAGCGAGCGCGACTTTTGCCTCCGGCGGGAACTGCACGAGCAACCCGCAGACCTACCAGTGCGTCGCGAGCACCAACTCGAGCGGAGTCGCCACGTCCTCCGCCTTCACCGCGAACGCCAGCCAGGGCACCTACAACATCAGCGCCACGGCAAGCGGCGGATCGAACCCGTCCGTCAACTACAGCGAAACCAACATCGGCCTGCTCCACATCAGCTCGCTCGCCACAGGCACGACCGCCGGAGCCACGACCTGGACGGGATCCGTCACCGTCACGGTCACCAACTCGGCCGGCACGGCCGTGAACGGCGTCTCCGTGACCGGCGCCTGGAGCCCGACTGCGGCCGCTTCCCCCAACGGTTGCACGACCAACTCTTCCGGCCAGTGCACGATCACGCCCACCGCCGGCTCCTTCCCCAGCGGGCAGCTCACCGAGACCTGGACTGTCTCCAATCTGAGCTTGACCGGCTACTCGTATGCCTCTTCCACCAACGTCGAGAGCTCGGTCACGCTCTCCCTGAACTGCCTGACCGGCACTGTCTGCACCACGAGCCTGACCAGCGCGACCGCCTTCACGGACACGACGGCCGGAACGAGCTCGAGCACCGCATCACTCGCGGGCACGAACACGCCGCCGTCGGGCTCGACCGTTCTGATCCTGATCGCGCGCGATGGGTCTCAGAGCGGTGATGCGGTGTCAAGCGTCACCGGTAGCGCGATCAGCAACGCGACGCTGGTCACTTCGCTCACCAGCAACCTGTCGAGCGCGTCTGGAGCCTTCACCAACCTGTGGGCCTACCGGGCGCAAGGGACCGGCACGACCAGCAGCCCCGCCGTCACCGTCACCTTCAGCAAGAGCGACAACCTCGCCACGCTCGTCCAGGTGATCGTCCTCTCAGGGGAGAACACGAAGACTCCGATCGCCCAGAGCAACAACACGAACAAGTGCACTGCCAGTTGCAACGCGACGGCCACCGTGACTCTCCCGGGAGCGCTCTCGACCGGCAGCAAGGAGATCGTCCTGGTCGGTGAGGCGAAGAGCACCACCACGTCGATGTTGTCCACGAGCTGGGCGACGAAGCTGTTCTGGGCAAACCTCACCGGAACAACCGGCGCCAACGACGGCAGCTTCTTCGGCACGAGCACTGCCAGCGGCACCGTCACGCTCGGCACGGCCAGCATCTGGGGAGCCATCGCCCTCGAGGTCGCCAGGTCCACATAGCCCCGGCCGCTGCTGGCAGGGTTTCTGCCATGGGACTCACGTCCGGCACCGGGCCGCTCGGCGCCCGGCCCGCGGGCCGCTTCAACTTCACGCCCGACCCGCCGACGGGCTCCGCTCTCTACTTCGACCCCGTGCCGCACCGGCTGCGAGGCTTCCTCGCCGGAGAGGCGGTCTTCGACACGGTCGACGCGAAGCTCCTGTACGAGACCGGGCACCTGCCGGTGTACTACGTGCCGGAGGAGGATCTGCGGCACGACCTGCTCGAGCCGAGCGAGAAGCACACGCACTGCCCCCACAAGGGAGAGGCGTCGTACCGCTCGATCCGGGTCGGCGACCGGCTCGAGCCGGACGCGGTCTGGACGTACCCGGAGCCGCTCGAGCCGGCAGCGTTCCTCACCGGTCACGCGGCGTTCTACTGGGGGAAGCTCGACGAGTGGTTCGTGGAGGACGAGCAGGTCTTCGGGCACCCGCGCGATCCGTACCACCGCATCGACACCTACCGCACGTCACGCCCGGTGCGGATCTCGGTCGACGGCGAGGTGGTCGCGGAGAGCACGCGAGCGGTCGCCCTGTTCGAGTCCGGTCTCCCGCCGCGCTTCTATCTGCCCGCCGAGGACGTGCGGACGGAGGCGCTCGAGCCTTCCGAGAAGAAGACGCGCTGCGCCTACAAGGGCGTCGCGTCGTACTGGCACGTGCGGGTGGGCGAGACCCTGCACGACGACCTCGCCTGGACGTACGAGGAGCCGGACGACGACGGCCGGGCGATCCGCGGCCTGATCTGCTTCTTCAACGAGCGGGTCGATCTCGAGGTGGGCGGCGAGCCGCAGGAACGGCCCGTCACCCAGTGGTCTCACTGACGCTGCCGGTCGCGAGCCGCGAGTCGGCGATCTCCTGCCCGCTGGCATAGGCGGCCGCGTGCGAGGTCACGGCTGAGAGGAACGCGTTGCGCGGCAGCGCGTAGAGCACGGACTGCGTAAGCGCCGTGACCGTCGCCGTCCTCGGCACATCGAGCAGGAGAGCGATCTCGCCGAAGTAGCCGCCGGCGCCTACGGTCGTCCGCGTCCCGCCGGCGTCGATCTCGAGCTCACCCTCAGCGACAACGTAGAACTTGTCTCCGATCTCTCCGGCCCGGATCACGCACTGCCCCGGCGCGACCGCGACCCGCGCGAGGCTCGCCGCGAGGCTCTCCTTGGCGGCCAGGGACAGCGGCGAGAACATCGGCACCTCTCCGATCAGCTCGAGCTCCTTGCTCGGGGCCACCGCGAGGTCGATCGCGTTCAGTCGCCGGTAGGTCGCGATCGTCAGCAGGGGGAGGATCAGCCCCACCACGACGAAGGCCGCGTGGACACCCACCGCGTCGACGATCGCCGGAGCGCTGAGCGAGCCGATCGCGACCGCGCCCATCGCGACGCCCCAGAGGACTGCGAGGACGCGGGTGAGGAGCTGCTCGTCGGCGGTTCGTTGGAGCAGCGTGATGATCGCAACGTCCTCCACGCTGTTGGCGACGCCCACCACCGCCAGCAGAAGGATCGCCGCGGGCAGATACGCGCTCCCGGCCAGGAGGGCGATCGGCAGGCCCCAGAAGACGAGGGCGAGGCCGAAGACGACCGCGAGCCGTCGGCTCCCGAGCGTCATCGCTCCCAGCGCACCGATCATTCCGCCCGCCCCGATCGCGGCGGTGAGGTAACCGACCTCGGAGCCGCCGCCGCCCAGGAGACTGAAGGCGGCGACCACGATCAGGACGTTGAGGCAGCCACGAACGAAGGACTGCGCGACACCGAGGCTGATCAGAAGCCGAGGTCGCGGCGCCCGCGCGACCGCGACGAAGCCCGCCCCGAGCATGCGACGGACCGGCAGGCGGGCTACGACCGGCGCGCGCCCCTTCACGCGCACGCCCAGCAGCAGCACAGCCGCGACCAGGAACACGACCGCGGCAGCGCTGAAGACAGCGGCAACGTCCGTGACCGCGACCAGCACGCCGGCCAGCAACGGCCCCACGAGCGTCCCCAGGCCCTCCATCGTCGAGGTCGCGGCGTTCGCCGCGATCAGCTCCTCCGGCGTGCGCGCGAGCGACGGCAGCAACGCTTGCAGCGCCGGCCTGAACAGCGTCGACGAGAGGCCGACGACCGCCGCGAACGCGTAGACGAGTGCCGTGTTGGCCGCAGCTGCGCTCGCCGCCGAGGCCGCGAGCGCGAGCGCGCCGAACAGGCTCGCGCCGAGGATGAAGCGCTCACGCGGGAAGCGGTCGCCCAGCGACGCCGCGAACGGCGCGACGGCGGCGGCAGGAAGCAAGCGGATCAGACCGGCGAGCCCGACCGCGGAGGCGCCGCCGTGCCCGTAGGCGTACACGCCGAGAGCGACGAAGTGCGTCCACTCCGCCGCGATCGCGCAGGCCCACGCGAGCTGGACCTTGCGAATCTGGTCATTCGCGGCAGCCGTGAGCAGGGAGGACCCCAGCGCACGGAACCGGTTCATCAGGGGATTGAACCGCTTCTGGAAGAGCGAGACAATGCCCGCGGGGAAGCTTCTGCTCCTCTACCGCGTCTGGAGGAGTAACGGCACCGGCTCGGACAGGACGCCCGAAGGAGGAACCATGTCGGAAGAGCTACTCAACCTGGATCTGCTGAAGAACGAGGAGCTCGACGTCGAGGGTCACGCCAAGAAGGACAGCGCCGAGGGAGCAACCGAGGCCAAGGGCGACGACGAGGTCGAGGCACACCTCCTGAGCGAGAACCTGCTCGACCTTTAACAACCCCAGTCAGAGCGAATCGGGTCCGGTCCGAGCCCCGGGCCTCTTTCGTGCCGTGCTCAGCGTGCCGGGGCGGAACCACTCGACCGTGCGGCTCCCGCGAGCGGCGTGGACGTCGCCGGCCGTCCGGCTGCCGCCTACGACGTAGATCCGGCCGCGGAAGACCACGCTGCGCGCGTAGTTGCGGGGAGTGGGAAGCCTGCCGACACGTCGCCAGCTGCTCGCTCCCGGGGCGAGCCGGAACACGTCTCCGAGCACCCTCCCGCGGGCCTGCGACTCGCCGCCGAAGACGTAGACCGAGCCCTTCCAGACCACGGCTCCCGCAGTCCCACGCGGCGGGATCCGCGGCCCGCTGGTCCAGCTGTCCTTCGCGGGGTCGTACACGTAGGTGTCGCCGTAGTCGGCGAAGCCGCTACGGCCACCGATCACCCAGATCCTGCCGCCGAGGACCACCGCGGCCGGGCTGCCCTCGGAGCGAGGGAGGGGCGCGGCCTTGGCCCACTTCCCCGTGGCCGGGTCGAAGACGTCGTGGTCGGCGAGCGTCGAGACGTCGTTGCCGCCGCCGAGCACGTGAATCTTGCCGTCCAGCACGACCGCGGCCTCACCGCCGCGCGCACCGGGCAACGGCGGGGCGGTCGTCCAGTGCTTCGTCGCGGTGTCGAACACCGAAACGCGGGCGGTCGGCTGGTTCGTGGTCCCGACGAAGCCGCCGAGCACGTAGATCCTGGTCTGAATCGCGACCGCCGCCGGCGCGTTGACGGCCTGCGTCGGAAGCCGCGTCTCCCTGCGCCACCGACGGCCGTCGAACCGGTCGACCCGGCGTGTGCCGGGCCCTCCGAGCACGTGGATCGCGCGGGACGCGACCACGACCGCGTGAGCCGAGCGCGGCGCGGGCAGCGAAGGCGCCGTTCCCCATACCCCGCGGGCCGAGGCGGCACCGGCCGCCAGGAGGAGGGCGGCAAACGCAACGGGCAGAACGGCTCGCTTCTTCATCTCCTGGACGCTTCGACGCCGATCTGCCACGATCGTTTGCAAAGGTTTTTTCCATTGGACGAGCTGATCGAGCTGACCCGTACGGCGATGTGGACGCTCGCGCACCCGGTGCGGTTCCGGATCTGGGAATTGCTGCGTGAGGGGCCGGCCACGGTAGCTTGATCGAGTCCCGGCCACGAACTCGCGTCGACGAATTCAGGCAAGCGATAACGCGAGGGCTTCAGGTTGGGTCCAGACACATGGGCTTAGGAGGATTCGAGACCCGGGTCCTCACGTGGTGTGTAGAACCGCTGGCATTGGTTGGCCGCCGACGAGGCGCGATCTCACCTCGTTTCCCAGACGGCACGGGACCCTCGGCAACGACTGTCATCAAGAGGCGGCAAGCGGAGACGACGCGGGTACGCGTACGGGCGACCCTCTCTGCGGGAGTCGCCCGTACGCAGTGACGTCACGTTCGTCGGTCAAGACGGAGCCCTCAGGTGCGAAGGCAGGACCAGAGGTCGTTGCGAGGGTTGTAGAGGTATTCGCTGCCTGGTTGCTGCGAGCACGGCGGCGTTCCGCGCTCGTAGATGTCGGGCCTGAGCAGGTGCTGGGTGCCGATGAAGGCGCCTGTCGCGTTCTCGAAGACCAGGAATTCGTAGGACGGCGCCCTGTCGCCGAAGCCGGGCGTTCCGGGAAGCGGCGGAAGGCCGACGCCGGGCGGCGTGCACAGCGTGAGGGTCGGATCGTTGCGCGGCTGGATGCAGGTCCAGCCGGCCGCCGATAGCTGATCCGGCGTGACGCTCTGCGCCTTGGCCGTTGCTGCGGCGGCACCGGCGGCAGCGAACGCTGCGGTCAAGGCGATCATCGCGGTGAGTCTCCGACCGCTGATGTGGTTCTTCACGTCTTCTCCTTTCCGTGTTGAGCTCACGCTGCGATCGAAGCAGCCGCCGGGATTCGTGCCTTCGGGGATCACCCTGAGATCGGCGCAGTCGAGGGAAAACCCTGAGCTGCGAAGGTGAGTCAGGGTGTCGGCTGAACGCGGAGTACGCGGCCGTTGTCGTCGTTGACCCAGATCGAGTCGAAACCGACGCTCGCGCGAACGGGGGTCCCGCCGAGATGAAGCCTCCCGATCAGGTGACCGTTGCGGTCGATCCGGTCGAGATCGGCAGAGTCGATGACGGCCGCCCAGACGGAGCCGGATGCGAGCGCGAGCCCCACAGCATGCGGCTCGTCCACCGTTGCTGTGAGTTTCTTTGTGCGAACGTCGATCTGTCCGACGGTGTCTGCGCAGCCGCCGCCGGCCGACCAGACGTCGTTCCGATCTGCGGCGACGAAGCCGCACGGCGAGTAGGGCAGCTTGAGCTTTGTGACGCGGTGGTTTGTTGTCGGATCGATTCCGACGATCTCGTCCCCGTTGGGGACGGCGACCCAGAGTTTGCCGCCCGCCACGGTCAGGCTCATGTGTTCGGCGCAGCATGTACGCAGCGGGCCGACGCGGATTGTCGCCACGACCCGGTTCCGGGCCGGGTCGATACGCGACACGCTTGGGCCGCTCAGGTCGGCGACCCAAACGGCGCCAGGGGTGGTGGCGATCCCGGCCGGTTCCGCTCTGATCGGGATTGTCGTTGTTACTTTGTTGCTGTTCGGGTCGACGCGTAAGACCGCGTCGCTCGATGGGTAGGTCAGCCAGACCGCGCCGTCACCGGCGGCCGCCGCTTCGGGTTCAGGAGGGACTTTGATCCGTGCGACGACGGCATTCCGTGACGGGTCGATGCGCATCAGCCTCTCCTCGGCGTCGCTCATCGCCCAGACGGCGCTCTCCCCGACCGTCAGGGCGCCGCCTCCCGCAGGAGCCGGCGCACCGCGCCCGAGCCGAATGCGGGCGACGACTTTGCCGCCGGGTGGTAGCGCCCGCGAGCTCGGGCCAGTCGTCCCACCACTGCTTGCGATCACGGCTCGCGGCGCAGAAGTGGTCGAGGACGTGCTCACTCGCGCAAGCGTGCTCGAGGCAAAACTGCTGACCCAAACGGAACCTCCCGCCGAGGCCACCGCGAGACCCGGCGCTGCCGCGGCGGCTGGGGCAACGCGGACCGGCTGGCCGGCCACGTTCCCCGAGCGCACATCGATCCGGCTGATGGTCCCGTGTACCGGATCGCCGACGAACAGGTAGTGGCTGGCCTGCGCCAGCCATTCCGGTGCACCGCCGACACGAACCGGCGTCCCGACCAGCCGAAGCGTGCGCGGCGCGAGCCGGCCGACTTCCGCTCGTTCTCGGTCGACGAACCAGACGCTTCCCCCAGCGACGGCGATTCCGACTGGAAAGCCGCCGACCCGCACCGGTGTGATCTTGCGGGTCGCCGGATCGATGCGGAGAACTTCGCCCGCATCGGACGCGGTTGCCCAGATGTATCCGCCACCGACCGCGAGCCCGAGCGCTCGTCCACGCGAGAGGGGAAGCGGGCGTGCCTTCGGCGCTAGCGTTTGGGGATCGAGGCGGAGGAGTGCGCCAGGCCTGACCTGCAGCACCCACAGATCCGCTCCGTCGGCCGCGAGCGGTCCCATCTGCGTTTGAAGTTGTGTCCGCGCAAGCAGCTTCCCGCTCTGCCAGTTGAGCGCGGTGACGAGGCTTGGACCAGATCCGCTGCTCCCGACGTGCTCGACGGAAGCGAAAAGCCTCCGGCCGACATGCGCTAGGTAGGAAGCCTGCCCGCCGACGCTGATCGTCTTTTTGATCTTGCCGGAGGCTAGATCGAGTCGCATGAGCGGTCGATCACGCACGGGCATCTGCGTGCCCGTCTGTGCCAGCCAGAGGGCGGTGCGGCCCGCGGCCACCGACCCTGGGTGACCTGGGACGAGTAGCGTCTCAGTGACCCCGCGCGTTGTCACGCTCTCGCTCGAGCGGTGTGTCAGCAGCCAGACTGAGCCGCCGATTGCGGCGATCACGGACGCGACGACGACCATGAGCCGGAACCGTCGGTGAATTGGTTCGCGCGCAGGGGCCGAGGAGGCGGTCACCCGCTAATGATCTATCGCGCGGCTCGGGGTTTCCACCGAGTTCGCTCGATTCCAGGGAAAACCCTGAGTCTGTGCCGAAGGGGTGTGCGACGATTCGGGATGTGCAGAAGCGCGTGTTGATCGTCGACGATCACCAGCCTTTTCGGGCCATAGCGCGAGAGTTGCTGGAGAGCGCTGGCTACATCGTCAGCGGCGAGGCCGCGGACGCGGCGGAAGCGCGGGCTGCAGTGGCCGCCAACGCCCCCGACGCTGTGCTCCTGGACGTGCAGTTGCCGGATTGCGACGGGTTCGCGGTTGCGACTGAGATCACGGCTGGGGATGGGCCGATGGTCGTGCTCATCTCGTCACGCGACGCAGACGACTACGGTCGGCAGGTCGTGGCCTGCGGCGCGCGCGGGTTCATTCCGAAGTCGAAGCTCTCCGCGGCGACCGTCGCCGCCTTGCTCGAGTGATGGCGTCGAACGCTGTCACGGTTTCGCCGAGTCGAGAAGCGGTCCGCGACCCTGTGCTGCTCTTGCCGCTCGCCGTTGCGTGCGGCTTGGCCGTGGGGTGGCTTGGCGTACACGAAGGAGTCGCCGGGACTCGAATCGCGGTCGACCTCGCGCTTTCGTGGGCGCTCATTGCTGCGTCGCTCGTCGCGCTGGAGCGGCCACGCTGGCGCCGAGCGAGGTGGCTGCTCGCCGCGAGCTCGTTCGCGCTCTTGGCCGCAGACCTCGAGTGGGCGAGCTCGGACGCGCTGTGGACCGTCGGTTTCTTGCTCGAGGGATTGTGGGTCGCCCTTCTGATTCAGCTCGTCCTGACGTTCCCGGAAGGACGTCCCTGGTCGCGCCCGGCCCACCTCACAATCGTCTCCGCCTACACAGTCACCTTGGCCGGGCAACTGGTCGGTGGGCTGCTGACTCCGGACCACCGCGACCTGTTATCGGTCAGCTCCCATCCGAGCACCGCGGCTGCGATCGATCGAGCGCAGGCGATCGCCGGGATCGGCGTCGCTCTCGCGGTGCTCTTCCTTGTCCTACAACGTTTGGAGGCAGTGCGCGGCCCGGCGCGGCGCGCGCAGGCGCCGCTTCTTCTCGCGGCGGCAATCACGGCCCTCGCCTGTCTTGTCTGGCTGGGCCGGGTGACCGCCATCGGTTCGCGCGCGCCGACGCTCGAAACAATCGCTCGCGCGTTCGCCCTAACGATTCCGGTTGGGATCATCGTTGGAGTCGGCTGGTCCCGGTTCCATCATCCGCAGGCGTCCGAGCTCGTTGTCGAGCTGCGCAGCGAGGCCGCAGCCACGATGCGTGAGCGGCTCGCCCGGGCGCTCGGGGACCCCACGCTCGATGTGGCGTACCGACTCGACGACGGTCGCTATGTCGACGCTGCCGGCCGGCCGATCGAGCTGCCGCAACGAGAGGACCGGGCCGTCACCGCGGTGAGCATCAGGGGCGAAGAGATCGCCGCGCTCGTTCACGATCCGGCGTTGCTCGACGAGCCGGCGCTCGTGGAATCTGTTCGTGCGACCGCTGCGCTCGTTCTCGAGAACGAGCGGCTCGCGGCAGAGGTGCGGTCGCAACTCGCGGAGGTGCGCGCCTCGCGTGGTCGGATCGTCGCGGCCGCCGACGCCGAGCGGCGCCGCATCGAACGCAACCTCCACGACGGCGCGCAGCAGCGGCTCGTAACACTCTCCGTCGCGCTCGGCCTCGAAGCGACCCGCGCGGACAAGGCCACAGCCGACGTCCTCTCACGCGCACAGGACGAGGTCGAGCAGGCCGTCGGAGAACTCCGCGAGCTCGCCAGAGGCATCCATCCCACGCTTCTCCGCGACGAGGGCCTGACGGCTGCCGTCGAGGCGCTCGCACGGCGGGCGCCGCTACCGGTGACAGTCGAGAGCAACGCGCGAGATCGCTTGCCAGACCCGGTCGAGCTCGCCGCGTACTTCGTCGTCTCGGAGGCACTAACGAACGTCGTCAAACACGCCTCGGCGACGCAGGCATCGGTCATGCTCGAGCGCGAGCCGGCGACACTTCGCGTCACGGTGACCGACGACGGCGGGGGCGGCGTACACATCTCACCCGAATCCGGCCTCTCCGGCCTGCGCGACCGGCTCGAGGCACTCGACGCGACCTTGCTGATCGAGAGCGAGGCAGAGCGCGGCACGAACGTGTGCGCGGCCTTCCCATGCGGGTCGTAATCGCCGATGATGCACCGCTCATCCGCGAGGGAGTCGCCCGACTGCTCGCAGAAAACGGCGTCGAGATCGTCGACAAGGTCGGCGACGCCGACGCCTTGCTTCGCAGCGTCCGCGACCTACACCCGGACGTCGCTCTCGTCGACATCCGGATGCCTCCGACCCACACCAACGAAGGACTGCGCGCAGCCCGCGAAATCCGCTCGCGCTATCCGGAGACCGCCGTCCTAGTCCTCTCGCAACACCTCGAGCCCGACTACGCGCTACAACTCGTCGACGCGAAACCCGAACACGTCGGCTATCTGATGAAGGAACGCGTCGGCCGGGTCGAACAGCTGCTCGACGCCATTCGACGCGTTGCAGCAGGCGAGTGCGTCGTGGACAGGGCCGTCGTCGACGACCTTCTCGCACGGCGGCGTCGCGTAGATCCGCTCGAGGAGCTCACGCCCCGCGAGCGGGAAATCGTCGCGCTGATGGCCGAGGGACGCTCGAACCACGGAATCTGTCGCGCCCTCTGGCTCAGCCCGAAGACGGTCGAAACGCACATCAGAGGCGCCTTCGCAAAACTCGGGATCAGAGAGGCACCGGAGGACAACCGGCGCGTACTCGCCGTCTTGGCCTACCTGCGACGATAGAGCCGGTGAGGCTCGGGACCGCATGGTGCGCGCCTGGGAGCAGCCGAAGGCGAGAGTCTTCAATCGCGATCCGATCGGCGGACGGGAGAAGGTCGCCGCGGACGTTGAGAAGATCGACCTCCACCTCGAGGCACGCGCCTGCCGACACGGCCACGTCATCGTCTTCGAGGAGTGCGACCACGGCTTTGAGTCCGAGTTCGCAGCGCAGGCTGAGTCGAGGCATGGCTGCCGCGTTCGTTTCATCCGTGGTTGGACGCCTACCTAGGCTCGTTCGCCGAGCCAAGCGGTGCGTAAAACCGCTTGCAATTGCCCCGCAGCCGGCTCTGCTCCACGGATTCGGTTCCGCGTCCCGATTCCGAACAGGCAGACTGAAGCCTCAAATCGTGGATTCCGGCGTCAACGGCGCCCTGTGAAGAACCGCCTTTGTGCAGGAGCTTTTGTGATGCCCCCGGCATGAATCGAACATGCGCACGCGGTTTAGGAAACCGCTGCTCTATCCACTGAGCTACGGGGGCCGCGGGACATTGTGCCGCGGCTCTTCAGCCGATTGCTTCTTGGCTCTCCGGATCGAAGAAGTAGAGGCGCTCGAGATCGATTGCGACCCGCAGCGGCTTGCCGGAGCGCGCGCCGCTGCGTGGGCTCAGGCGCGCGGTCACGAGCGGGCCTGCACCGGCCGCGGCGCCGAGCGGGAAGTGCGCGATCACCTCGGCGCCCAGCGGTTCCGCGAGCGTGACCTGCACGGGGAGAGAGGCGCCGTTCGCCGACGGCACGAGCGCCGCATCCTCGATGTCCTCCGGGCGGATGCCGACCACGACCTCCTCGTCGAGGTAGCCGGCCAGGCCCGGGCAGCGGGCCAGCAGGGAGCGCGGCAGCGGAAGCACGCTCTCACCGAGCGCCACCGAGGCCGCGCCGTCGGAGCCGGTCAGCCGCCCCCGCAGGAGGTTCATCGCCGGCGAGCCGATGAAGCCGGCGACGAAGGCGTTCGCCGGACGGTCGTAGAGCACCTTCGGCGCGTCGACCTGCTGGAGGTGCCCGTCCTTCATGACCGCCACGCGCTCGCCCATGGTCATCGCCTCGGTCTGGTCGTGCGTCACGTAGAGCGTCGTCGTCCGGAGGCGCTGGTGCAGCTCGGCGAGATAGGTGCGCATCTCGACGCGCAGCTTCGCGTCGAGGTTCGAGAGAGGCTCGTCCATGAGGAAGGCGGCCGGCTCGCGCACGATGGCTCGTCCCATCGCGACCCGCTGGCGTTGTCCACCCGAGAGCTGCGACGGCTTGCGCTTGAGCAGGTCGTCGAGCTCGAGCATCTTCGCGGCCGACTCGACACGCGCACGGATCTCGCCCTTCTTGACGCCGTGCAGCTTCAGGCCGAAGGCCATGTTGTCGTACACCGACATGTGCGGGTACAGCGCGTATGTCTGGAACACCATCGCGATGTCACGGTCCGGTGGCGCGACGTCGTTGACGATGTCGCCACCGATCAGGACGTCGCCGGAGGTCGCCCGCTCGAGGCCCGCCGCCATGCGGAGGACGGTGGTCTTCCCCGATCCCGACGGGCCCACGATCACGAGGAACTCGCCGTCCGCTACGACGAGGTCGAGGCTCTCGACGGCCACGGCTCCACCGGGGAACGCCTTGCGCAGGCTGCGGAACTCGAGCTCGGCCACTCAGCCTCCGTTCCTGCCGGCGATCAGGTCGCGGTACCAGAGCGCGCTCCGCTTCGGGATCCGGCGCTGGGTCGGATAGTCGACGTAGACGATCCCGAACCGCTGCTCGTAGCCCCACTCCCACTCGAAGTTGTCGAGCAGCGACCAGACGTAATAGCCGCGCACGTCGACGCCCTGGGCCCGGGCGCGCTCGACGGCTGCGATGTGGCTGCGGAGGTAGGCGACCCGGCGCTGGTCGTCGACGATCCCGTCGTCGAGCCGATCCTGGAAGGCAGCGCCGTTCTCGGTGATGAGCAAGGGCAGGTCGCCGTAGTCGCGCTTGAGCCGCAGCAGCAGCTCGGTCAGCGCCTCGGGGACGACCGGCCACCGCATGGCCGTCAGCTCCGCATCCTGCTCGACCTCGCCGACCCCGAGGACGGGGCTGTCGTCCGCCGCGACGAGATTCGGGCGGTAGAAGTTCACGCCGAGGAAGTCGAGCGGCTGGGCGATCGTCTCGAGGTCGTCCTCCTGGATCGCGTCGAGCGGGCCGACCTCTCGCTCGTACAGCTCGAGCATGTCGGCGGGATATGTGCCGCGGAGGAGCGCGTCGAGGAACCAGCGGTTGTGGTGACCGTCGAGCCGGTCGGCCGCGGCCTGGTCCGCCCCGGACTGCGTCGCCGGGCGGGCCACCGTCAGGTCGAGCGTGATCCCGATCCTCCCGGGGCGGCCCGCCTCCCGGAACTCGCGCACCACCACGCCGTGGGCGAGCAGCGCGTGGTGGGCGGCCCGCAGGCCTGCCCCCCAGTCGCGCAGGCCGGGAGCCTTGATCCCGTGCGCATAGCCGAGGATGGACGTGACCCAGGGCTCGTTGTGCGTGATCCAGTCCTCGACGACGCCGTCGAGCTCGTCGAGAACCAGGCGGGAGTACTCGGCGAACCGTTCGACCACATCGCGCGAGGCCCAGCCGCCTTCGTCCTGGAGGGCCTGCGGCAGGTCCCAGTGGTAGAGCGTCGCGAGCGGTTGGATCCCGCGCTCGCGAAGACCCTCGGCGAGCCGCCGGTAGAAGTCGAGCCCCTTGGCGTTCGCCGGGCCGCGGCCGTCGGGCTGCACGCGCGGCCACGAGACCGAGAACCGGTACCCCTGGAGCCCGAGCTCGCCCATCAGGTCGATGTCCTCCTGCCAGCGGTAGTAGTGCTCGCAGGCCGGCTCGCCGGTGTCTCCGGCAGCGACGTTGCCGGCGCCGGCCGCGAACCGGTCCCAGATCGACTCGCCGCGGCCGTCGACCTGCGTCGCGCCCTCGATCTGGAAGGCCGCGGTGCCGGCTCCCCAGATGAACGGCGAAGCGCTCATCCCTTGATCGCCCCCTGCATGATCCCGCCCACGATCTGCCGGCCGAGCAGGAGGAAGACGAGGAGCAACGGCAGGATCGAGACGAAGCAGCCGGTCAGGATCAGCGAGTAGTCGGGGACGTAGGCCACGGTCGCGATGTCCGCGACGGCCACCTGCATCGTCGGGTTGCGCGCGTTGAGGACGATGTACGGCCAGAGGAAGTCGTTCCACGTGTTCATGAAGGTCAGCAGGCCGAGCACCGCCGCCATCGGCCGCACCGCCGGGAGGATCACGTGCCAGAACACCCGCCAGGTGTTGCAGCCGTCGACGCGCGCCGCGGCGATCAGCTCGTTCGGCACGCCTCCGGCGATGTACTGGCGCATGAGGAAGACGCCGAACGCGGTCACGAGGTTGGGGGCGATCACCGCCTTGATGCTGTTGAGCCAACCGAAGTGGATCATCTCGATGTAGAGCGGGATCAGGCCGAGCTGCACCGGCACGAGCAGCGTCGCCAGCACGAGTACGAAGAGAAGCTTGCGCCCCCGGAACTGGAGCTTGGCGAAGGCGAAGCCGGCCAGCGCGCTGAAGAACACGACGGCCACCGTGACGACCGACGACACGATGGCCGAGTTCACGAGCGCCTTCCCGAAGTCGACGCTGACGATGTCGGAGTTGAACAGCCGGTGGATGTTGTGGAAGAGGTTCGAGCCCGGCAGCAGCTTCGGCGGGTACGCGTACACCGCCGCGTTCGTGTGCGAGGCCACGACGAGCGACCAGTAGAGCGGGAAGAACGAGAAGACGACGACGAGGATCAGGAAGAGGTAGGTGAACGGGCCCGCGCTGTCGAAGCGGCGGGCCACGGCGTGACGGGGACGCCGGCGCGGGATTGCGGCGGGGTGGGCGACCATGCTCACGTCTCCGCCGATCGGATCCGGCTGACGAGAAGCCAGTTCACGAGGCCGAACAGCGCGATGAGCAGGACGAGGCACCAGGCGATCGCGGCCGCATAGCCGAACTTGAACTGCGTCGACCCGAGGAACTTCTCGTAGAGGTACATGACGATCGTCTGGTACTGGCGCCCCGCACCGCCCGTGGCGCCGCTGCTCCGCGAGGAGAAGAGGAACGCCTCGGTGAAGAGCTGGAGGCCGCCGATCGTCGAGATGATCACCGTGAACAGGATCGTCGGCCGCAGCATCGGCACCGTGACGTGGATGAACTGGCGGAAGCGCCTGGCGCCGTCGACGGCGGCCGCCTCGTAGAGCTCCTCGGGGATGGACTGCATCGCCGCGAGGTAGATGAGTGCGTTGTAGCCCGTCCAGCGCCACATCACCATCGTCGAGATGGCAACCCACGAGGAGAACCGGCCCGCTTCCCAGTAGACGTGGTGGACCCCGAACTTGCCGAGGAAGTAGTTGAAGAACCCGTAGTCGTGGCCGAACAGCTGCGTGAAGATGAGGGCGACCGCGACGATCGAGGTGACCTGCGGGAGCAGGACGGCCATGCGGAAGAAGGTGCGCGCGTGGAGCTGCGTGTTCAGCACGTGCGCGATCACGAGCGCCAGCAGCAGCTGCGGGACGGTGGACAGGAACCAGATCCCGAACGTGTTCTCGACGGCGTTCCAGAAGTACGAGTCGTGGATGAGCAGCGCGTAGTTGTGGAGGCCGATGAAGTGCGAGACCGGCGCGAGCAGGTTCCGGTCGGTCAGCGAGACGTAGGCCGTGTAGCCGAGCGGGAAGAGCCCGAAGACCCCGAAGATGAAGAAGAACGGGGCGATGTAGAGGTAGGGCGAGAGCTTCGTGTCCAGCCGCCGGAGGACCTTCCTGCGCGTACGCAGCCGGGCCGGCGTGGCTCCGCCTGCATCTCTCGTTCCGGATACGGCGCTCATCGGCTGCTCCTGATCGTCTCAGGCGGGGCCGCGGGCGTCGAGGGTGCGCCCGCGGCCCCGTGAGGCTGAGGGAGGGCTCTCAGCCTCCTGCTGCTGTTGCGGCGTCCTTGAGGAACTGTGTCCAGGAGGCCGCGGGCGACTGCTTGTGCTGCTCGACGCGCTGGATCGCGTTCGAAGCCGCGGTCTGGATGTCGCCCTGGTGCGGTCCCAGGATCTGCGGCTTCAGCTTCAGCGCCGAGTTGGCGAAGATCTTGCCCACGGGTGCGTTGCTGAAGTACGGATTCCGGAACTTCTGGACGGCCTTGCTCTTCAGCACCGGGATCTCGCTCGAGAGGTTGCCGGTGTGCTTGAAGACGTACGTCTCGGACTTCGGCGACGTCAGGAACTTGACGAGCGCCGCGGCCTCCGCCTGATGCTGCGACTGCTTGGTCACGGTCAGGAAGGAGCCGCCCCAGTTGCCGCCGCCTCCGGGAACGTCAGCGATGTTCCACTTGCCCGAGGCGTCGGGCGCCTGGCCCTGGATGTAACCCATCATCCACGCAGGGCACGTGACGGTGGCGAAGGTGCCCTTCTTGAAGCCCGTGTTCCAGTCGTTCGAGAAGGCGGACAGGCCCAGGTCCTCGTGGAGCTTGAACGCCTTCATCGTCAGCCCCCAGGCCGCCTTGACCTTCGCGTTGCTCTTGACGATGAGCTTCCCGCTCTTCGAGTAGTACGCCGGGTTGGCCTGGCCGATGATCGCGTTGTAGAGGTTGCTGCCCGAGTCGATGAACTTCGTTCCCGCCGGCGCATGCTTCTGGTAGCGCTTGCCGACGGCGAGGAACTTCGACCAGGTGGGCCAGAGCTTCGCGAGCGCGGCCGGCTTCGTGGGCAGCCCGGCCTGCTTGAACAGGTCCTTGCGGTAACAGATGCCGAGGCTTCCGACGTCGGTGCCGAGGCCGATCACCGAGTTGTTGCGGGCCACGGCCTGATTCCACTTCCAGGCCGGGTAGAGCTTCTTCAGGTTCTTCGCTCCGTAGCTCTTGAGGTTGACGAAGTACTGCGGCTGGGCCGCGTACTGGGCGATGAAGCCGACCTCGATCGCCTCGATGTCGTCGGCGCCGGCGCCCGTCGCGAGATGCTGGGCCAGAGCCGTGTGGTGCGGGGCGTAATCCTCGGTGTCTTCCTTGATCGTGATCCCGGGATGCGACGCCTCGTACTGCTTGTAGAGGTCGTGGTAGCCGAAGTCGCCGAACACGTCGATGGTGAGCGTGATGTTGCTGCGCTTGGCCGCCGAGGCGCCCTTGACCGACAGGCCGGACGCCGTGGCGGCGACCGCGACAAACGCAGCGACGAGGACGAGACGGCCCCGCCGCTTGAGGATGCTGTTCACCCTTCTCCTCCTTCTGTGCTTGCAGCGATGGGACCCCTTGTGGTCGTTGCTGTCGTTACCGCCTCCTTTGTCCATCCGCACGAGCCGCGGATGATCAGCTCGACCGGCAGCGTCAACGCGGCCGGAGTCAACTCGGGGTTCTCGATCTGCTCCAACAGGGCGCGCGCCGCGGCCCGGCCGAGACCGACCTTGTCCTGGTAAATCGTGGTCAGCGACGGGTCGAGGAGCGACGCGAGCTGGATGTCGTCGAAGCCGACGACGGCAAGGTCTGCGGGAACGTTCAACCCGGCGTCGCGCGCGGCCTTCATCGCGCCGACGGCCATCAGGTCCGCCGCCGCGAAGACTGCGGTGGGCGGGTCCGGCAACGCGAGCAGAGCCTGCATCGCGCGCTCGCCGCTCTCGCTGTACCAGTCCCCGATCTGCTCGTACTCGGGGCGGTTCTCGATCCCGAGCGCCTGGAGCTCCGCCCGGAAGCCGACCAGGCGATCCGCTCCGGGCTTGTGGTCCTCGGGGCCGGCGATGGTTGCGATCCGGCGATGTCCGAGCGCGTGCAGGTGCCGCACCGCCAGGCGGGCACCGCCGACGTTGTCGGAGCTGACGTAACTCGCGCGCTTGCCGGAGACCTCGAGGTCGACCCCGATCAGCGGGACATCCGCCTCGACGAGCTTGACGACCTCGGGGTCCTCGCGGTCGACGCCCATGAGCACGACTCCGTCCACGCGGTGATGACGAGCGCGGCCGAGATACGAGTGGGCGCCGTTGCCTTCCGCCGAGTCGGGCCGCTCGGTCGCGAAGAGAAGCACGTCGTACCCCGCCGCCCCGATCCCGTGCTTCAGGCCGACGAGCACGTCCTGGAAGAACGGGTGGCCGATGTCGGGGTGCGCGCGGCCTGTGAACAGGACGACGCCGACCAGCTGCGAGCGGCGCCCGACCAGGGTGCGGGCGGCGGCGCTCGGTGCGTAGTCGAGCGCGCGCGCCGTTGCGAGAACGCGCTCCCTTGTCGCGGCGCTCACGTCGCCGTAGCCGTTGAAGACCCGCGAGACAGTGGATACGGAGACGCCGCTCTGTTCGGCTACTTCACGGATGGTGCTCGTCTTGACCTCCGGAAACGTTTTCGCTTGGAGCGAGCATAAGCCGTCTCGCAGCGAAAGTCAAGTCGAAGTTTTTCCCTATTTCATGCGGATTTTGGGGATCCGCTCTAGCCGGGATCGTTCCCGGCTCTCAGGCGATTGGGAGAGATTTGGCCGCGCGCGCTCGACCTGAGAGGATCGGGCCATGACCGATCCGAGCGCCGTCGCCGACCTCCTGCACGAGGCAGCCGAGACGCACCACATCGTGTACCGGATCGTGGACGGCGACGATCCCGACTGGGCGTCGTGGTACGCGGACTGGCTGCTCGATCACTCGGAGCTGCCGCAGCTGCTCGGCTCGGCTCCCGTCCGCAGCCACCTCGTCTACGAGCTCGTCCAGCTCGACCGCGACTACACGTCCGGGTCACGCGAGCAGCGCTGGGAGGACTGGTACGCCGAGCGGCTGCTCGAGCGCTTCGGCCCGGGCTAGCTCTCCGCCCCGACCTGTTCGGTCGCGCGGCTCAGCGCGTCGTCGGCAGCGACCGCGTCGAAGAGCTCCTGCCCGTGCTCGGCGACGTACACGGCACCCGCTGCGCCGGCGCCCATGGCCAACGCCGTCACGAGCGGGCCGCGCAACCGGATCCCGAGCGCCTCGTCGAGGGAGAAGCGTCCCGGCCCGCCGTCCGCGAGCGCGGCCAGCGCGGCGAGGATCACGACCGGGTACTCGACCCCGCCGTCGTTGACCCAGAGGCCGTTCTGCCGGTGCACGTGCCGGATCGCGTTCGTCATCACGCCCGTGAGCATGCTCACCGCGGCCGGCGTGAAGAGACCGAGCGCGAGGAGCGAGCCGCCGGCCGCCTCGGCCGCACCTGCGAGCAATGCGCTCTCCCGTCCCGGGCGTAGCCCGGCCTGCTCGAACATCTGCCCGGTTCCTTCGGGGCCGCCGCCGCCGAACCAGCCGGTCAGCTTCTGCATCCCGTGGCCGACGAAGTAACCGCCGAGCGCCGCTCGCAACACAAGCTTGCCGAGTCCCATGATCCGCTCGGCTACCCGCAGGCCGCGAAGCGAAACGCAGGCGATACAGTCCGGCGCGATGAGCGATTTCAGCCTCACGGCGCTGCTCGACTCGCGGCGCGGCGAGGATCTCGGCCTCTGGGCCCGCACGATCAACCCGCAGTTCGTGCGGGTCTTGCGGACGATCGGCTTCGACCGCACCTGGGCACGCGCCGAGGGCGCGTACCTCTACGACACCGACGGGACGCGCTACCTCGACCTGCTCGGCGGCTTCGGGATGTACGGCGTCGGCCGGAACAACCCGCGGATCCGCGCCGCGCTGGTCGAGGCGCTCGCGCTCGAGACGCCGGGGATGCTCGCGCTGGGGACGACGCTGCTCCCCGGCCTGCTCGCCGAGGAGCTGATCGGGCTCGCCGGCGGCCGCATCGAGCGCTGCCTGTTCACGAGCTCGGGCAGCGAGTCGGTCGAGTCGGCGATCAAGCTCGGGCGCACGGCGACCGGACGTTCGCGCGTCCTCTCTGCCGACCACGCCTTCCACGGCCTGACGCTCGGCGCAACCTCGGTGAACGGCAACGAGGAGTTCAAGGCGCGCTTCCAACCCCTGCTCCCGGAGTGCGACCAGGTCCCGTTCGGCGACCTCGAGGCGCTCGAGGCCGAGCTGCGCCGGGAGGACGTGGCGCTCTTCATCGTCGAGCCGGTCCAGGGCAAGGGCATCAACCTCCCCCCGGAGGGCTATCTCGCGGGAGCGCAGGAGCTCTGCCGCCGCTACGGCACGCTCTTCTGCGTCGACGAGGTGATGACCGGCCTCGGCCGCACGGGCCGGATGTTCGCCTTCCAGCACTGGGGGCTCGAGCCCGATCTCGTGACCCTGGCGAAGACCCTCTCCGGCGGCTATGTCCCGTCGGGCGCGCTCCTCATGTCGCGTTCGGTGCACGAGGCGGTCTTCGACTCGATGTCGCACGCGATGTCGCACGGCTCCACGTTCGCGCCGAACGAGCTCGCGATGGCGGCCGGCCTCGCGACGCTGCACGAGCTACGCGAGCGGCGGCTCGTGGAGCAGAGCGCCCGGCTCGGCGAGCGGCTGCTCGAGCTGACGCGGCCGCTCGTGGACGAGTTCGAGGTCGTGCGCGACGTGCGCGGGCTCGGGCTCGCCTGGGCGATCGAGTTCGGCGAGCCGGAGAGCGGCGGGCGGAGGACGTACCGGATGATCGAGCGCGCGCAACGCGGGTTGTTCGCACAGCTCGTCATCGTCCCGCTGTTCACGAAGCGTCACATCCTGACCCAGGTCGCCGGCCACGAGATGGCGGTGATCCGGATCCTGCCGCCGCTCGTCCTGACGGACGAGGACGTCGAGGAGTTCGCCGACGCCCTGCGCGCGACGATCAAGGGCGCGCAGCGGATGCCGAAGTCGCTGACGAAGTTCGCCCTGACGGCGGCGAGCGCCGGCGTACGCGGCCGCTAGCCGCGCTCGAGCGGTAACCCGCGCTTCGACCACTCGCTCCACGAGCCCGGATAGAGGCGGCCGTCGCGCCCGGCGAGCCACGCACGGTGGAGCGTCACGCACGCGGTGACGCCGGAGCCGCAGTAGGCGACGAGCTCGCCGTCCGGCAGATCGGCGAGCGGCTCGTTCCAGGGAGCGTTCGCGGCGCCGGGGATCCGACCCGGCGGATCGTCGATCTCGTTCGGCTCGCCACGCCAGCGGCTCGCGACGCGGGCGTCGACCAGAGCGAGCGACGGGTCGGCGAGCCGGCGTGCGAGCTCTTCCGCCGCGATCGTGTCGCCGCTCCGCTCGCGGGGGACGAACTCGGCGGGCTCGATCTCCTCCTCGCCCGCACGCAGCTCGCCGCCCCAGGCCTCGATCCCGCCGAGCAGGACTGCGCAGTCCTCGTGGCCGAAGTGACGGAGCAGCCACCAGAGCCGCTCCGGCCCGCCGCCGTTCCCGTAGGCGACGACGTACACCCCGTCACCGATCCCGGCGCGGCCGGCCGCGACGGCGAACTTCTCCGCCGACGGCAGCGGATGCCGGCCGGCGTCCGGCACGGAGAGATCCGACAGGTCGGCATCGACGTCGAGAAAGGCCGCGCCGGGAATGTGCCCGGCGAGGTAGAGCTCGTGCCCGCGCGCGGGATCGCCGAGCTCCCACCGGCAATCGATGAGCTGGTACCTGAGCGTGCTCAGGCGCCGGAGGACTCGAGGATGCGCTTGAGCTTCTGGTGGGACTCCGCAACCTGGCGCGTCGCCTGCCTGCGCGCGAGCGGCAGCATCAGCGAGCCCAGCCCGTGTCCGTGCATCTCCATCTCGAACGAGACACGGCTGCCCTCACCGGCCGGCTCGACGCGTTGGGTCCCCTCGGCCCGGATCGGGCCGTCGAGCCCGCGGAACCCGAGCGCGCGCGGAGGATCGAAGGCCGTGATCTCGGACGTGGTCGCGACTGTCGCGAAGCCGAGCTTTCGCCGGTGAACGATCCGGCTGCCAACCTGCGGCGGGCCCTCGGTCTCCTTGGTGACGGAGACGAGCCCTTCCTGCCACTCAGGATGACGCTCTACGTCCGTGATGTACGCGAAGACGTCTTCCGGGCTACGCGCTATCTCAACCGACGTGGCGATGGGAGCCATCGCTACCTCCTCGCAGTCGTGAGCTCAGGCGCGGGCGAGCGTAACGCAGAGTGTTGTCTCCCCGAGGTGGTAGCTTGCCGCGGCGATGAGGGGAGCCTGGAGAAGCGGCGCGGCGCTGATCGTGCTCGCGGCCGGCCTCGCGGGCTGTGGCAGCGGCGGTGGGCGGCTCTCGAGCAGCGACTACAAGGCCGAGCTCGCGAAGATCTCGAAGCAGTCCGATGCGGCACATGCGGCGGTCGCGCAGAGCGCGCCGAAGGCCACCACGGTCGCGCAGGTGCAGGCGGCGCTGCGCCGGTTCGCAGGCGCCGAGGACAAGATCGGCGACGAGGTCGCCAAGCTGAAGGCACCGAAGAACGCCGACGCGGCCAACGCCGAGCTCGCGCGCGGCGAGCACGACGACGCCGCGGAGATCCGGGCGGTGCTGCCGAAGCTCGCCAGGTTCAAGTCGGTCCAGCAGGCGTTCGGCTACCTGCAGCAGCTCACCAGCACGAAGGGCGGCCGCGAAGAGGACCAGGCGATCGCGCAGCTGAAGAAGCTCGGCTACACCAGCGGCAGCTGACGCGTCCTCAGCCGACGAGCCGAGAGCGACGCTCGAGCAGCACGACGTCTCGCCAGACGCCGCCGGCCTCACCAATGCGCTCACGGACGCCGACCTCGCGGAAGCCGCACGCCTTGTGGAGCCGGAGCGATGCCTCGTTCTCCGGGAACACGCCCGCGGTCAGCGTCCAGTAGCCCGCATCCTCGGAACGCTCGACGAGCTCGTCGAGGAGCGTCCGCCCGAGACCGTCGCCGCGCGCCTCGCCGGCGACGTAGACGCTCACCTCGCCGACGCCGCGGTAGCAGTGCCGCGCGGACGCCGGCGAGAGCGCGGCCCAGCCGACGATCGCGCCGTCGCGCTCGGCGACGAGGCGCAGCCCGGGATGCGCCGCTTCCCAGCGCTCCCACGAGGGCACCTCGGTCTCGAAGGTCGCGTCTCCGCCGCGGATGCCCTGCTCGTAGATCGCGCTGACCGCCGGCCAGTCCTCGGCCCGCAGCTCGCGAATTCTCACCGTGCGCGGCTCGGCGTCCACACCGCGGCAAGGATCCCGAGCCCGACGAGAACACCGCCGCCGACCCAGCGCTGCACGCGGGCGATCCCGGTCGAGCCGCGCAGGCGGTCGGCAACCGTGCCGGCGGCGACCGCCCACATGCTGTCGCTGAGGAACCCGAGCAGGGCGAAGCTGAGGCCGAGCGCGAGCACCTGCACCCAGGCGTGCGGCGCGTCCGGGTCGACGAACTGCGGGAGGAACGCGAAGATGAAGACGATCGTCTTCGGGTTCGTCAGGTTGACGAACACGCCCTGCATGTATGCGCGCCGCCGTGTCCGGGGCACGGCCTCCTCGCCGGGCTCCTCGAGCCCGCGCCCCAGCAGGCGTCGCATACCGAGCAGGAAGAGGTAGGCCGCGCCGACGTACTTGACCGCGTCGAAGGCGGCGGTCGAAGCGAGAATCAGGGACGAGAGGCCGACGCTGGCGAGCGCGACGTACGCGACCGTGCCGGTCGTGATCCCGGCCACGGAGGCGAGTCCGCCGCTCCGGCCCATCTCGATGCTCCGCGTGACCACGTAGAGCACGGCCGGACCCGGCACGAGCAGCAGCACGATCGCCGTGGCGAGGAAGACGGCATACGCGGAAGCCGAAGGCATCGGTCGAGCCTATCCGCCGATCGTTACGCGGCCTCGGCCTCCGGCTTGGGCAGCCGGTGAACGTGTCCGAGCAGGTGGCCGTGACTCTCCGTCCCGTAACCGCCGGGGACCGGGATGTAGAACTCGGGATAGCCCCACATGCCGTGCTCGGCGACGTCGAGGCCCGCGGTCTCGACGTGCTGCTCGACGCGGATCCCCCACAGCCGGTTGAGCGTCCAGAGCGAGCCGTAGGAAGCCGAGAAGGTGAAGACGCCGACCGCGGCGAGGCCGAGCACCTGCACGCCGAGCTGGTACGGCGAGCCGGTGTAGAGGAGGCCGCCGCGCCCCACACCGACGGTCGCGGCCAGCGCGGGCACGGCGAGGAGCCCGGTCGCCAGCGTCCCCCAGACGCCCGCGAGACCGTGCACCGCCACCGCGCCGATCGGGTCGTCGATACCGAGCCGCTCGACGAGCGGCACCGCCACCACCGCGATCGACGCAGCGACGAAGCCGATGAGCACCGCGGCCCACGGCGCGACGAACCCGCACGCCGCGGTGACCGCGACGAGCGCCGCGAGGACGCCGTTCAGCATCATCGAGACGTCCGGCTTGCGCAGGACGAGCCACGCGACGCAGATCCCGCCCACGCCGCCGGCCGCCGCCGCGAGGTTCGTCGTCAGCGCGACGTAGCCGAAGAACCCGACGTGCCCGCCGGTCGCGACCCCGAGCGTCGAGCCCGGGTTGAAGCCGAACCAGCCGAACCAGAGGATGAGCGTCCCGAGCACGGCGTACGGCATGTTGTGGCCGGGGATCGCGTTCGCGCGGCCGTCGTGCCCGAACTTCCCGATCCGCGGGCCGAGCAGAATGGCGCCGGCGAGCGCGGCGAGCGCGCCCTGGTAGTGGACGACCGTCGAGCCGGCGAAGTCCTGCATCCCGAAGCGCTGCAACCAGCCGCCGGGCGCCCAGATCCAGTGCGAGACCAGGGAGTAGACGACGGTGAAGATCGCGCCGAAGGCGAAGTAGACCCAGAGCTTCGCGCGCTCGGCCATCGCGCCCCAGACGATCGCGAGCGAGACGCCGGCGAACACGACCTCGAACAGCCAGCCCGCCGCGCCCGGGACCGAGGCGAACGCCGTGAACGGCGCCTTCCCGACGGCGAGGAACGCATCGGCCGAGGGCGCGAAGCCGTGCAGGCCGACGACGCCGTTCCCGTTCCCGAAGGCGATCCCGAACCCGACGAGCCAGTAGACGAGGGACGCGACGCCGAAGACGAGCACGTTCTTGCCGGCGATGTGCGCGGCGTTCTTCATCCGCGTCAACCCGGCCTCGAGGAACGCGAAGCCCGCCTGCATGAACATGACGAGCACGGCCGCGACGACGACCCAGATCGTGTTCGCGGCGATCAGCAGCTGGTGGTGAGTCATCCGAGACGCTCCCCTGTGCGGTGGTGGACGACGTTCGCGACGGGCGACGACCAGCAGAGGCCGTCGCCGGATTCGTGGCCGGTGCGGGCGGCGTCGGCGATCGCCGCGACGATTCGCTCCGCGAGCGCGTCGTCCACGACGAACGTGAGGAGCGCCTTCGGCAGGAAGCGGGACTCGAACGTGCGACCGCGGTACTCGTGGGTCACGCCGCGCTCACGCCCGTGTCCGATCGCCTCGAGAACGGTCACGCCGACATGGCCGGTCTCCTCCTCGACGGCGTCGATCACCGTCTCGACGCGCTCCCTCACCACTACCGCCTCGACCTTGACCACCGGCTCCTCCTCGCTGGACCAACAAAAAAGCCCCGCGACCGCTCGGGTCACGAGGCTCCTTCGCCTCGGCGAGCGCCTGCTCCGGCGCACCGCCTGTGACCGAAGCTAGCACCCTCGGCGGTCGGCATCTGTTTCGCTTCGCGCATGCTCACGTGGGAGGAGCTGGAGCAGGCGGCGCCGGAGATCTCGGTGCGTGGACGGGAGCTGATCGAGAAGTTCCAGTTCGTCCTCGTCGGCACGCTGACGAAGGACGGCTCGCCGCGGATCTCCCCGGTCGAGGCGTACATCATCGACGGGCACCTGCTCGTGAACATGATCCCGCGCTCGCTCAAGGCGCTCGACCTGCTCCGCGACCCGCGCGTCTACGTCCACGCGCCAGTCACGGCGAAGGAGGGATCGCCCGAGCTCAAGCTCGCCGGGCAAGCGCGAGTGCTCGAGGACGACACGCTCCGCCGGAAGCTCGACGACCTGTTCTGGGAGCTGATCCAGTGGCGACCGGCGCCCGACTCGCACTACTTCGAGCTCCTCGCCGAGCGGGCCGCCTGGGTGGAGTACGACGACGGCGGGCAGGCATCGATCCGCTGGCGCGAAGGCGCGGACGGCGAAAAGCGCCTCCATAAGCCCGACATTTGACGCCGGGACCTCGAGCACCTACCCTGCGACAGCCATGTTGCTCGCGAACGTGATGGACCGGACCCGGGGTGCCGCCAGTGTGCGGCTCGCCGGCCCGCGCGGCGCCCTTTAGGTCCGCGCGCCGCCTCTCCGGCGGCTTTCCGTCCTCCGTTCCCTCTTCTCTCGAAGGAGCAGCATGTCCACCATCGCACCATCCACAATCGATTTGGCTTCACGTCTAGACCGCGAGGCGCCCGCCGTCGAGGTGCACGACCTGCGGAAGACGTTTCGCCGCCGCGACCGCAAAGCCGGCCGCTTCGCACGCAAGCGTCCGTGGCCGGCGCTCGCCGACGTCACGTTCACGATCGCCCGCGGCGAGTGCGTCGCCATCCTCGGACAGAACGGCTCGGGGAAGTCGACGCTCGTCCGCCTGCTCTCGACGCTGTTGATCGGCGACGGCGGCGAAGCGCGCGTCTTCGGGCACGACGTGGACCGTGATGCTTCGACGATCCGCCGGCTCGTCAACCGCGTCTCGGTCGAAGCGAGCTTCTTCAAGAAGATGTCCGCGTCCGAGAACCTCTCGTACGCGGCGCGCTTCTACGGGATGACGCCGCGCCAGACACGCACTGCCGTGCCCGAGATCCTCGGCAGGGTCGGCTTCCCGCCGGAGCGGCGCAGCGAGTCGATGGAGAACCTGTCGCGGGGGATGCAGCAGAAGGTCGCCCTCGCACGGGCGCTCCTGACCTCGCCCGTCCTGCTCCTCCTCGACGAGCCGACGACCGGGCTCGACCCGCGCTCGAAGCTCGAGGTGCAGGAGTTCATCCGCCAGGTACGCGCGCAGCACGACGCGACGATCCTGCTCTGCACGCACGACATGGCCGAGGCAGAGACGCTCGCCGACCGGATCGGGCTGCTCGATCGCGGCCGGCTGCTCTTCCTCGAGCCGGTCGAGGACGTGAAGAAGCGCTTCGGCGTCGAGACGCTCGAGCAGGCGTTCTTCGCCGCCACCGGGCGCGAGTTCGAGGAGGAGAACGGAGACGACGAGGACGACGAGTACAGGGAGGTGTTCGGATGAGCGAGTACGCCATCGAGATGCGCAACCAGCTCGTCGGCCTGTTCGGGATCGTCGAGCGGAACGTCTACCTCACGAAGCGGTACTTCCTGTGGGACATCGCGTTCATGTTCTGGACGATCGCGAACACGCTCACGATCGTGTTCATCGCCCGTGCCGCGAACCTGCCGCCGGCGGAGGAGAACACGCTGGCGACGGCGCTACTCGTCGGCGCGACGATCTGGGCGTTCCTCGGGATCATCTTCGAGTTCATGACCGAGACCGTCGCCTGGGAGCGCTGGGAGGGGACGATCGAGTACACGTTCATGGCGCCGCTTTCGCGGCTCGTCCACTTGTTCGGGCAGGGCGCGTTTGCGGTGCTGTACGGCCTTGTTCGGGCGACGATCCTCTTCTTCGCGGTCGCGGCGTTCCTCGGTCTCCACGCGCCGAACGCGAACTACGGCGCCGCGCTGGCGCTGCTCGCGCTCGCGTCGGTGTCGTTCATCGGCGTCGGGATCATGACCTCGGTGCTGCCGCTGATCTCCCCGGAGAAGGGTGCGCAGCTCGGCTTCGTCGCGCAGGGCCTGATGCTCGTCGTCTCGGGCGTCTACTACCCCGTGAGCGTGATGCCGGAGTGGATGCAGTGGATCGCCAAGATCTCGCCCGCGACGTACGCGCTGCGCGGCTGCCGGGCGTCGATCGTGAACGGCGCCCCACTGGTGTGGGCGAACGTCTGGCCGCTGCTGATCATCGCCGTCCTGGCGACCCCGATCGGCCTCGCGATCTTCAAGGTCGGCGAGCGGTACGCGAAGAAGCACGGAAAGCTGAAGCGGGCGGGATGAAAGACTGGTTCGCGGGCGAGATCGCGGAGCGGTACGACGAGTCGACGGCCGGCAAGCCGGTCGAGCCGGTCGTCGACTTCCTGCTCCCGTTCGCGAGCGGCGGTGCGCTCGAGCTCGCGATCGGCACCGGCCGGATCGCGGTGCCGCTGGCCGCCCGCGGCGTGCGTGTCGCCGGCATCGACTTCTCCCCGGACATGGTCGCGGAGCTGCGGAAGAAGACGGATTCGATTCCAGTCGAGGTCGGCGAGATGGAGACGACGAGTGTCGAGGGGACGTTCTCGCTCGTCTACGTCGTTCTCAACTCGATCAACAACGTCACGACGCTCGACGGGCAGGTCGCGACGTTCGCGAACGCGGCGGCGCATCTCGAGCCAGGCGGGTGCTTCGTCGTCGAAGTCGGAGTCCAGAACAAACAACGGCTCGAGGTCTTCGATCTCAGCGACACGCACGTCGGAGTCGACGAGCTCGACTTCGACACCCAGCGGCTCGTCTCCCACCACTTCACGCTCATCGACGGCGAGTGGCGGCGCCTGTCGATCCCGTTCCGCTCCGTCTCGCCGGCCGAGCTCGACCTGATGGCACGGCTCGCCGGGATGGAGCTGCGAGAGCGGTGGGCGGACTGGGACCGCTCGCCGTTCACCGCGGAGAGCAAGAAGCATGTCTCGGTCTGGGAGAAGCCGACGGGATGAGGATCGAGCTGCCGATCGAGTCGGAGCGGCTCGTCATCCGTCCACTCGAGCTCGAGGACGCCGCAGACCTCCGAGAGCCCGAGCAGTGGATCCGGGAGAAGATCGACCGCTACGGGCGGGACGGAGGGATGAGCCTGTGGGCGGCGGTCGACCGGGAGAGCGGGCGCGCAGTCGCGCTGGCCGGCCTGCAGTGGGAGCAGATCGACGGCCGCCGTGAGCTCGATCTCGGCTGCGTCGTCGCGGACCACGAGCAGGGCCGCGGCTACGGCACGGAGGCATCGATCGCCGTCCTGGACGCCGCCTTCGCCGCAGGCTTCAAGCGCGTCACGGCGATGACGAAGCCCGACAACGCACCAGCTTTGCGCATCCTCGAGAAGCTGGGATTCGCGCGAGAGGGAGAGACGGACTTCGAGGGCCGCCACTACGCGTTCTTCACGAGGAGCCCGGCGGGATGAAGGTCACGTTCGTCAAGAAAGGGGAGAGGCGGTACGCCGTCGAGGTGCGCCGTGAGCGCTATCCCGACCTCTGGTGCGGGTCGATCGGCTACGACGACCGGCTCCCGCACGATCTCCTCCACTTCGTTGCGGAGGCGGAGTACGGCCTCGACGGAGGCGTGTTCGGCGACCTCGCCGCCGGCGGCAACGCGCGGATCTTCCAGTCGTTCGACCCGAAGCTGACCGCAAAGATGTGGCGCAAGCAGCGGATCCACCGGACCCGGCTCCCGGACGGCCGCCGCTCCGAGCAGCTCGCCGGGGAGCTCGAGCAGCGCTGGCGCGCGAGAACGCTCGAGCCGGATCTGCAACGGAAGCTGGACGACCTGGCGGAGCGCTGGCAGGCGCTGCAGGTGGGCGGCTCGCTCACCCTCGAGTGGCCGCGGCCGGAAGGACCAAAGCATCACACGGCAGGCAAGCGCCGGCGCCCCGCCACCGCCCGCCGCTAGCGGCCGGCCTGGGCGCGTTAGCGTTGCCGGATGCCCGCACGCGCACGCCGTTCCTGCCTGACCGTTCCCGCTTCGAGCGAGCGGATGCTCGCGAAGGCGCCGTCGCTGGCCGCCGACGAGGTGATCGTCGACCTCGAGGACGCGGTCGCGGCCGAAGACAAGGAACGGGCGCGCGGGCTCGCGGTCGCCGCGCTGGGACGCGGCCCGCTTGCGCGCACGACCGCGCTACGCGTCAACGGGCGCTCGACGCCGTGGTGGGAGGAAGATCTCCGTGCGGCGGCGGAGGTACGTCCCGACGTCGTGGTACTCCCCAAGGTCGAGTCCCCGGAGGACGTGTCCGCTGCGGCTGAGCTGCTCCCGGACGGAGTCGGGCTCGAGGCCCAGATCGAGACGGCGCGCGGGCTCGTCGAGGCCGAGCGGATCGCCGCCGCTGGACATGGGCTCGAGGCGCTCGTCTTCGGGCCGGCCGACCTCGCGGCCTCGCTCGGCGTGCCGGTGCTGACCATCGGCGCCGGGACCACCGAGTACGCACTCGCACACGTGCTCGCCGCCGCCCGCGCCTCGGGCCTGCAGGCGCTCGACGGGCCGCACGCGCGCCTGGGCGACGACCTCGGGCTCGTGCTCTCCGCGCGGCGCGCGCTCGAGCACGGCTACGACGGCAAGTGGGTGATCCACCCCAGCCAGATCGAGCCGGTCAATCGGATCTTCACCCCGTCGCCCGCCGACCTGGAGCGCGCGAAGCGGATCCTCGAGGCGGCGACGGGAGCAGCCCGATTCGAAGAGGAGCTCGTGGACGAGGCCTCGCGAAAGCTCGCCGAATCCCTGCTCAGGCGCGCCGAGCTGCTCGCCTAGCGGCCTTCCGCCGCTTGGCGTCCGGCGCGGCCAGCACGCCGCGGTACCACAGATGCAGAACCCCGGCGATCACGACGGCAACCAGCCCGAGGACCCTGGCGATGCTTGCCACCACGCCGCAGAGGGTACTTCCGGGCCATGACCGGGCGCCGAGAGCTCTGGGAGGTCACGCGCTTTTCAGGACCGCGGCGAGGCTTCCAGCCACAGTGCGATTGCTACCGCACCGACGACCCGCCGGCGCTTCACCTCGTCCTCGAGCTGCCGGGCGTCGACCCCGCAGCCGTGCGCATCGTCGCCGTCGGCACGACGCTCGTCGTCTCCGGCGTGCGCGAGCGGCCGCATCCGACGGCCGCGCGCTACCACCAGGTCGAGATCGAGTACGGGCCCTTCGAGCGGCGCATCGAGCTCGCGGAGGACGTCGACACCGACGCCGCGACCGCCACCTACGAGGCCGGGATGCTGCGACTCGAGGTGCCACTGCCGCGATGAGCGAGCTGGAGTTCAACGAGACCCCTGCGGCCCAGGTCGACGAGATCCCGGCCGAGCTGCCCGTGCTGCCGCTCAAGGAGACGGTCGTCTTCCCCGACTCGATGACCCCGCTCGCGATCGGGCAGGAGCGCTCGATCGCACTCGTCGACGACGTGGTGGGCGGCGAGCGCCTGCTCGCGCTCGTCACGGTGCGCGATGCGGAGGTCGACACGCCCGGGTGGGACGACCTCTACGAGATCGGGACGGCGGCGGTCGTGCACAAGATGATCCGAGTCCCCGACGGGACGCTGCGGATCCTCGTCCAGGGCGTGCGCCGCATCCGGCTCGAAGAGCCGGTGACCGACGACCCGTATCTCGTCGCGCGCTTCGAGTCGATCCCCGACGAGGTGGAGGAGAGCCGCGAGGTCGAGGCGCTGCTGCGGAACGCGCAGGGCCTCTTCGGGCGGATCATCGGCCTCGCCCCGTATCTGCCCGAGGAGCTGCAGATCGCGGCCGCGAACGTCGAGAGCGCGAGCGGTCTCTGCAACCTCGTCGCCTCGACACTGCGCCTCAAGACCGAGGAGAAGCAACAGATTCTCGAGCTCGCCGACACCGAGGAGCGGCTGCGCGAGGTCTCGAAGATCCTCAACCGCGAGCTCGACGTCTTCGAGCTCGGCACCAAGATCCAGTCGCAGGTCCAGTCGGAGCTGGAGAAGGGCCAGCGGGAGTTCTTCCTCCGCCAGCAGCTGAAGGCCATCCAGGAGGAGCTCGGCGAGGGCGACCCCGAGCAAGCCGACGCGAACGAGTTGCGCGAGCGGCTCGACGCGCTGGAGCTCCCGGACGACGTGCGCAAGGCCGCCGACCGCGAGCTCGCCCGGCTCGAGCGGCTCCCTTCTGCGGCGGCCGAGTACGGCGTGATCCGCACCTATCTCGACTGGCTCGCGACGCTGCCCTGGGGCGTGACGACGCCCGACGACCTCGACCTCGACCGGGCGCGCCAGATCCTCGACGAGGACCACTACGACCTCGAGAAGGTGAAGGAGCGGATCGTCGAGCACCTCGCGGTCTCGAAGCTCAAGCAGGATCCGGCCGGCCAGATCCTCTGCTTCGTCGGACCGCCGGGCGTCGGCAAGACCTCGCTCGGGCAGTCGATCGCCCGAACGCTCGGGCGAAAGTTCGCGCGGCTCTCGGTCGGCGGCGTCCGCGACGAGGCCGAGATCCGCGGCCATCGGCGCACGTACATCGGCGCGATGCCCGGCTCGATCATCCGCGCGCTCCGCGACGCCGAGTCGATGAATCCGGTGCTCCTGATCGACGAGATCGACAAGATGGGCGCCGACGTGCGCGGCGATCCCGCGAGCGCGATGCTCGAGGTGCTCGACCCGGCGCAGAACTGCACCTTCCGCGACCACTACCTCGACCTCCCCTTCGACCTCTCGAAGACGCTCTTCATCTGCACGGCGAACACCGTGGACACGATCCCGTCGGCCCTGCTCGACCGGATGGACGTGATCCAGCTCTCCGGCTACACCGAGGAGGAGAAGCTCGGGATCGCGGAGCGCTATCTCGTGCCGCGGCAGATCTCCGAGCACGGGCTCGAGCGCGACCGGATCGAGATCGGCGAGCCGGTGCTGCGGCTGCTCGCCCGCAAGTACACGCGCGAGGCCGGCGTGCGTGGGCTCGAGCGGCGGATCGG
>Ga0207657_10000848_pt1 | contig 32287 bp, 28 predicted proteins | sample KBSC33metaG_FD_184316 | JGI IMG/M metagenome (GOLD analysis project Ga0207657, IMG submission 184316) | Corn rhizosphere microbial communities from Kellogg Biological Station, Michigan, USA - KBS C3-3 metaG (SPAdes) (version 2) | ecosystem: Host-associated > Plants > Roots > Rhizosphere > Soil ...
CCCGATGGCCGCGCGTTTGCGCACTTGCCCATCTGAACAATTTGCGCGAGCCGCGGCTCGAAGCGTGGCGACGCCGACGCCGCAGGGACGGGCGTGTCAGCTGTAGGGCGAGGTCGTGCGACGCGTGCGAGTGGGGTGGCTGATGGGACTCGAACCCACGACAACCGGAATCACAATCCGGGACTCTACCAACTGAGCTACAGCCACCGCCGAAGGACGGACGCGCCGTTGCAGACGCATCCAGCGCGGATTATACCCCTCGCCGATCGGTGCCCGCACTGCGCGGGAAGCCGTTTCGCGGCGGCTGCTTCGTCACTGGTGCGCGCCCATCAGCCGGTCGGGCAGCCACGTCGCGATCTCGGGAAACGCGCAGAGGATCACGATCGCCAGCATCATGCAGGCGACGTAGGGAAGCGTGCCCCACATCACGCGCGTCACCGGAACGTCGGGCGCGATCGCGTTGACGATGTAGATGTTGAGGCCCACCGGCGGGTGGATGAGGCCGATCTCCATGTTGATCGTGACGATCACGCCGAACCAAACCGGGTCGAAGCCCGCGGCGCGCACGATCGGATAGAGGATCGGGCTCGTCATCAGGATGATCGCCGCCGGCGGGATGAAGAAGCCGCAAACGAGCAGGAAAACGTTGATCATGCCCATCAGCACCCAGCGGTTGACGTGCATGTCGGCAATCGCATGCGCGAGCGTCTGCGTCAGGTACAGCGAGGTCAGCATGTAGCCAAACAGCACCGCGGTCGCGATGATCATGAGGATCATCACCGACTCGCGCGTCGTGTCGCGCAGGATCTGCCACCACTGCGCGGGGCGCCACATCCGGTAGATGACGATCGCGAGCACGACGCAAAGCGCCGCACCCACGCCCGCCGCTTCCGACGGTGTCGCGACGCCGCCGTACAGCACGTACATGACGCCGACGACGATCGCGAGGAACGGCGCGACCTTCGGAATCGATCCGAATTTCTGCCTCCAGCTGTAGCGGAAATCCGCCGCATGCGCACGGAATCCGCGCTTCCAGATGATGAACAGCGTCCACAGCATGAAGAGTGCGGTCAGCATCAGGCCCGGAAACACGCCGGCGAGAAACAGCCGCCCGATCGACGTCTCGGTCGCGATGCCGTACAGGATGAACGTGATCGATGGCGGTATGAGGATGCCGAGCGTGCCGCCCGCGCAGATCGAGCCCGTTGCGACGTCGTCCGGATAGCCGCGGCGGCGCATTTCGGGAATGCCCATCTTGCCGATCGCCGCACACGTCGCCGGCGAGGAGCCGGTCAGCGCCGCGAACAGCGCGCACGCGCCGAGATTGGAGATCACGAGGCCGCCCGGAACGCGATAGAGCCAGCGGTCGAGCGCCTCGTAGAGGTCCTTGCCCGCCGGCGACGACCCGATCGCGGCGCCCATCATCACGAACATCGGGATCGACACGAGCGTGAAATCGTTCAGTCCCGAATAGAACGTCTCGGCCACCACGTGCAGCGCGTCGAAGCCCTGGAAGATCAGCACGAACAGGATCGAGATCGCGCCAAGACCGAACGCCACCGGCGCGCCGGACAGCAGCATCGCAAGCGTGACGACGAGGACGAGGATGCCCGCGTGTGTCGGCGTCACTGCCTGCCCTCCCGCGGCCTCATTCGCTGAGCTCCGCGCGAGCGGCGCGAGCGGCCTTCGCGGCGGCGTCGTCGCCGTCCTCGATGCCGAACGGTGCTTCGCGACCGGTGACGAGAGACGCAATGTCGACGACGTACTGGAGCGTCAGCAGGCCGAGCCCGATCGGCATCGACGAATAGGGAATCCACAGCCGCGCACGCCACATCGTGTCGGAAACCCAGCGGTTGTCCCACGCCTCCTTCCAGAACAGGAACGTCATCACCGCCATGACGATGCAGAACGCGGCGGAGGTCAGCGCGGCGAAGAGCGCCAGCGCGAAGCGGCCGCGGGGCGCGAGGTGCAGCGGCAGCACGTTCACGTTGACGTGGCCGCGCGTCATCAGCACGTAGGGGCTGCCGATGAAGGTCGCCGCGGTGATGCAGTACGTGATGAAGTCGGTCTGCCAGATCGTGCTCTGGTTCAGCACGTAGCGGACGAACACCATCTCACACACGATGACCACGGCGAGCGCCACGAGCGCTGCGGCGATGAAACCGCAGAGCTGCGACAACATCCTGACCGCGCGCGCGAAGCGGTCGAGCGCGCCGCCAGCTGGAACGGAATTCAAGCCGCTGGACGCCGGTGCGCGACGAGGCCGCAGGCGCACCGGCGCGACCATCGTGTTACTTGACCGACAGCGCGTCGTCGATCAGCTTCTTGCCGTCCGGCACTTCCTTCGCGAAATCGGCATAGGAGCTCTTCTTGGCGATGGCGATCCACTGGTCGTATTCGGCCGGCGTCATCGTCACCACTTCCACGTTGTGGTCCTTGAACGCCTTGACCATCTCGTCGTCGAGCTTCTTGCCTTCGTTCGCGAAGTACGCCTCGGCCTTCTTGCCCGCGGCGAGCAACACCGCCTGCTGCTTCTTGTCGAGCCGGTCGAAGCTCTTTTTCGACATGAGCACCGGCTCGTACATGAACCACAGCGCATTCTCCCCGGGCGCCGTGATGCATTTGACCTGCTCGTAGATGCGGAACGACACGAAGCTGCTCGTGCTCGTGTCCGTCGCATCGGCGACGCCGGTCTGCAACGCGTTGTAGACCTCGTTCGACGGCACGGAGACGATCGACGCGCCGGCCGCCTGCCACATTTCGGCGAAGGTCGGACCGGCCGAGCGGATCTTCAGGCCCTTCATGTCGGCGGGCGTGCGGATGCAGCCCTTCTTCGACGCCACGGCGCCGGCGAGCCACGAGTCGGACAGCACGACGACGCCGGCCTTCTCGATCTTCGCCTTGATCTCCTTCATGAACGCGGAGTCGTTGAGGCGCGCCGCACGTTCGTGATTGCGCACCAGGCCCGGCATCAGCGTCGCGCCGAACGCGCGCACCTTGCCGCTTGCATAGTCGAGCGGGAACGACGAGATGTCGAGCTGTCCGTTGACGAGCGCGTTCCATTGCTCGTTCGGCTTGAACAGCGCCGCTCCCGGATAGACCTGGACGTCGAGATCGACGCCGGCGGCCTTCGCATCGCGCGCGATGATCTGCACCATTTCGTCGCGGACGTCGCCCTTGCCGCCGGGAAACTGATGGGATGCGCGCAAGACCACGGGAGCGGCCGCGAGCGAGCCGCTGACGAGCGCCAGCGCGATCGCGCCCAGCATGCCGAGGGGCGTGGAACGTTTCATCGTATTTCCTCCATTGAATCGATCGATCGGGAATGTGCGCCGCTCCCCGACCGCTTCTGTTATGTACTGCTCCGCTTTCGCGTCCGGCGCGCCGGCCATTGTAATCGCTTATCGCGCAAAAAAAACCCACCGCCGCGGGGCGACGGTGGGTTGCGGGGTGCAGCGAGGCCCGAACGCGAACGCTAGTTGCAGTGCGGCACGTCGGGGTAGATCGGTTCCTGTCCTTTCGGCGCGGGCACGCCGGCGGCGAGTCCTGCGTCGATCAGGCGCTTGACCTCGGCGGTCGTGTCTTCGCAGATCATCAGGCGGTTCTTCACCAGGTCGTCGACCGCGTTGACCACAGCGCTGCGGTATTGACCGAAAGACTGGTACCGCTCCTCGACCGACGGCCGGGGATCGCCCGACGCGAGTCGCTCGGTCTTCGTCTTCGCGAACGGGATGTACTGACCGGACGACTCGCAGCCGTCGTTGGCCCACACGCCGGAGCGCAGCGCCCAGCCGGTGTATGTCGCCAGCGGAACGGTCAGCTCAGGCAGCCGGATGCCGGCGATCTCGTTGCCGTCACTATCCCATTTCGGAACGAACGTGGGATAGATCGGACCGAGCTGAGGGTTGTCCTCCATGATTCCGTTGAAACCCGGAGGAAGCGGCGGGTTGATCGTGGGGACGAACGTGCTATAGAAATCCGCGCCGTAATTGAAGCGATATCGCGTCGTCTTCAATCCCGTGTACGTGACGAACGGAATGCCAACGTAGTGGCCGCCGGTCAGCGCGGGATCCGGAACGGGCACGAGCGTCTTGTCGCGGAACGTCGGGATCCGCGACGCGGGTGGCGCGATGCCCTGCGTGGACCATGCATCGAGATCTTCCCAGAGTGCGCGCTGCACCTCGGCGGAATCGAGCGGGTTCAGAAACTGCTGGCAACTCCCCCTCGACGCCGGATTCCCCGCGCCGCCGTGCTGCTTGCTCGAGAGCAGGTACAGCCGTGCGTCGGGATGGTCGGGCAGGTCGACGGTGCCCATGGGATCGGTGTGGAACAACGACGCCGCCTTCACCCAGTACTCGTTCGACGAATAGAACTCCATCGCGAGCGGACAGGTGTTCGTCTGCGAGCACTTGAGGAAGCGCCCGTCGGTCTGCCCGGAAATGGGATCGAACGTCGTCTGGTTCGCAAACGGGAACAATCCTTCCAGGTAAAGCTCTTCCTGACGGTTGCGCTCGGTCCGTTTCGTCTGCGACCAGCGGTAGTTCATGTTGAGCCCGTCGCCGGCCGCAATCCATTGCAGCATCCCGTCGAACACCTTGCGGTGGCTTTCGTCCTCGTTGAAGCCGAGATGCGTGAAGTCGTTCAGCAGTCGTCCCGGCTGCGACGAGATCTCGGTGTAGATGCGCGTCACGTCGCCGGCAAGCGGATTCGGCGTGCCGAAATCGTCGGTGGCGGCGTACCGGATGAACGAATTGAAGTCGCGCACCGCCGCGAAGCCAAGGCCGTTCGGCGTCGGATCCTTCGCTACGTAGGTGAACTCGTAGATGTCGTTCGAAACGAAACTGCCCGTCGTCAGCTTGATCGCGGTGTGCGTGGCGTCGGTATAGGCCCATCCGCTCGCCGGAACCACATCTGCATGGTCGTCGAGGTGGATGCGGTGCGTCAGCGTCGCATCCGCAGGAGCCTGGCTGCCGGATGCGGCAGGATAGGTGAGCTTGTAGGTTGCTCCGGGGCTGACGATGTATTCGTACCCGGGGCCGGTGATCGGCGAACCATCGCCATTCGTCAACACGGGAAAGTGGGCGGTTGCCGTCGTGCTGGTCAGGCTCGCCAGATCGTTCTCCCAGCCGCTGAACACCATCGTGTAGCCGCGCGGCCACAGGAACGAATTCGCAAGCGCGACGGGATCGGTGATCGTCGTGCCCGGATCGTTGCCACCGGGACTCCTGTTCAGCGTGTTGAACGTCTTGCCGCCGCGGTTCGGCGGCTCGTACATGACCTTGTGCGCGCCCTTGCCGAGATCGACGGGCTTCAGGATGTAGAAGTTGTGCTGATATTCGACGTGCCCGTTCGCGTTCCGCGGCGCGAGCTTGATGTCCGTGATGACGGCATTGAGCGGATCGTTCGGATCGATCTCGCCGCTCGCGATGCCTTTGATCACTTCGTACTGACCGACGCCGGCAAACGAGTATCCGCCGAATGCCGGGCCGCTCGACAGGATCTGGATTTTCGTCGTACGTGCGTCGGCCGACGCGGCGATCACCATGCCGGCCGCCAACGCGCTCGCGATGCTGAGACGCAGAAGCTTGCGCTTCTCGAATTCACGCGCGCGCCGGAAGGGCATGCTTGACTTGTTCCGAACCATATTTACTTCTCCTCGGGTGAAGTCCGGTCCGCTCACCGTTGAGTCGGACTCCGGAAATTGGGACACGTCACCGCCGCGACACCAGACCGCCCCGGCGGGCGGCCGGGGCGACCGCGCGCTACCGCAATCGCGGGAGCGCGGCGGGAAAGCCGTGATCGACGTTCAGGAACGAGCTACGACGCGGTATTCGGCGGCTTGCCGCTGAATACGTTGAGCGCATGGGCCGAGGCGGAGTGCCTTTTCGGCGAATGAATGGGCCGGCGCGCTGCATGCGATGCCGACATCGCCGACGCAACGACACCCTGACGTGCCGACATCGTGATTCCTCCGACCTTCCGGCGCCTCACCATCGCATGATGGGCGCCTTGTGATTGTCGTACGCTCGATTCGCCGATTCGGCGCTGCGCACGAGGAATCGTATACAACGCCTTTGTTCGGGGGAAGTCAACTTGCGGCGACGCGCGGCGAAATGGCACGCCCGACAGGACTCGAACCTGTAACCGCCGGCTTAGAAGGCCGGTGCTCTATCCAATTGAGCTACGGGCGCACGCGCACACGATCATACCGCGCTGGTGGGCGCGCGACGCCTGCCGTAAAGTAGTAGCGCAGAGGCCAAATCCGGGGCGATTGGTGCAACAACAACCCGCGGTCACGACGTTCCTGTTCACCGACATCGAGGGCAGCACCCGGCTGTGGGACCAGGAGCCCGAGCGCATGCGCGACGCGCTCGCCCGCCATGATGCGCTCGCGCGCGCCGCCATCGAAACGCGGCAGGGTACGCTCGTCAAGACGACCGGCGATGGTGTCCACGCGGTTTTCGGCGATCCGCTGGACGCCGTGATGGCGGTCGTCGAGCTGTCGCGGCGGCTCGAAAATGTGCAGGAAACGGCGGGACTTGCGCTGCGTGTTCGGTGCGGCCTGCATGCGGGCGTCGTCGAGCACCGCGATAACGATTACTTCGGCACGGCGGTCAACCGCGCGGCCCGCATCATGAGTGTCGCGCACGGCGGCCAGATCCTCGTGTCGCAGTCGGTCGCCGAGCTCGTCGGCGGTCGCCTGCCGGGCGACCTGACGCTGCTCGATCTCGGCGTCGTGCGCTTGCGCGACCTCGCACGAGCCGAACGGCTCTACCAGGTCGTGCATCCGGCGTTGCGCGCCGCGTTTCCCCCGCTCCGCTCGCTCGAGTCGATCCCGAACAACCTGCCGCAGCAGCTCACCTCATTCATCGGCCGCGAGCGCGAGCTTGGCGAAATCCGCGCGCTGCTGCGAACGTCGCGCCTCGTCACCGTCACGGGGACCGGCGGCCTCGGCAAGACAAGGCTGTCGCTGCAGGTGGCCGCCGACGTGCTCGACGATTTCGGTGATGGTGCATGGCTCGTGGACCTCGCCTCACTCGCCGACGCACGGCTCGTCGCGCAGGCGGCGGCGGCGGCCCTCGGCGTCAAGGAAGACGCGGGCCGCTCGATCACCGATGCGCTGGTGCGGCATTGCCACGACCGCGCGTTGCTGCTCGTGCTCGACAACTGCGAGCACCTGATCGATGCATGTGCCGAGTTCGCGGTGCAGCTTTTGCAATCGACGAGCGGCGTGCGCATCCTCGCGACGAGCCGCGAGCGGCTCAACGTGCGCGGCGAGCGCGCCTACCCGCTCGCACCGATGCGCGTGCCCGATCGCGATGCGCCGGACGCTGCGACCACGCTCGCGCAATCGGATCCGGTGCGGCTTTTCATCGACCGCATCGCGGCGTCGCAGCCGGGGCTCGCCGCAAACGGGCAAAACATCGCGCTCATCGCCGAAATCTGCCGGCGTCTCGACGGCATTCCGCTTGCCATCGAGCTCGCGGCGGCGCGCGCTCGCGTGCTGCCGATCGCCACGATCGCCGCGCGCCTCGACGACCGTTTCCGGCTGCTGACCGGCGGTGACCGAACGGCGCTTCCGCGGCAACAGACGCTGCGTGCGCTGATCGACTGGAGCTATGAACTGCTCTCCGAGTCCGAGCGCGTGCTGTTCCGCCGGCTCGCCGTATTCTCGGGCGGGTTCACCGTGGAAGACGCCGAGGCGGTGGCGTCGGACCGCGCGCTACCCGACGCGGCCGTCATGGACATGCTCGCCAAGCTCGTCGACAAATCGCTCGTCGTGCTCGACGCCGACGGCGCGCGCTATCGGGTGCTCGAAACCGTACGCGAGTACGCGCGCGAGCGCCTCGACGAAAGCGGCGAGGCGAAGCGGCTCCGCGACGCTCACTTGCGGCACTACGTCGCGGTTGCCGAATCGGCGGAGCCGGAGCTTTTCGGGCCCAGGCAGGGCGAAGTGTTCGCGCGTCTCGATGGCGAGCGCGAGAATCTGCTGGCGGCGCATGCGTGGTGCGCGTCGGCCGAGGACGGGGTCGAGCTGGGATTGCGCCTTGCTGCGCTCAAGTTCTACTGGATCCATCGCGGCGTGCCGGGACTCGGCTATCGGCTGGGCGTCGAAGCGCTGGCACGCACGCGCCCCGACGACCGGTCCGTGGTGCGCTGCCGCGCGCTGTTCGACGTCGGCCAGGTGGCCTGCTACATGGGACGCTACGCCGAAGGACAGCGGCACCTCGAGGAGAGCATCGCGATCGCGCGCGAGCTCGGCAACGACGCGCGCATCGCGTCCGCGCTGCAGCCGCTTGCGATGGCGTATCTTGGCCAGGGCAATGCCGCCGCGGCGGAACGTCTTCTCGACGAAGCACTGGAGCTCGTGCGTGCGCAGGGCAACAAGCACGACCTCGCCGCGGCGCTCAACGCGATGGCGCAAGTTCATCGCACGCGCAAGGATCTCGACGCCGCGCTGCCCCTCTATGAACAGGTCGTCGGTCTCGCGCGTGAGACCGGCGACCGGGAAAGCGTCGCGTTCGGACTGCTCAATCTGGCGATGGCGTCGATCGCGCGCAACGCAAACGATCGCGTGCCGGCGATCCTGCTCGAGGCGCTCGCCATTGCGGACGAAAACCGCTCGACGCCGGCCGCGCAGAGCGTGCTCGAAGTGTCGGCGGGCTTTGCGGCCGCGCAAGGCGACTGGAAGCGCGCCGCGCGGCTGTTCGGGGTTGCCGAAGCGCTGGCCGAGACGACGGGCCTGCGGCGCGATCCGGCGGACGAAGCCTTTCTCGCTCCGCTGATCGACCGGGCGCGTAACGCCCTCGGCGCGCCGGCGTTCGGATCCATCGAAGCCGCGGGACGCGCCGTCAGCCGCGATGCGGCGATCGCCGAGGTGCGCGGCTGGATCGTCGCCAGCGCACAGCCGGCACCCGTCTGACGCCAGCCGGCGTGGACGGCGCGCTCACCTGTTCACGATCCATGGATCGAGCGATTGCACGCCGCGCGGGCCGAACAGGCTCTGCGGAACCGTGACGGTGATCCGGTATTCGAAAACGCCGAATTCGGGAGGCGTGTCGCCGCAAACGAATTCACGGCCGTCGCCGCGCGGCTCGCACATGAACAGGCTGTCGTTGAACGCGATGCCGTTGCTGGCGAAGCGCGCGCCGGTTTCGCCCGACAGCCGCCACACGATGTCGGTACGCCGGCCGCGATCTTCGACGACGACCAGGTCCGGGTCGACGGAGATGCTGCAGCCGTAGAAATGGTCGCACGTCACTTTCACGTCGACGGGGCAAGCACTGCCGGCGTGACAGCTCGCGTGCGTCAGAACGCGCTCGGGTTGCGGATGCATTGCAGCGCAGCCGGCGAGCAGCGAGCAGGCGGTGACGCAGGACCAGAGCGCTTTGCGCATTGTTCTTCCCCCGTGACGTGGCAGCGGCATTGTCGGTCATCCTGCGGGCAAATGGAACGCGACGCACCGCGCGCCATTGCGCATTGCCATGCGACGGCGACCCGGCGCGCCCGTCCGGCGGCTGCCGGTGTTTCTCCTACACGAGCGGTATTCGCTACACGCAGCGCCGGTTCCCGGGGCTACCCCGGGCGCGTCGCACCCATGTAAATCATTGCCTTGCATTCCGGCAGGCAACTTGCATCAAGCGCACTCACCGGCGGCCATCGGCCGTCCTGGATTGAAAGGAGAGTCGCGATGGATTCGTTGCTCGGAAAATTCGCTACCGCATGCGCGGCAGCCCTCATGACGCTTGCCGGGGCCGCGTGCGCAACCACTTCCGGCCAGGCGGCGCCGTCGTCGGGCGCGTCCGCCACGACGCTCGCACAGTCGACGCCATCGCCGGACACGTCCACCACCACGACGACGACACCGGCCCCGTCGAGCGCCCCGTCGACGGTTACGCCCTCGCCGGCCGCGCCATCGGCCGCGTCGCCATCCTCGTCGACGGCCGGCGGCACGTCCAGCGATACGCCGGGGAATACCGCGGCACCGGGCAGCGCCAGTACGTCGCAGGAGGTCGAGGCACGCAAGATCTTCGACCAGCTCGACGCGAACCACGACGGCACGCTGTCGTTCGAGGAATTCTCGCGCGCAACCTTCCGCGCGAAATGAGCGCACGCATCGGGCGTCTTCGATGATGCACACGAGGCGTGACGGGCGCCACCGCTACGCCGCGGGTGCCGTCTCGGTTGCGCTCGTGTGGGCAGCAGCCGCCGCCGCCGCGGGGCCGGAGGTCGGGGTAAGCGATCTGCCCGCGGCGTGGGCCGCCGCGCGCAGCGCCGACACCGAGCGCGCCGAGCTCACGGCGCCCGGCGTTGCGGCCGATTCGATGTTCCGCGACGATCGTGCGCGACGCACGCAGAGCGATGCCGCAGACATCGACGCGCACAAGAGCTACGCCATCCCGGCCGCCGAGATTCTCGGCTTCGAATTTCTGCTTAACCAGTTCGATCGGCACGTGCTCGGTACCGACTTCGCAAGCAACGCATCGACGATACGGCGCAACCTGCATAGCAGCTGGGTGGTCGACCGCGATCCGTTCCAGATCAACCAGCTCGGCCATCCGTACGCGGGGTCGATGTACCACGCGTTCGCACGCTCGGCAGGACTCGATTACTGGACATCGCTCGGTTACACGTTCGCCGGCAGCGCACTGTGGGAAATCGCCGGCGAGCGCAGCCTGCCGTCGCGCAACGACCAGATCAACACCGGCATCGGCGGCAGCTTTCTCGGCGAGATCCTGTTTCGTCTGTCGAATCTGACGCTCGAGCACGAGAACGTGCCGCCGTTCTGGCGCGAAACCGCGGCGGCGCTGATCTCGCCGCCGGTGGGCTTCAACCGGCTCGCGTTCGGCGAGCGATTCCGCACGATCTTCCCGAGCAACGATCCGATCTATTTCAGCCGGCTGCAGGTCGGCTTCAGCCGCAGCGTGCAGAACAGCGCCGGCGCGTCGGCGGCCGACTTCAAGCGCAGCGAAGCATTGATCGATTATTCGATCGACTATGGCTTGCCGGGCCGGCCCGGCTACACCTATGCGCGGCCTTTCGACTACTTCAGCCTCGAGGCCACCGCCTCGAGCGCGAACGGCGCCGAAAGCCTGCTGACCCGCGGCCTCCTGCTGGGCAAGGATTACGAAGCGGGCCACGACTACCGCGGCGTATGGGGGCTGTACGGCCTGTACGACTACATCGCGCCGCAGACCTTTCGCGTATCGAGCACGGCGGCCGCCCTCGGCACCACGGCGCAGTGGAAGCTGTCGGAGACGATGGCGTTGCAGGGAACGGCGCTGGCCGGCGCCGGCTACACCGCTGTCGGCACGACGCACAGCACGTCGGACAACGATTACCACTACGGTGTATCGCCGCAGGCGCTGCTCGCGCTGCGGCTGATCTTCGGCGACCGCGCAGCGCTCGATCTCACCGGCCGCGAATATTTCGTGAGCCGCGTGGGGGCGGCCGCGCGCGGCGGTCACGACAACATCGTGCGTCTCGACGCATCCCTCACGTTCCGCATTCGCGATCGTCACGGCATCTCGATCCGGTACCTGCTGAACCGGCGCGACGCGTTCTATCCCGACGTCGGCGACAGCTCGCAGACGCGCGGCACGATCGGGCTCTTCTACACCTACCTCGGGCACCAGCGCTTCGGCTACGTGCCGTGGCAATAGGCGGGTAACGATTGAATCAGTAGCGCGCGCTGCCGGGTGTGCGCGGGAACGGGATCACGTCGCGCACGTTCGACAGGCCGGTCGCATACGCGATCGTGCGCTCGAAGCCGAGGCCGAAACCCGCGTGCGGCACGCTGCCGTAGCGCCGCAGGTCGCGGTACCAGGCGTAATGCGCCTTGTCGAGCCTGGCCTCGTCCATCCGCGCATCGAGCACGTCGAGCCTCTCCTCGCGCTGGCTGCCGCCGATGATCTCGCCGATGCCCGGCGCCAGCACGTCCATCGCCGCCACCGTCTTGCCGTCGTCGTTGACGCGCATGTAGAACGCCTTGATCGCCTTCGGGTAGTTCATCACGATCACCGGCTTTTTCGCGTAGGTCTCGGACAGGTAGCGCTCGTGCTCGGATTGCAGATCCATCCCCCAGCTCACCGGAAACTGGAACGTCTGCGTCGCCTCGCCGAGGACGCGGATCGCCTCGGTGTAATCCATCCGCACGAATTCGGAATCGACGATACCGGCGAGCTTGGCGATGACGCCCTTCTCGATCCGCTGCTCGAAGAATGCCATGTCATCCGCCCGTTCCTCGAGCACCGTGCGGAAGACGTGCTTCAGAAGCGCTTCGGCGAGGGTCGCGTCGTCGGCCAGATCGGCGAATGCGATCTCGGGCTCGATCATCCAGAACTCGGCCAGATGGCGGCTCGTGTTCGAATTCTCCGCGCGAAAGGTGGGACCGAACGTATACACCTTCGACAACGCGAGGCAGTACGCCTCGACGTTGAGCTGTCCCGACACGGTCAGGAACGTTTCCCGCCCGAAGAAATCCCGCGTGTGGTCGATCGTTCCTTCCGCGGTGCGCGGCAGGTTCGCGAGGTCGAGCGTCGACACGCGGAAAAGCTCGCCGGCGCCCTCGGCGTCCGACGACGTGATGATCGGCGTGTTGATCCAGAAGAAGCCATGCTCGTGGAAGAAGCGGTGGATCGAATGCGCAATGGAGTCGCGCACGCGCGTCACCGCGCCGATCACGTTCGTGCGCGGGCGCAGATGCGCGACGTCGCGCAGGAACTCGAGCGTATGCGGCTTCGGCTGGATCGGATAGGAATCGGGATCGTCGACCCAGCCGACGACACGAACCGCACTCGCCTGCATCTCGAACGGCTGCCCCTTGGCGGGCGACGCGACCACGGTGCCGGTGATCTCGACCGCGCAACCCGCCGTCAGGTGCACGACCTCGTCGGCATAGTTCGGCAGCGTATTCGGCACGACGGCCTGCACCGGGTTGAAGCACGAGCCGTCGGAGACGTGCACGAACGAGATGCCGGCCTTCGAATCGCGTCGCGTCCGGACCCAGCCCGCGAGCACGACCGCCACGTCGGCCGGCGCGCGCCCGGAAAGGATATCGCTGCAGGAAAAGCGCTTCATTGCCCTGGCGGAAGCGTGAAAACGGACACTCTACCCGAAGCCCAGCACCCGCCGCGGCGTCTCCCATAACACCTTGCGCCGATCGGCCGCATCGGGCACGAGGCGCTCGAGCAGCGTCAGCAGCGGCCCGACGTCGATACGCCGGGGCGCGCGCAGGAACGGCCAGTCGGACGCCCAGACGCATCCATCCGGCGTGAACGCGTCGAGAAGCGCTTCCATGTGCGGACGGACGTCGTCGTAAGGATGAGGCGCCTGCGAGAATTTGAAATAGCCCGACAGCTTGACCACCGCGCGTCGCTCGCGTCCGAGCCGCAGCAGTTCCTGGAATCCGGGCTCGCGCAGTCCGGCATCGGGTGATGGACGTCCGCAATGGTCGATCAACAGGCGCACGCCCGTACGCTCGAAAAGCGGCGCGAGCGCGCAAAGCTGCGCGTGCCGGACCTGCAGCGACACGCACATGTCGAGCGCCTGCAGCTTCGCGAGCAGCGCCTCCGCGGCGAGGTAATGCTCGACGCCGTGATGCGTCGCGTTGAACGCGACACCGCTAATGCCCCGCTCGCGCAACGCGAGGAGCTCGCCCTCGCCGATGCCGTTCGAAACCACGGCAATTCCCTTGTAGCGCCCGCGACCGCGCTCGATCGCGTCGAGAAGGCAGCGGTTGTCCTCCTCGTAGCCCGAGTTCGGTCCGACGATCAGTCCGTGGCGCACGCCGTACGCGTCGTGCATCTGCGCAAGCTGCAGCGCCGTTCCCACCTCCTGGCCCGACGGACGATAGAACGTGTCCTCGCCATACGCGAAGCCGGCGGGATCGAGCACATGGCAGTGGCAATCGATCTTCGGCTCGTCGAAGACGGTCATCGCGGCGGGCGACTCAGCGCCACTCGTCGATCGCCGGCACGCGCAGCGATTCGACCGCCGGCAGGTCGAAGCCGAAGTGCGCGGCAAGCAAGGCGCGCAGCGCCGTTCGGTCGGGGAGTTGGCTCGTCCGCGAGCCGCGCTCGTCGACCACGGTCACGTCGCGGTTCATGACGCTGACGCGGCCGCGATCGGTAAGCGCGCGTAGCAACAGCCGGTTGCGAAACACCGATGCAGGGTGCGTTGCGATGTAATGGTTGGCGACGATGAAGTCGCTCGCATTGTCGGTTTCCAGCGTCGACGTCCACGCATCGATGACCCTGCCGTCCTTGCGGGTGCGCATTACCCAGTGCGCACCGTCGCGCGCCATCCAGTGCGACGCGTCCGCGGCGGCCGCATCGCGCAGCAGGAGCGGCACGTCCGGGGCAAGGCCGCCGAAGCCGGGATCGACGACGAACCTGCCTTCGGCAAGCGGAATCGTAAGGAACATGTGCGTGCGCGGCACCTCGGTGCGCGGCGCGACCAGCACGACCCGCGCCGAATGACGCACCGGCGCAAAGCCCAGCGCATCGAGCACGGCGGCAAAGAGCGTTCCATGCTCGAAGCAATACCCGCCGCGCCGCGCATGCACGAGCTTGCCCTGCAGCGCGGCAAGGTCAAGCTCGATCCCCTTGCCAAGCAGCACGTCGAGGTTCTCGAACGGGATGTGGCGCATGTGCGCGCGGAGCAGCCCGGCGAGCGTTTCGTAGGTCGCGTGCGTCGAGCCGCCCCACGCGACACGTTCGAAGTAGGCGTCGAGGTCGATCGGCACGTTCATCACGGTGAATCGTAGCGCCGCATCGACATCAGCGCGCGCCGCGCCGAAGGCACTCCTGAAACCGCTGGTCGACCCGGCGAGCGAATCCCTCGGTCGTGAACCGCCGCGTGATCTTCGGACTCGAAAGCACGATCGTCGGCACCACCGCGCGCGGCAGGCGCGCGTGTGCAGCCGCATCGGCGAGCGCGAACACGCGCGCGTAAAGCGGCGTTTGCTCGAACGCTTCGTCGCGCCCGAGCTCCAGATCATGGCGAATGTCGACAGTGCTGCTCCCGGTCCGGGCGGAGAGCACGCGCAGCGCAAGTTCGGTGTTGCCCGGCTCGCGCGCCGGCTCGCCTCCATCGTAACGGAGAAGGTCGCCGTCCGCGACGAGTGGAATGCCCGACACGTCGGCCACGGCACGCTGGAATGCGGCGTTGCGACTCGCGTAGCGTCCGGCGTTGTAATCGGCGAAGCGATAGAGGTATCGGTCGTAGGGCGCCCGATACGCCAGAAGATGCGCGATCCCGAAATACACGCCGCCGCGGCGCGAGAACACTTCGTCGCGTATCGAACCGCTCATCGGATACGGATACGGGGCCGTCTTCACCTGCGCTTCGGCGAATGCGACGGCGACCTGCATCGGCCCGCCGGTGCGCACCGGATTGCGATCGGCGAAAAACGTCCTGCCCAGCGGGACGCGCCCGATGAAATCGTCGTAGAGCGCGCTCAGCTGTCCCTCGGTCGTGACGGTCTCGAGCCGCTCGCTGTAAGGCCTGCCATCGGACGAGCGCAGCGCGAGGGCTGCGTCGAGTACGAGCTCCGGCACGCCGGCGCGCCGGCGCCGCGCTTCGATCTCCTTGCGGGCGATGCGCGCGAGCCCGGGCACCGGGGGATCGGCGCGCATCCCCGATTCCTGCTCGGCAATCGCGATGGCGGCGCAGGCGTTCTGCGCGGTGGGCGCGATGTCGAGCGCCGCGATTGCGGCGTAAATATCCGTTGCCCAGCCCGCGCGATCGGCGAGGCCGGCCGGAAGATGGCGGCTCACCAGCGCGCGACCCTCGGCGCCGGTCAGGCCTGTATGCGCCGGAAGTCCGGGCGGCGGTGCATTGATCGCACACCCGGCAAGGCAAATGGCGGCGATCACCGCGAAGCGCCTGCCGCCGTCGAAATGGCGAACCCGGCCGCCGCTTTGCTTTCCCATCGAACGTAGGATAGAACCGGCTCGAAGACGTTGCATGCTTCGCCTTATCGCCGACCCGCCGTTACGATTGCCCGATGATGTCTTCTGCCGTCGCGTGCGTCCGTGACTACTGAAATCCGAGACTGGATCGTCGAGCGCGCCCTCGCCGGCGAAAGCGAGGTGGACATCCTCGCCGGGGTATGCGAACGGCTCGAAGCGCTCGGTTTTCGCCTCGTGCGCGCGTCGGTTGCCACCGACCTGCTCGACCCGACGTACAACGGCCGCGGCGTGCGCTGGAATCGCGGACAGGGTGGGATCGAGGAGGCGTTTCCGAGGGCGGACGGGGCGATCGTCAACGAATCCTGGGTCGGCAGCCCGTTCTACGCGTTGTCCGAGGGCGGCCTCGCGCGCCTGCGCCGTCGCCTCGATGCAACCTATCGCCGCGGCGAATTCGCGTTGCTCGACCGGTTCGCCGACGAGGGTGCAACCGACTACGTTGCGTTCGCGACGCGCGTGGGCGAGCGCGCGCGTCTCGGCGAGGGCCAGGGTATCGCTTCGTCGTGGCTCACCGACGCCGCGCCGGGGTTCAGCGAGGCGCAGATCGACGTGATTGCCGGCCTTCTGCCTACGCTCGCGCTCGCGTTCATGCTGCGCACGACGCATCGCACGGCCCACACGGCGATCACGACCTACCTGGGAACCGACGCGGCGTTGCGCGTGCTCGCGGGCAACATCGTGCGTGGCCGTGCAACGCCGATCACCGCGGTCGTGTGGTTCAGCGATCTCGTGAGCTTCACGCGGATCACCGACAGCGTGAGCCCCGACGTCGTGCTTTCGCTTCTGAACGATTACGCCGAAGTGCAGGTGGAGGCGATCGAGATGAACGGCGGTCACGTCCTCAAGTTCATCGGGGACGGCATCCTGGCGATCTTTCCCCACGACGATTCGACACTGGCGTGCGCGCGAGCGCTCGACGCGGCCACCGAGCAGACGCGCCGCATCGCCGCGTTGAACGCCCGGCGCACCGCCGCGTCGCTGCCGGTGACAGCAACCCAGTTGGCGCTGCACCTGGGCGAGCTCTTGTACGGCAACGTCGGCAGTCCGCGCCGGCTCGATTTCACGGTGCTCGGACCGGCGGTCAACGAGGCCGCGCGCATCGAGGCGCTGTGCCGCTCGCTCGATCAGCCCGTCATCGTGTCCTCGGCTTTTGCGGATGCCGCGGGACCGGCGCGCGAGCGCCTGGTGAGCCTCGGCCGCTATGCGATGAAGGGCGTCGTCCGGCCGCAGGAGCTGTTCACGATCGATCCCGAGTGGCGTCGAAGCGACGTTGACCGGCCGCTGAGCGACCCGGGAGATAGGTGAAGAACCTGCCCGGCGGTGCGCGTCAAGATAGTTGTCGCGCACCGCAAGTACGGACACCGTTACCTATGTCTGCGGTCCGTACACGCCCATTGCTGGTCGGGGTGAGAGGATTCGAACCTCCGACATCTTGCTCCCAAAGCAAGCGCGCTACCGGACTGCGCTACACCCCGAACGGCAGATTATGACATCCGCGGCCAGCGGCGCTGCGCGCGCTCGTCGTTCGATTGACATCGTCATCCGGCAGGCCCGCGCCTGGAACATCGTTGCCTCGACCTCGTCGCGCGTCACGGCCGCAATCGGAACTTAGGCGCGTGCGCAGCCCTCGTACACATGCGGACCGCCCCGGCGCGGCGGGTATGCTCACGCGTTGGCGCGCACGACAAGAGAGGAACCCAGATGGACCGTCGATGGAACGTCGCAGTGCTGGTCGGAAGCCTGCGCAGGGAGTCGTTCAACCGGAAGATGGCGTTGGCGCTGGCAAGGATGGCACCGCCGGAACTCGCGCTTGAAATCGTCGAAATCGGCAATCTGCCGCTCTACAACCAGGACGAAGAGGCGAACCCGCCCCCCGCCTCGGCAGCATTCAAGTCGCGCATTCAAAAGGCCGATGCCGTGCTGTTCGTCACGCCCGAGTACAACCGTTCGGTCCCCGGCGTGCTGAAGAATGCGATCGACATTGCATCGCGCCCGTACGGCAAAAGCGCCTGGAACGCGAAGCCGGCCGCGGTGATCAGCGTGTCGCCAGGTGCGATCGGCGGCTTCGGCGCGAACCACGCGCTGCGCCAGTCGCTGGTGTTCCTGAACATGCCGGCGCTGCAGCAGCCGGAGGCGTACATCGGTGGCGCCGCCGAGCTCTTCGATGCGCAGGGGAACGTTGCCAAGGATTCCACGCGCGAGTTCCTGCACAAGTTCCTCGCCGCCTTCGCCGCCTGGATCGATCGCAACGCGACGTCGTCGCGCGACGCTGCCGCCCGTTCCTGAGCGACGCTGCCGCCCGTTCCTGATCATCGCGAGGCGGCGCGCATTGCTTTCAGTGCCAGCCGCGCCGCCCCGCCATCGGCGAGCGCCCCGCTATGCCTCCGGCCGCATGTGCGGGAACAGGATCACGTCGCGGATCGAGGCGGCATCGGTGAGCAGCATCACTACCCGGTCGATCCCGATGCCCTCGCCGGCCGTCGGCGGCAGCCCGTATTCGAGCGCGCGGACGTAATCGGCGTCGTAATACATCGCCTCCTCGTCGCCCGCTTCCTTGGCCTTCGCCTGCGCCATGAAGCGCGCCGCCTGGTCCTCGGGATCGTTGAGTTCGGAGAAGCCGTTGGCGATCTCGCGGCGTGCGATGAAGAGCTCGAAGCGATCGGTGACCGCGGGATCGGCCTCGTTCGCGCGCGCCAGCGGCGACACGTCGGTCGGATGCGCAACGATGAACGCCGGCTGCACCAGCTTTTCCTCGGTGGTCGCCTCGAAGAGCTTGAGCTGCAGCAAGCCGACGCCGTCGCTGTCGAACACCTCGACCTCGAACGGCGCGAGCGCGCGCCGCAGCGTCGCCATGTCGCCCAGGTCGACGTTGGCGTACTCGATGTTGTGGCGCCGGATCGCCTCGGCCATCGTCATGCGCGGGAACGGCGGCGCAAGGTCGATCGTTTCACCCTGGTAGACGATCGTCGTCGTTCCGCACACGCGCTGCGCCACCTCGCGCAGCAGCACTTCGGTAAGGTCCATGAGGTCGCGGTAGTCGGCGTAGGCCTCGTAGAACTCGAGCATCGTGAACTCGGGGTTGTGCCGCGTCGAGATCCCTTCGTTGCGAAAGCTGCGATTGATCTCGAACACGCGCTCGAGTCCGCCGACGACCAGACGCTTGAGATACAGCTCCGGTGCGATGCGCAGGTACAGCGGCATGTCGAGCGCGTTGTGGTGCGTCGCGAAGGGCCGCGCCGCGGCGCCGCCCGGGATCGGATGCATCATCGGCGTCTCGACCTCGAGGAAGCCGCGGGCGACGAAGAACTCGCGGATCGTCTGCACGATCTGCGAACGCTTGACGAACACGTCGCGCGCCTGCGCATTGGTGATGAGGTCGAGGTGGCGCTGGCGGTAACGCTGTTCCTGGTCGGTCATGCCGTGGAATTTTTCCGGCAGCGGCCGCAGCGCCTTCGACAGCAGCCGTACGCCGGTGCACTTCACCGACAGTTCCCCGGTCTTCGTCTTGAACAACGTTCCCGTCGCGCCGACGATGTCGCCGAGGTCCCAGCGCTTGAACGCGTCGAGCGCGCCTTCGCCCACGCCGTCGAGTGTCACGTAGAGCTGGATACGGCCCGACATGTCCTGCAGCGTCGCGAAGCACGCCTTGCCCATCACGCGCTTCAGCATCATCCGCCCGGCGACGGCGACGCCGATCGCGTCGGCTTCAAGTGCGGCGTTGTCCTTGCCGTCGTGCGCCGCGTGCAGATCGGCGGCGAGCGCCGTGCGCCGGAAATCGTTCGGATACGCGTTGCCCGCCGCGCGCAGTGCGTCGAGCTTCTCGCGCCGCTCGGCGATGATGCGGTTCTCGTCGACGGTGACGTCGTCCCGCGAAGCGTTGGTCTTGTCCTGCACTACACCCCCTGCTTGAGACTCGCGGAAATGAAATCGTCGAGATCGCCGTCGAGCACCGCCTGCGTATTGCCGACCTCGTAGCTGGTGCGCAGGTCCTTGATCCGCGACTGGTCGAGCACGTACGAACGGATCTGATGTCCCCAGCCGATGTCCGTCTTCGAATCCTCGAGCTTCGCCTGCTGCTCCTGGCGCTTGCGAAGCTCGAGCTCGTAGAGCTTCGATTTCAGCATCGCGAACGCCTCGGCGCGGTTGCGATGCTGCGAGCGGTCGGTCTGGCACTGCACGACGATGTTCGTGGGCAGGTGGGTGATGCGCACCGCCGAGTCGGTCTTGTTCACGTGCTGCCCGCCCGCGCCGGACGCGCGATACGTGTCGATGCGAAGCTCGGCCGGATTGATGTCGACCTCGATCGACTCGTCGACCTCGGGATACACGAACACGCTCGCGAACGACGTATGCCGTCGCGCGTTCGCGTCGAACGGGCTCTTGCGCACCAGCCGGTGCACGCCGGTCTCGGTGCGCAGATAGCCGTAGGCGTAGTCGCCGTCGACCTTGATCGACGCACTCTTGATCCCGGCGATTTCGCCCGGCGACTCCTCGAGCACGTCGACCTTGTAGCCCTTGCGCTCGCAATAGCGCAGGTACATCCGCAGCAGCATGGCCGCCCAGTCCTGCGCCTCGGTGCCGCCGCTGCCGGCCTGGATGTCGACGAACGCGTTGCCGGGGTCGAGCGGATTGTGGAACATCCGGCGGAACTCGAGATCGGCGACACCGCGCTCGAGCTTGCCGGCATCGGCCTCGACCGCGAGCAGCGTATCGTCGTCGGATTCGGTGCGCGCGAGCGCGTAGAGCTCGCTGCTGTCGTCGATCTGCTTTTGCAGCTCACTCAGCGTGTGCACCACGCCGTCGAGCAGCTTCTTCTCTCTGCCGAGCTCCTGCGCGCGCGCCGGGTTGTCCCAGATCTTCGGATCCTCGAGCTCGCGGTCTAGCGTGGCAAGCCGTGTCGCCTTGACGTCGAAGTCAAAGATACCTCCGAAGCTCGCGCGTGCGCGACTTCAACCCTTCGAGGGCGTTGCCGATCGCATTGACGTGTTCGGGTTCCATGTTCCTTGCCTTCCGCGGTGGTGAACTGCGCATTATAGCGGCCGGTGTGCCGACAACCGGGCGCGGCGTCGAGCGCTTGTCGCACGCGACGGCTGCGCCGTCCGCCGCACGCTCTACCATTGCGGGCATGCGTCCCCTGACCGCGCGCGCCGCCTGCCAACGATGATGCATACACCCGAAGGCTTCACGCCATCGCATGTCGCGCCGTCGCTCGTCCCCGGCACGTCGATGGTCTTCGCGTTCGCCGGCGCCAAGCTGCTGATCATCGGCGACGAGCGGAACCCGGCCATCCCGCTCGCGGATGACCTCGAGCGCATCGGCATCGACGGTGCGCGCCACTACCTCGGCCGGCTCGACGGCGTCCACTGCGTGGCGTTGCTGTTGCCCGACGACGCGTCCGCACCGACCGGGTACGCGCTGATGGGCCTGCGCGCGCTTTTCCTGCGGCTGCCCGAGCCGCTGCTCGCCATCGCGGCGCGCGCATTCCAGGTGATCGAGTGGGATCGCACGCACCGCTACTGCGGACGCTGCGGGGCGCCGATGCACGACAAGGCGGGCGAGCGGGCGAAGCACTGCGACGCCTGCGGTTACGTCGCCTACCCGCGCATCTCGCCGGCGATGATGGTGCTCGTCACGCGCGAACGCGAGGTCCTGCTTGCACGCGCGAACCGCTTCCCGGGCGCCATGTACAGCGCGCTGGCCGGCTTCGTCGAGGCGGGCGAGTCGATCGAGGACTGCATCCACCGCGAAGTGCACGAGGAAGTCGGGATCGACGTCACCGACCTGCATTACTTCGCGAGCCAGTCGTGGTCGTTCCCGCACTCGTTGATGATCGCGTACACGGCACACTACGCCGGCGGCGAGCTGATGCCCGACGCGTCGGAAATCGCCGATGCGCGCTGGTTCGGGCTCGACGCACTGCCCGACCTGCCCAGCCCGGTGTCGATCGCGCGGCGGCTGATCGACAGCACCGTGGCCCGGTTGCGCGCGGGCTCGGGCATCACCCCGGTGGGTTAGAATTCACGCACGCGAAACGGCACTCGCCGCGCGCACTCCCATGTCCACGTCAACCACTCGCCGCTTCGCCGCGCTGGTCCTGCTCGCATCGCTTGCGACGGGCGCGCTTGGGCAGTCACCGCCCGCGATCCAGGACCCGCGCGAGATGGACGAGACGCAGCGCAGGGTCTACACGCAATCGTTGCACGAAGCGAAGAGCCTGCTCGAGCGCAAGCAGTACGCCGATGCCACGGCGACGCTCGACCGGCTGATCGCCGAGCGGCCGCGCGAGCCGCAGGCGCGGTTCCTGAAGGGCATTGCGCTCACCGACGAAGGCAGGACCGAAGACGCGATCGCGGTGTTCCGCGGCCTCCTCGCCGATTTCCCCGAATTGCCCGAACCTCGCAACAATCTTGCGGTCCTGTACGCGCAAAAGGGCGAGTACGCGCAGGCGCGCGACGAGCTCGAGCTTGCGGTGCGCACCGCTCCCGATTACGCCGTGGCGCACGAGAACCTCGGCGACGTCTACGCGCGCCTGGCGCAGGTCGAATACGAGAAGACGATTGCGCTCGACAAGCGCAACCGCACCGCGGCCGCCAAGCTCAAGCTGATCCGCGAGACACCCACCGCCGCCAAATGACAAGGAGTCGCTCGATGCTTCGCAGATTTTTGTTCGTCCTCGCGCTTTCGTTGTCCGCGGGGTCCGCGCTTGCCGCCAATCCCGAGGTGGAGCTCGACACGACTGCCGGCAAGATCAAGCTCGAGCTCTATCCCGATGCAGCCCCGAAGACGGTCGACAACTTCCTTCATTACGTCAAGGACGGCCATTACGACGGCACGCAGTTTCATCGCGTCATCGACGGCTTCATGATCCAGGGCGGCGCTTATACGGCTGATTTCAGTCCGCGGCCCACGCGGCCGCCGATCGTCAACGAGGCGCAGTCGAGCAGCAAGGCCGGACTGCACAACGTGCCGGGCACGATCGCGATGGCGCGCACGTCCAATCCCGATTCGGCGACCGACCAGTTCTTCATCAACGTTGCGAACAACAAGCCGCTCGATTTCCGCTCGCCCGATCCGGCCGGCATCGGCTATACCGTTTTCGGCAAGGTCGTGTCCGGCATGGAGGTCGTCGACAAGATCGCCAAAATGAGCAAGGGCGGGCGCAAGGTGACGGGCGGCGCGCCGGTCGATCCCCGCTCGCTAACCACCGAGCCGGTGCTGATCACGTCGGCGAAGATCGTATCCCCCAGCCAGTAGGACGGCCCGCGAGGGCCAGGAGGCAAGGTCATGACTGAAGTGGTGCTGCATACGAGCGAAGGCGACATCGCGCTCGCGCTCGACGAGGAAAACTCGCCGGCGACGGTCGCGAACTTCGTGCAATACGTCCGCGACGGCCATTACGACAACACGCTCTTCCACCGCGTGATTCCCGGCTTCATGATCCAGGGCGGCGGCTTTGCGCCGGGGATGCAACAGAAGGCGACGCGCGCGCCGGTGGCCAACGAGGCCGCCAACGGCGTGCGCAACCTGCGCTACTCGGTTGCAATGGCGCGCACATCGGATCCGCATTCGGCCTCGGCGCAGTTCTTCATCAACCTCGCCGACAACGCCTTCCTCGACTACAAGGGGCCGAGTCCGCAGGGTTACGGCTATTGCGTGTTCGGCAAGGTCGTGCGCGGAAGCGACGTCGTCGACCGGATCGCGGGCGTTGCCACCGGCCGCTCCGGCTTTCACGAGAACGTCCCGACACAGGACGTCGTGATCACGCGCGCCGAAGTCGCCGGCTGACGCACGCTCGCACCCGGGCGAGCGGGCGCGCGCACCTCGTTCCCGTGCTCCGATGAAGCCGACGCTCCTGCTGTCGGACCTCCATCTCGCGCCCGATCGGCCTGCGGCGACCGCGGCGTTCGAAGCGTTCGCGCAGGGACCCGCGCGCGCGGCCGCGGCCGTTTACGTGATGGGCGACCTGTTCGATTCGTGGATCGGCGACGACCAGTGCCGCGAACCGTTCGCGCGCTCGATCGTCGCCACGCTGCGCGGCATCAGCGATGCGGGCGTCGCGCTTTATGTTGCGCGCGGCAACCGCGACTTCCTGCTCGGCGATGCGTTCGCCCGTGAATCCGGCGCGACGCTGCTCGCCGAGCAGACAATCGTCGACCTCGGCGGCACGCCTACGCTCCTCACCCATGGCGACGAGCTTTGCACCGACGACGCGGCCTACCAGCGCTATCGTGCGTTCACGCGCAACCCGGCGACGCAGCGGCGCCTGCGGCGTCTCCCCTATCGTTTGCGACGCTGGATTGCGGCGTGGCTGCGCCGCGGCAGCCGCGCCGCAACCGCGCGCAAGCCGGAGTCGATCCTCGACGTCAACGCCGCGGCCGTCGAGCGCGCGTTTCGCATGCACGCCGTGGCGCGGATGATCCACGGCCATACGCACCGTCCGGCCCGTCATTCGACACGCGTCGACGGACAGCCGTGCGAGCGCATCGTGCTCGCCGACTGGGACGAGCAGGGTCATTACGTCGCCGTCGACGCGGATGGCATCCATACAAGGCACGTCGTCGGATGAATCCCGAACTGTTTTCCGCGGCCTGGTTCTCGGCGCTCGCCTCGATCATCGTGATCGACCTGATCCTCGCCGGGGACAACGCGCTCGTGATCGGGCTCGCCGCGCGCAACGTTCCGCCGCACGCGCAGCGCAAGGTGATCCTGTGGGGCACCGCGGGCGCCATCGCGATCCGGGCGCTGCTGACGGCAGGGGTCGTCTGGCTCCTGAAAATCCCCGGCTTCCTGCTGGTCGGCGGGCTTGCGCTCGTTTATATCGGCTGGAAGCTCACGCACGACGGCGCGAAGAACGAGCCGGACGTCAAGGCGCAGACGTCGGTACGCAGTGCCGTGCAGACCATCGTCGTCGCCGACGCCGTCATGGGTGTCGACAACGTGCTCGCCGTTGCGGGGGCCGCACACGGCTCGATGCTGCTCGTCGTGATCGGCCTCGGCGTATCGGTGCCGATCGTCATCTGGGGCTCGACGCTCGTGCTGAAGTGGGTCGAGCGCTATCCGGCCATCCTGTGGCTGGGCGCCGCCGTGCTCGGCTGGACCGGTGCGAAGATGATTGCGAGCGAGCCGCTCGTCGCCGCCGTGCTTTCGGACCAGCGCGGGCTGCGCGCACTGCTTTACGCGGTGATCGTCGGCGGTCTCGTCGCGGTTCCGGTATCGCGGCAACTGCATGCGCAGCAGCGCTTCGAGATCGCGCTGCTGCTCGGCATCATCGTCTGGCTGACCGGCTTCGGCTGGCTCGATGATGCGATTTCTGCTCGCCTCGATCCGGCCGGCGCCTGGACCTGGGACGAAAGCATCGTCGATTTCGTCCGCTGGCTCGGCTGGATTCCGTTCGTGATCTGGATACTGCGGCGCGCCGAGTCGAGGGCGCGCAACACCGCGCCGCGCTGAGCGGGAGCGCGGAGCCGCCGTTTCCCCTCGCCGCGGGGTCAGGTCTTCGGCGCGGGCTTCTTCGGCTGCTTGGGTTTCTTCGGTTCCTTGCGCTGCTTGTCGCGATTGGCCATTTCCGTCCTCCGTGACGCGAGCGTGCAGTATGCACGATTTGCCGCGCCTCAACCCAGCGCGCGGCGGAAGTCGTCGATGAGATCGTCGCGATCCTCGATGCCGACCGACACCCGCACCAGCGAATCGGCGATGCCCATTTCGGCCCGGCGTGCCGCACCCATCTCCCAGAAGATCGTCTGCGCGACGGGAATGGCCAGCGTGCGGTTGTCGCCGAGGTTCGACGACAGCACGACGACACGCAACCGATTGAGACACGCGAGCACGTCCTCGCCCGGTGCAAGATCGAACGCGAGCAGCGCGCCCGGTGCGCGGAAGAGCGAGCGAGCGCGCTCGTGCTCGGGATGCGACGGCAGGCCCGGGAAATACACCGCCTCGATCTTCGGATGCGCCGCGAGGAACTCCGCGAGCGCCTGTGCGTTCGCGCATTGGCGGTCCATTCGCAGCGCAAGCGTCTCGGCGCCAACCGCCAGGTGATGCGCCTGCTCGGGCGACAGCGTCGCCCCGCCGTCCCGCAGGCCCTTCTTGCGGATCTGCGTGATCCCCCATAGCGGCGGCTTCTGCGTCCTGTACGGCTCGGCAATATTCGGAAACCGCGTCCAGTCGTAGAGGCCCGTGTCGGTCACGGCCCCGCCGAGCGCGTTGCCGTGACCGCCGATGTACTTGGTGAGCGCATTGACGACGAGGCTTGCGCCGACGTCGACCGGGCGAAAGAGCCAAGGCGAGCTCATCGTGTTGTCGACGACGTAGATGAGGCCGCGCGCGCGGCACAGTTCGCCGATGCGCGCGAGATCGGCGACCTGCGTCCGCGGATTGGCAATAGTCTCGACGAACACGAGCTTCGTCGCCGGGGTCACGGCGCGTGCGACGTTCCCGACGTCGGTTGCGTCGACGAACGTGACCGGCGTCCCGTGGTCGCCGAGCGTGTTGAGAAGGCTGTTGGTGTTGCCGAAGACGAACGAGCTTGCGACGATGTGATCGCCGCCGCGCAGCAGCGCCAACAGCGTGGCCTCGATCGCGGCCATGCCGGTCGAGAAGCAGACCGTCGCGATGCCCTTCTCCATGGCGGTGACCTTCGCCTCGAGCGCGGCCGTCGTCGGATTGCCCTGGCGGCCGTACGCGTAGCCCGCTTGCCGGCCCTGGAACACGGCCACGAGATCGGCGGCGTCCTTGTAGCCGTACGCGACCGAGACGTGCAGCGGCTTGTGCAGTGCGCCGTGCTCGATCGCCGCATCGCGGTCGCTGTGCAGAATCGCGGTGGTGAAGCCGCGCTCGTGATGGTTCTCGCTCATGGCAGCGTCCTTGTGGCCTTTGCGCAGCAACGCAAAAACAAAAAACCCGTCGGGCTTCCGCCAAACGGGTTTTGTGTGCCCCGCCCGATATCTTCGGGCTGGAGCGAACCTCGCTTTAGCGGAATTTTTTAAGCGCCCGCAAGCTGAAGCTCAAATCGGCGCACTACAACTATAGCACATCGGGCTCAGTGCTGTCAGCGGGACGGCGCCGCGCAAGCAGCACGTACACCGCTGACCGCGATGCGTTATCCCGCGCTCGCATCCTCGGCCACGTCGGCGTCGGCTTCACCGCGCGACTGGTCGCGCTCGAGCGCCAGCTCGCGCAGGTAGTCGGACGTGATGTCGCCGGTGATGTAGTTGCCGTCGAAGCACGACGCCTCGAAATCGGTGAGCCGCGGGTTGCCGAAGCGCACGGCGTCCTTGAGCGCCTCCAGATCCTGATACACGAGGAGGTCGGCGCCGATCTCTCGCGCGATCTCGGCTTCGGTGCGTCCGGTGGCGACGAGCTCATCCTGGTTCGGCATGTCGATGCCGTAGACATTCGGGAAGCGCACGGGCGGGCTTGCCGACGCGAAGTACACCTTGCGTGCGCCGGCATCGCGGGCCATCTGCACGATCTCGCGCGACGTCGTGCCGCGCACGATCGAATCGTCGACGAGCAGCACGACCTTGTCCTTGAACTCCATGCCGATCGGGTTCAGCTTCTGGCGCACGCTCTTCCGGCGCAACGCCTGTCCCGGCATGATGAACGTGCGCCCGACGTAGCGGTTCTTGACGAAGCCCTCGCGATACGTCTTGCCGAGCCGGTTCGCAAGCTCCAGCGCATACGGGCGGCTCGAGTCGGGGATCGGAATCACGACTTCGATGTCCTGCGCCTGCGGGATGTCGCGGATCTTGGTTGCGAGTGCCGCACCCATCCGAAGCCGGGCCTCGTACACCGACGTGCCGTCCATGACCGAATCGGGCCGCGCGAGGTACACGTACTCGAAGATGCAGGGGTTGAGCGACGAATGCGCCGCGCACTGGCGTGCGTGGAAGTGGCCTGTCTGGTCGACGAAGATCGCCTCGCCGGGCTCGACATCGCGCAACACGGAGAAGCCGAGCGGCTCGAGGGCCACCGACTCGGAAGCGACCAGGTATTCGGGCCCGCCCATCGCCTGGTTGACGCCGATGATCAACGGACGGATGCCGAACGGGTCGCGGAACGCGAGCATGCCGTAGCCGGCGATCATCGCGACGACGGCGTACGCGCCACGGCAGCGCCGGTGCACGCCGGCCACCGCGCGAAAGATCGCTTCGGGATCGAGGCGATGATGCTGCGCGGCGCGCTCGAGCTCGAGCGCGAGCACGTTCAGCAGCACTTCGCTGTCGGAATTGGTGTTGACGTGGCGAAAGTCGAGCTCCCACAGCTCGCGCTTCAGCGCCTCGCTGTTGGTGAGGTTGCCGTTGTGCCCGAGCGTCAGCCCGAAGGGTGAATTGACGTAGAACGGCTGCGATTCGAGGTCGGAGAACGCCGAGCCCGCGGTCGGATAGCGGCAGTGCGCGATGCCCGTCGTGCCCGACAGCTCGCGCATGTTGCGCGTGCGGAACACGTCGCGCACGTAGCCGGGGCCCTTGTACGTATGGAAGACCGGGCCTTCGCTCGTCACGATGCCGGCCGCATCCTGGCCACGATGCTGCAACAGCAGGAGCCCGTCGTAGAGCAGCTGGTTGACCGGGGTATGCGCCACGGCGCCGAGGATGCCGCACATTTCAGGTCACGCCTTCCGTTCGGCGGGTGCGGCCTTCGGCGCGATGCCGTGAGGCGAGTAATCGAGCCGCCCGGCGATCTGCGCCGGCAGATGCGGACGCAGCGCATACACGCAGGCCACGAGCGGGGGAACGAGTGCCGCACTTTGCCACCACGGCATGCGCGGCAGTGGCGTCAGCCCCGCGACGAACACGAACGCGACCATGAGCAGCACGCCGCGCACCAGGCCGAAAATCGAGCCCAGGAAGCGATCGACGAAACCGAGACCCGCCGCACGGACCGCCTTCGACAACGGCCACGCGACCAGTGCGCCGAGCAGCAGCGCCGCAACGAGGATCAGCGTGAATGCGAGCACGTACCTGATGGCCGGGTGGCCGAAGACGTCGGGCAGCATCGCCCCGACGATCGGGGTGAAGACGATCGCGCACACGAGGCCGGCAACCCAGGCGACGAGCGCGACCAGCTCGCGGATCACGCCGCGAAAGAAGGCGAAGAGCGTCGACAGCCCCACGATGCATACCGCGATCCAGTCGAACGTCGTCATGAACGGGAGCCGCCGACTTGCCGCGAGACGGCCACCGTTCGGCGACGCTATTTGATGGCGGCGACAATGCCGCTTTGACCTTCGGTCTTCAATTTGTCGCGCGCGGCGATGGCGGCGTCGCGTGACGGATAGGGACCCACGCGCACGCGCCAGAGCGTGCCCTTGCTGGTCTTCAGAGGCTCGGTATATGCGGCGTATCCGGACTTCTTCAAGCGGCCGGCAAGCGAGTTCGCGCCACGGTCGTCGGCGAATGCCGCGAGCTGCACGGCGTAGCCGTCGTGCGGCGATGCGCCGCCCTCGCCATGCGCGCTCCGGGCCGGCTCGGGCACACGATGCGACGCAGCGGCAGCCGTCCTGGGATTTTCCGCAGCCGCCGGCTTCTGCGTCGGCGGTGCGGGCGATTTATCCGTGATGATCACCGGCGGGTTGCTCGCGGTGGACGCGCTGGTCGCAGGCTCCGGCGCGACCGTGGCTGCAGCCGAAGGCGGCGTCGCCGACGACGCCGGCGCGCCGTCGGGCAGGCGCGTGTCGTACTTCTGCTGCCTCTCGGGCGCCGCTTCGGCCGCCACCGACGCCGCGGGCTTCGACGCATCGTCCGCGGCCTTCGCGTTCCCGTCGGCGTTGGTGGTGCCGTCGTTGAGGCGATTCACGAACTTGCCGCTGTCGACCGGCGGAATCTTCACCGAGACGTCGTCGCCGAGCGGCTTCTGCTCGGTCTCGAGCAGCATCGGCACGACGACCGCGACACCGAGCGCAAGAACGACAGCCCCCACGAGGCGCCGGCGCGCGCGCCTGCGCAATTCGTCCACGTTCACATCCGCCGGTTCTGCCATCGCTATGCCGGTGCGCTTCACCGTTTTCGCTGCGCGGCGGCGAGTGCCGCGCCAACGGTGAGAAACGAACCAAAGGCCGCGATTCTATCAGTCTCTCCCGCGGCGTTGCGCGCAGCTTCGAACGCTTGCGCGATGTCGTCGTGCGCGTGCACCGCCGCCGCGTCGACGCCGGCGTGCGCCAGCGCGCTTGCAACGCGTGCCGACGACGCGCCGCGCGGACCGGGGAGCGGCGCGATGTACCAGCAATCGATGCGCGCGGCGATCGCTCGCACGACGGCATCGATGTCCTTGTCGGCAAGCATGCCGAAGACCGCGAGCGTGCGCGGGAAGAAGCCCATCGTCGAAAGCGTTTCGCTCAGCACCGCGGCGGCCTGCGGATTGTGCGCGACGTCGAGCACCACCGCAGGCCGGCCCGGCAACACCTGGAAGCGCCCGGCGAGCTCGACGTGCACGAGTCCGTCGCGCACCGCACCCGCGGCAACCGGGAGCCGAACGCGCAGCGCATCGAGTGCGGCAAGCGCCGTCGCCGCGTTGGCGAGCTGATGCGCGCCGCGAAGCGCCGGCAGCGGAAGGCCGTAGCGTGCGCCACCCGGCCCCTCGTAGCGCCACTGCATCCGCTGCACCGCGTAGCGGTAGTCGACGCCGGTGCGCCACAGTGACGCGCCGGCGGCCTGCGCGGCGACGACGAGCGAGTGCGGCGGATCGGAATCGCCGCAGATCGCGATCCTGCCCTTGCGGAAGATGCCGGCCTTTTCCCGCCCGATCGCTTCGCGCGTTGCACCGAGCCAGTCGACGTGGTCGATGCCGATCGTCGTGACGACCGCGACGTCCGCGTCGACGAGATTCACCGCGTCGAGCCGTCCGCCGAGCCCGACTTCGAGGACCAGCACGTCGAGCCGCGCGTCGGCGAAAAGGTGCAACGCGGCGAGCGTCGTGTATTCGAAATACGTCAGCGGCGTCGCCGCGCCGTCGCCGGTGTCACGCGCCGCCTCCACCGCAGCGAACGCGCCCGCGAGCGCCGCGTCCTCCGCCTCGATTCCGGCGATGCGCACGCGCTCGTTGAAACGCATCAGGTGCGGCGACGTATAGAGGCCGGTGCGATAGCCCGCGCAGCGGAAGATCGATTCGGCGATCGCGCACGTCGAGCCCTTGCCGTTAGTTCCTGCGACGGTGATCACCGGGCAGGTGATCCGCAGTGCCATTCGCGCCGCGACCGCCGCGATCCGGTCGAGGCCCAGCGCGATCGACTTCGGATGCAGCGTTTCGATGAACGCGAGCCATTGCGCGAGCGTTCGCGGGCGGCCGTCGTCGCTCGCCGCGGTTCCGGGATCCATGCGATCGGTTGGCGCGGACGGGTGCCCGCGGCGGGTGCGTCAGGCCGACGGCGCCGGCTGGCGCGTCAGCATCGCGAGCAGGCGCGCGAGCTCGTCCTTCATGTTCCGCCGGTCGACGATCATGTCGAGCGCGCCCTTTTCGATCAGGAATTCGGCGCGCTGGAAGCCGTCGGGAAGCTTCTCGCGCACCGTCTGCTCGATCACACGCGGTCCGGCGAAGCCGATCAGCGCGCCGGGCTCGGCGAGCACGAGGTCGGCGACGAATGCGAACGACGCGGACACGCCGCCCATCGTCGGATCGGTGAGGATCGACACGAACGGCAGCTTCGCGCGCGTCAATTCCTGCAGCACCGCGGTGGTCTTCGCCATCTGGAACAGCGAGTTGACGCCCTCCTGCATCCGCGCGCCGCCGGACGCCGACACGCAGACGAACGGCAGCCGGTTCTCGTAGGCGACGCGCACGCCGCGCACGAAGCGCTCGCCGACGACCGAGCCCATCGACCCACCCATGAAGTTGAACTCGAACACGGCAAGCACGAGCGGAACGCTCTTCACACTGCCCTGCATGACGACGAGCGCGTCGGTCTCACCGGTTTCCTCGAGCGCCGCCTCGAGCCGCTCGGGATAGCGCTTCGTATCCTTGAACTTGAGGCTGTCGACGGGCACGACTTCGAGCCCGATCTCGAAGCGGCCCTCCGCATCGAGCAACTGCTCGATGCGCTCGCGCGCCGGAATGCGGTTGTGATAGTTGCACTTCGGGCAGACGAGCAGGTTCTTCTCGAGGTCGGTGCGGTAGAGCGTGGCTTCGCACGACGCGCACTTGACCCACAGCCCTTCGGGCACCGGCGTCTTGCGCACGCCGGGCGAGCTCTTGATGCGCGGCGGCAGGAGCTTGGTGAGCCAGCTCATCGGACCCCCACGCTCGCGGCCTCATTTGCCGATTCGGCCGCTTCGCTGCCCCCGGAGGGGGCGCAGTTCGCGGCTTGGGACGGCCCGGCGCCG